>VYLN01000225.1_pt1 | contig 10329 bp, 9 predicted proteins | sample 5109471 | NCBI WGS metagenome assembly VYLN01 (sample SAMN12291806, study PRJNA351875) | freshwater metagenome | isolation source: freshwater lake | place: USA: Michigan, Lee Lake | collected 2013-08-06 | reverse complement strand
CGAGCCCATGGGCATCATGAGCCACCGCGCCCAAACGGGTCGTGAAGCCACGCGCGTGATCGAGCAATTGCCGATTCACATCGCCGTGGTTGATCTGGGCCTGCCGCTCGAACAAACATCGCTCGACGATGAGTTCGCTGAAGGCGGCCCGCGCTTGCTTGAACTGCTGGCGCGACTGAGTCAGCCACCGCCGGTGGTTGTCGTGAAGCGTCGCCGCGGCGCACGCGACGAAGCCCGCGAGCTGAGTGCGGCTCTCAAACTCGGCGCATTCGCCGTGGTTGATCGCCCCCGCGAACTGCATGAACTCGATTTGATGTTGGAAGTGTTACGCCGGTGCTTGCAGCGACATTATCAGGGTCGCTGGCCGGGATGAGAATGGCAAAGTTCACCGCAAAGACGCAAAGAGCGCAAAGAGGGAGAGCAGAGAACGGAGAGCAGAGAACAGGAAAGACATCGCGGTGCAGGGCCTCTTTGAGCCCGTTCTCCGTTCTCCTCTCTCTGTTCTCCTCTTTGTGATCTTTGCGTCTTTGTGGTGAAAAATTGAATTTGAAGAGGAGTCCGTATGTCGAAGACCGCAACCAAGAACAGCAAAACCACCGTTCGTCCCCTGGGTGACAAAATTCTCGTCAAGCGCGACGAGGCCGCCAGCAAGACTGATTCGGGCATCTTCCTGCCCGAAACCAGCAAGGACAAGCCCAAGACCGGCGTCATCGAAGCCGTCGGCAACGGCAACCTGAACACCGACACCGGCGCACGCATCCCCCTCACGCTCAAGAAGGGTGACAAGGTCATCTTCACCAGCTACTCCGGCACCGAGATCAAACTCGATGGGCAAGAGTTTCTGATGATGAGCGAAGAGGATGTGTTGGCGGTGATTGAGTAAGACAGAAGGCACTAGGGACTAGGCATCAGGCACTGGTGAGAACCAAACGCCTTCCCCCTAGTGCCCAGTGCCCAGTCCCTAGTGCCTAACCCCATGACTTCCGACCAACTCCGCCAAGCCCTCCGCGAACTCAACGGCGAACGCGACCTCACGGTTGTGTTTGCCGAAGTCCCTTCGCCTGTGCCTGGTTTAGCCAATCTCGAAGTCAAACGAGCAATGCTCATCCCTGACGAAGCTGACCACCTCGTCAAGGTCACCGATGGTCAATCCGTCTACGTGCTCGATGCACCCCGCGTGGCGTGGGTTCGCATCGGGCTCGGCAAAACAGTCAAGTAAGCAACTGATTCACGATAACCACAGAGACGCAGAGGCACAGAGAGGAGAACAGAGAACGGAGATCAGAGAAAGTAATGGTCAAAATCGCTGTTGCTTTCTGAACCAGTTCTCCATTATCTTCTCTCCGCTCTCCTCTCTGTGCCTCTGCGTCTCTGTGGTGAACGAATCTCCAGAAAGGTACGAAAAATGGCCGCTAAATCAATCGCTTTCAACACCGACGCGCGCGAGCGCATTCTCAAGGGCGTGCAAAAGCTCGCTCATGCCGTCAAGGTCACCCTCGGGCCTTCAGGCCGCGTGGTTGTTCTTGAGAAGTCCTTCGGCGCCCCCACCGTCACCAAAGACGGCGTGACGGTCGCGAAGGAAATCGAACTCGAAGACCAGTACGAGAACCTGGGCGCACAGATGGTCAAGGAAGTCGCCACCAAGTCCAGCAAGGACGCAGGCGACGGCACCACCACCGCGACGATTTACGCCGAAGCGATCTACAGCGAAGGCCTCAAGGTCATCACCGCTGGCGCGAACCCCAACCTCGTCAAGCGCGGCATTGATGCCGCGGTTACTGAAGTCGTTGCTGAACTCAAGAAGCTCAGCAAGAAGGTCGAAACCAGCAAGGAAATCGCGCAGGTCGGCACCTGCAGCGCCAACCACGACGAGCAAATCGGCAAGATCATCGCCGACGCGATGGACAAAGTTGGCAAGGACGGCGTCATCACCGTCGAAGAAGGCAAGAGCCTGCAAACTGAAGTTGACCTCGTCGAAGGCATGCAGTTCGACAAGGGCTACCTCTCGCCCCACTTCGTGACCAACCAAGCCACGATGGAAGCCGTCCTCGACAATCCCTACATCCTCATCAGCGAAAAGAAGATCGGCAGCGCGAAGGACCTGCTCCCCATCCTCGGCAAAATCGCCGAGAGCGGCAGCAGCTTGCTGATCATCGCTGAAGACGTCGAGAGCGAAGCACTCGCCACGCTCGTCGTCAACAAGATTCGCGGCGTCCTCAAAGTCTGCGCCGTCAAGGCTCCGGGCTTCGGCGACCGTCGCAAAGAAATGCTGGGCGACATCGCCACCCTCACGGGCGGCAAAGCCGTGATGGAAGAACTGGGCATGGACCTCGAAAAGCTCGAGATCGCTGACCTGGGCCGCGCCAAGAAGATCGTTGTCGACAAGGACAACGCGACGATCATCGAAGGCGCTGGCAAGAGCGATGCCATCAAGGGCCGCATTGACATGATCCGCCACCAGATTGACGCGGCCAGCAGCGATTACGACCGTGAAAAGCTCGAAGAACGCCTCGCCAAGCTCTCAGGCGGCGTCGCTCAAGTCAACGTCGGTGCAGCCACCGAAGTTGAAATGAAGGAAAAGAAGATGCGCGTTGAAGACGCTCTGCACGCGTGTCGTGCAGCCGTCGAAGAAGGCATCCTCCCCGGCGGCGGCGTCGCCGTCCTCCGCGCTCGCCAAGCCCTCGACAAGCTCCGCAAGAAGCACGAAGGCGACGAGCGCAGCGGCATCGACATCGTCTACCGCGCCGTCTCCGCTCCCGTCAAGCAAATCGCCGCCAACTGCGGCCTCGACGGCAGCGTGATTGCAAGCAAGATCGAAGAAGGCAAAGAAGCCAACTTCGGCTACAACGCCCTCACGCACGAATACGGCGACATGATCAAGATGGGCGTGATCGTCCCCACCAAGGTCGAACGCGTCGCCCTGCAAAACGCGGCGAGCGTCGCAGGCCTGCTGCTCACGACCGAAGCCGCGATCGTCGAGATCAAGGACAAGAAGCCCGCGGGCGGGCATGACCATGATCATGGTGATGATTATTAATCGCTGACTCCCGATTGGCCGATTCGTGATCGAAAGCCAATCAACTGATAGTCGAATACGACAACGCCCCGCTCAAAGTGAGCGGGGCGTTTTTCTATCGCTTGTTCCGCTCCAGGCGTATTGTGCAAAGCTCGCGGCGTCAGTGCAACATTCATTGAGTTCGCCACACCGCGGCGTTGCTCACGTCGCCTCTTACGGACGTTTCGAGCTTTCCCCGCTCAACAACCAGCATCTTCAATTGGATACTTCTTGCTGATCGCGGCGGCTTGTGTTTGCGAGACGAGCGTATTGCTCACGTCGAGCGATGTGAGGCCCAAGAGCGCGCTGGTGGGGGCGGTGATGGCGGCAACGCCAGCGTCGGTGAGCTTTGAGTTACTCAGTGAGAGCGACTTGAGCGCGGGCAAGCCTGTTTGCTTGGCGGCGAGGATGTGGGCGGATGCATCGGTGATTTGTAAGCCGGCAAGCCGGAGCGACTGGAGAGCCTTGAGGCTCGTGTCAGCGCGGGCAAGGGTTGCAACGCCAGCGTCGGTCACTTTTGTGTTGCGCAGGCTGAGGGTTTGCAAGCCGCGCAAGCTGCTGCCCTCGTGTGTGAGCGTCGCGATGCCGGCGTCGGTGATTTGTGTTTCATCAAGTGAGAGCGACTCCAACTTGGTGAGTGCGCTGGTACTTGCGGTCAGGTGCGCGAGGCCAGCGTCGGTGATGAGCGACCTTGTGAGACTAATTCCTCGCACGTTCTTGAGTGCTGAACCCGGCGCCGTGAGTGCAGCCAGTCCGGCGTCCGTCACAGGCATGCCATGCAGTGCGAACGCGGTGATGCCTTTGACCGGCGAATCGCTCGCGGCGAAAACTGCGATCAGTTCGTTGACGTCACCAACGAACGCTCGCGTGCGGATGGTTCTGAGGCTATCGAACTTGCCCATGTAACGCATCGCGTCGGCAGTCGGCACGGCCCAGAGCGTCACCGCGCCGTATTCGGCGAACTGGCCGCACTTGTCAAAGGCCTCTTTCTCAGCCGCGCTCACGGGCGAGTTCGCAGCCGGCGTGCTGGGCACGCGGAGAAGATCAACCACGGACTGACCGAACGTTGCGCTGGTTCCGCAAGCGAGCACAAGAGCGGCGAGGGCGACGGTGGCAAGGCGGCTGTTCATGGCGAGAGTCCTTGTGTAAAAAGATCGCCAAGATGTTGCCCGGCCAACGAAGGGCGTTCGGGGATTTCCTTGACTTCTCTGCACAACGGAACAATTCCATGAAAAAACCACCCGCGATGCGGGTGGTCAGGGAAAGCGAAAATGCAAACCTCAGGCTGGCGGCTTAGCGCTTGTTGGCCACGTTGAGGCTACGACCAGCGGCACGCTTGCGGTTCATCAGCTTGCGGCCGTTCTTGGTCTTCATACGGGCGCGGAAGCCGATGGCTCGGACGCGCTTGATGCGGCTAGTACGGTGTGGATAATGCATAGAAGGTACCTCGTCAAGACGCCGTTCAGCCAATAGGGCTGAGACGGGCCTTGATACTAGGAACGCGCCCCGCCCGTGGCAAGTTGTCTTCGTCAAGTGGCCGTCAGACGTGGCGAAGCGGCGAATTTTCCCACACGACGATATGAATATTCGTTCTTTGTGAGGTATTGTATTTCGCCTGTGCGCGGTACACTGAACGACCGAAGATAAGGAGGGGTGGGGCGCGTCTCTCTGTGAGGCGTGAAATTCGTGTTTCGTTTGTTGCGTCTCTCCCATGCTCGACCCCGCTCTCAAGTCTGCCGCTGAACTCGCCATTGGCCACGTCTTTCAAGACGAAGCTCTTCTTGAAATGTCGCTGACGCACGCATCGACGGCGGAGAGCAACCTGAAGAACAACGAGCGGCTGGAGTTTCTGGGCGATGCCGTGCTGGGGCTGGTTGTGGTACACATGCTGTATCGCAAGTACCCCAAGATGCGCGAAGGGGACATGACGAAGATCAAGAGTCATGCCGTCAGCCGAGAAACCTGCGCGGCGATTGCGCTGCAGATGGGACTTGAAAAACATTTGATCTTGGGCAAGGGCATGCAAGGCACACGCGCACTGCCGCCTTCGCTTGCGGCGGCGGCGCTGGAGTCGATCATCGGTGCGATTTATCTCGATGGCGGATACGTCGCAGCCGAAACGTTTATTCTGCCGCTGATTGAAGATGTAATCAGCAAAGCCGCGGCGAGCGGCCATCAGCAGAATTTCAAAAGCGTGCTGCAGCAATACTCACAGCAGGAGTTTGACGCTACGCCCAGCTATCGCATCTTGGATGAACAAGGTCCCGACCACGCCAAGTGCTTCAAGATTGGTGTGGAAATCGCGGGTCGTAAGTTTGAGCCATGCTGGGGAGCGACGAAGAAAAAGGCGGAGCAAGACGCCGCGCTGTCAGCGCTGCGGGAACTGGGACTGGTTGAAGAAGAAGATGGGCAGTTACGGGTAGTTGTGTAAGCACATGCACAAATCGCCACATACCGTTGCCGCACCCACGCGAATGCTCTACCGCCGCGCCTTCCTGCTCGCAGCCATCCTCGCCACCATCATCGCCGGCCTGCTCACCCGCCACCTCCTCACCGGCCCCCTCGCCAAATACCTCGGCGTCGCCCTGTACGCCGTCATGATGTTCTTCCTCGTCACCTTCACCATTCCACGCGCGAAAACTCACCACATCGCCGCCATCGCACTCGCCATCTGCTTCGCCATCGAGTTCCTGCAACTCACGCCAATTCCAGCAAACATCAACAGCCACCTGCCGGTGATGCGCCTGGTGCTGGGGGAGCATTTCAGTTGGTGGGATTTGGTGGCGTATGCGGGGGGAGTGGCGACAGCCATGACAATCGAAATAACGATGTGGCGGCAGCAAAGAAAGCTTCAGTCCTGATCCCAATACCACCACGCAGATTGAAACGATCGAGATCGAATCGAAGCTTCACTCGCGCACACGAAGAACTGCGTGTTGCCAAACGCGCAAGCGAGATCTTCTTGATCGTAGAAATCAAACTGGAAGACCAATCGCCAAGGTCCGTCTGCTTCCGCGAGAAGCGGCGCGTATGCCCAATCGGCCTTGCCTTGACCTGTGGATTTGAATCGGCAGCTCTCACGAGGGTCCCACTGCTCGGGATAGGCATAGCCGCCAACACGATGCTTCGGCGATCTATCTTCGCGAATGACCTCCTGATACCAGTTGAGATAAGCCTCACCATCGGTGATCGCTCGGTACTCTTCGGATTCACAATCAAACAACGTGTAACCGGCTTCGAACTTCAGCCGCCGTTGTGGCAGCACGAACTTACTGGCATCGCTCGGAACCGGCGCTTGCCCCTTCGGAGCCGCCGTGCGACGGAGAGGTGTTCCCGCGGGGAAGTACTTGAGCAAGAAGCTCTCATGTTGCGTCTTGGCAACCTCACCAGCGGACACACAAACTGCGCTGAAAAAGAAGACGAGAAGTCCATCTTTGGGCCAGATGGAATCCGCACCCAGAAACGGCGATACCTCCGCGAAGTTAATTTGGGCGACGAATGTCAAGGGATACCGCATTCCTGCGGGACTTCGAGACCGGTCAGCGGTGGCATACGGCCACTCGAAGCCGTCAGGCACATCGGCATCACCACCATATTTGCTCGCTCCAATCCCGACGTCAGCCTCATCGGCAAATGTCATGCGAGCAGTGGGCAACGCGTACTTCATGAGCGTTGCAACGTCCTCGTCGCCTAGCGTGGTGCGAAGTGAGCTTTCCAGTTCTGATCGCTGCAACGACAACTCCTTGTGATCAATGACCACTTTCAAGTCAATGGTTGGGTACGGAGGAACCTCGCCAACTCGCATCAGCTTCTCATCCTCGTCCTCTGGCTGCAGGGCGATTTCCTTCCGAAGTTCAGCCGACGATTTCGGCACCGGCGGCGGAACGACGCTCTGCGTCGATTGAGTTTCGCTAGGTGGCTCATGCCGTTTGCATGCAGCCAACGTAACGATCCCGATCGCCAAAAAACAACTGCCAAAGCAAACACCTGCCCAATTTGCGAGTCCCAAGAGCCGCATGTCTCAATCCCCCTGATCCAAAACCGCCATAAACGCCTCCTGCGGAATCGTCACGTTCCCCACGTTCTTCATCCGCTTCTTGCCTTCCTTCTGCTTCTCTAGCAGCTTGCGTTTCCGGCTGATATCCCCGCCGTAGCACTTGGCAAGCACGTCCTTGCGGAAGCTCTTGATCGTCTCGCGCGCGATGATCTTCCCGCCGATTGCCGCTTGCACCGGAATCTCGAATTGGTGCCGCGGAATTTGGTCCTTGAGCTTGCTGCACAACTGCCGCCCGCGTTGCTCGGCACGATCTCGGTGCACAATCGTCGCAAGCGCTTCAACCGGATCGCCGTTGATCAAGATATCCAGCCGCACCAGGTTGTCGTTGCGATACGTGATGACTTCATAGTCCATCGTGCCGTAACCACTGGTCAGACCCTTCATCTTGTCAAAGAAGTCGTAGATGATTTCCGCCAGCGGAATCTCAAACTGAATCGTCTCGCGCGACGCGCTCACAAAACTCTGCGCCTGATACGTCGCCCGCCGATCCAGACACAACTTCATGATGTCGCCGATGTACTGCTTGGGCAGCATGATCTCCAGCTTGCAAATCGGCTCGCGAATCTCGACGATATTGCCCTGGTTGGGCAAGTCGCCGGGGTTGTGCACTTCCAGAAGTTGGTGCCCCGCCGGCACCTCGCGCCAGAACGCACTCGACGGATCAACCGGCTTCAAAGCCTGCCCGTTTGCGCCCGTCATCGTGTCGGTGCCTCGCACCAGCACGTGATACGACACGGTCGGCGCAGTCTGCACAATCTCCACATCACCCTCGCGCTCCAAGCGCTCTTGAATGATGTCCATATGCAAAAGCCCCAAAAATCCGCAGCGATAGCCAAAGCCCAAAGCCTCACTATGCACCGGCGCAAACGTGAATGATGAGTCATTGAGGCTCAACTTCTCAACCGCATCGCGCAATTCTTCAAAGTCGCTGCCGTCGCCGTCTTCGCTCGTCGCCGGATAAAAATCACAGAACACCACCTGCCGAGGCGGCTGATATCCCGCGAGCGCCTCTTCCGCCGGATGCATGTCCAGCGTGATGGTGTCGCCGATGCGAACGTCCTTGAGCGAGCGAATCGCCGCGACGATGTACGCCGTTTCGCCAGGCCCAATCTCGCCGCCTTCGACGCGCACAGGCTTGGGCGTCATCTTGCCAATGTCCGTCACTTGGAACGTGGTGCCCACGCCCATCATGCGAATCTTGTCGCCAACCTTGAGTTTGCCGTCAAACACACGGGCATAGACAATCACGCCGCGGTAATCGTCATACACCGCATCGAAAATCAGCGCCCGCAATTTTTCCGTCACCGGCTTACGCGGCGCTGGAAACTTCTCGCAAATCGCTGCCAGCAAATCCGGAATGCCGATGCCGCTCTTTGCAGAAACCAGCAGGCATTCTTCAGCCTTGAACCCCAGCGTCTGCTCGATTTCCATCGCCACGTCATCGGGCTTCGCACCGGGCAAGTCAATCTTGTTGATCACCGGAATGATCGTCAGATTCTCGTTCACCGCCAAATACGCATTTACCAGCGTCTGCGCCTGCACGCCCTGCGTCGAGTCCACCACGAGAATCGCACCCTCACACGCCTTGAGCGCCCGCGAAACTTCGTAATTGAAGTCCACGTGTCCAGGCGTATCGATGAAATTCATCATGTACAAATCGCCGTGGGCCTCGGGCTTCTCGCCCTTCTTGGTCTTGTGCCCACCGGCGTCATCCACCGTCTCGTAATCGTTCTCGAGCTCATCCTTGCTGTCACCAGACTTGTGCCGGTGAAAGACCGTCACCGCACTGGCCTTAATGGTGATGCCCCGCTCGCGCTCGATATCCATCGAGTCCAGAATCTGGTCCTTCGCCTCGCGCGCAGAGACGGCGTTGGTCGCTTGCAGCAACCTGTCAGCCAGAGTGCTCTTGCCGTGGTCGATGTGCGCGATGATGCTGAAATTGCGAATGAACTTGGGGTCAGGCTTTGCAGGCATTGGATGAGATAGTAGGAAAGCGCAAGCAAAAACGCACGTACAAACCGTGCGTTCTGCTCAGGCAAAACCCCAGCCCCTCCCCGTGCGGTGCGTCACTTCGCTACGGCAGTGGCGTCACAATCGTGTAATCGATCCGTACGCCATACACGAACAAATTACCCTCCGAAGGACGCGGAATCGACAACTCAACATCGTAGATGTACGTCCGCAGATCGATGGTCGCACTCGAAATCGAAGTATCCGTTCGCGTCTGCGTGCCCGAAGTTCCCGACGTGCTCACCGTCGCCATCGTCGTAAGCGTGTCCACCGGATTCACGTACGAGAACCGTCGCATTTTCGCCGTTGCATTGACATCTGCCGTGTCATCTGCCAGGACAACCACGCGCGTCACAACCGCGCCATCAGGCAACGACACTCCCGCCACCGCTCGACATGTGCCACCGAAGTTATCTGTGTTCAAAATGCACGTGGCAAAAGTGCCCCAGATATACGCGCCATTGAAGATGATCTGAAAGTTTGTCGCGTTGATCCACAAGCTTCGTTCCGTCGCCGGAATCGCCAGCCCCCCCAACACCGTCACCACCCCGCTGTCGCGCCCAATGGTCATGTGCGCCGCGCTTTCCACATCCGCCGCCAACCCGCGAAACTCCAGGTTGTTCGTCGTGCCGTTGTACCGCATCAACATCGCGTTGCTCGCCGTCGTGTTTTCCGCCAGCAGAACCTGACTCTGCGTATCCGTCACGTCAGGCGTCACCACAATACCGCCCAAAGACCCCCCACCCCGCACATGCAGCGGAGCCTCAGGTGCGCTCGTGCCAATGCCCACATCACCGTTGATCGTCATGCCCAGCGCAAACGTGTTCGCCGCATTCAGCCGAGGAATATTGCTCGACAACCTCGCATCCGCCAGCGTCCCACTCGCCACATTGCTCGCGCTCAAGTTCACCAGCCCCGCCCCACTACCCGCAAAGCTCGCCGCAGTCATCGCACCGCTAAACACGTTCGCGGCATTCAGCCTCGGCACGTTCGCGCTCAGCCGCGCATCAGCCAGCGTTCCGCTGATCACGTTACTCGCGTTCAAATTCGTCACGCCCGTGCCATCACCCACGTGCGTCCCCGTCAACGTCGCCGCACTCACGCCCCCCGTAAACGCGCTCGTCGCCGCGTTCAACCTCGGCACATTCGTACTCAGCCTCGCATCCGCCAACACCCCTGCGCTCAAGTTGCTCGCGCTGCTATAAAA
>VYLN01000223.1_pt1 | contig 10366 bp, 9 predicted proteins | sample 5109471 | NCBI WGS metagenome assembly VYLN01 (sample SAMN12291806, study PRJNA351875) | freshwater metagenome | isolation source: freshwater lake | place: USA: Michigan, Lee Lake | collected 2013-08-06 | reverse complement strand
CAGAACAGAGTAAATCTGTTAAGGCAGGTGCGGAACCCCGCAAGGGAAAGAAGCAGAAACCTAAATCGTGAGGTTTGGGAATCACCGTCCGTTTACGGCGGTGAGGATGTCAATATTAGTTGTTTTTTTTCGAGATCGAGCTAGACTTAATTAACCTGTTACACAATCAAAGCTCAAGCTTGCCAACGGCTAATAGAGTTAATTTTGGCCGCTAACTTGCCCTCTGTCAATCGACTTTTTCGATGAGCGGCGAAATCGATTTGACGACGTTTATGATCCTTGGCATCATCTCCGGACGACCAGCTACTGTTCCGGCGTTCCGACGTTGGCCAAAACCAGAGACTTCCTACCGCACCATTAAGATAACTGCTAGATTAGCTGACCAATTTTGTTTAGCTGTTAATTTTTGTAAAAAAAACATCGTCTGTATCCTATTGTACAGCTAGACTAAAAATATCTAGAAAAAGCAGTTAGATCGGCAAGAGGGAAAAGGTAAAAACCCTGACTGGAAGATGACGGGTAAATACGCAAATAATCCTGAATTACCGCTCTAAAATTGGCTTTACGGACAGCGAAAGACCAGATTAATCAGGGAAATATCGTCAGATAAACTAATCAATATAGCTTCTTAGGTGTCTGGGAGTGAAAAAAGACAGAGAACCGAGTCTTTCTAGTTTCTATAACTGCACTAATCAGAGACCTGGAACTTAGCTCTAAACCGACAACTAAATTATCAGGAGAATTGGGGTTATGCTGACTCTACACACGCTGACCAATGATAGTATCTCTTGTCCCTTGTCCGATCGCGTGGAGAACGTCAATTTCCACTACGAATTAGAACATCAAATTCATCCCACCTACGGCCTCGAAAACCTAGGCATGAAAAATCTCGGTCGCGTTTATCGCAATCTTTCCGTACCGCAATTAGTCGAACAGGCGATCGAACGTCATGAGGGTGTTTTAGCCGATAATGGGGCTTTAGTGGTGGAAACGGGTAAATATACCGGTCGTTCCCCCAAAGATAAATTCATTGTCAAAGAAGCCAATAGCGAAAAGGAAATCGACTGGAATCAGCATAATGCCCCGATTAGCGAGGAAAAATTCCAGCAGTTATACCGAAAAGTCCTCGCCTATGTGCAGGGAAAAGACCTATATATCTTCGATGGTTACGTCGGGTCCGATCCTAATTATCGCTTTGGCGTGCGCGTCGTCACCGAAATCGCCTATCATAACCTCTTTGCCCATCAGTTATTCCTCCGGCCCAGTGCGATCGAACTAGCTGCCCATCAAACTGATTTTACCGTGATTGCCCTGCCGGGGTTACAGGGAGATCCCGAAGATGACGACCTGAACAGCGAAGCCTTTATCGTCCTCAACCTGGCCAAAAAAATCGTTCTCATCGGTGGCACTCGCTACGCTGGCGAAATCAAAAAATCCGTCTTCTCGATGATGAACTACCTGATGACCAAACAAGGGGTTTTACCGATGCACGGTGCCGCTAACATGGATAAACACGGTCATACGGCCCTCTTTTTCGGTCTCTCCGGTACGGGTAAAACCACCCTTTCCGCCGATCCTAAACGCAGCCTCATCGGTGATGATGAACACGGTTGGTCAGAAGACGGCATTTTTAACTTTGAAGGCGGTTGTTATGCTAAAACCATCCGTTTAAGTGCCGAATACGAACCCCAAATCTGGGCGGCGATTCAATTTGGCACTATTCTCGAAAACGTTATCCTTTCCCCCGATAATCGCCTTCCCGACTACGATGATGGACGTTTGACCGAAAACACCCGCGCCGCCTATCCCCTGCGTTATATCCCTAATTGTGCCGTATCTGGCATGGGAACCCACCCGAAAACTATTATCTTCTTAACTGCCGATGCTTTTGGGGTACTGCCACCAATCGCCAAATTAACCACGAACCAGGCGATGTATCATTTCCTCTCCGGTTATACTAGCAAATTAGCGGGAACGGAACGGGGAATCACCGCCCCACAGGTGACTTTTTCCAGTTGTTTCGGTCAATGTTTCTTCCCTCTGTCACCCCTCGTCTATGCCCAAATGTTAGGGGAACGTTTAGAACAACACCCGGAAACCTCCGTTTATCTGATTAATACCGGTTGGTCCGGCGGTCCTTATGGAGTCGGCGATCGCATTTCGATCAAACACACCCGCGCTATGGTTTCCGCTGCTTTAAATGGCGATTTAGAGGAAGTAGTTTTCCATCCTCATCCCATCTTTCAAGTTCTCGTCCCCGAAATTGTCCCCGGAGTTCCCAAAAAAATCCTCGACCCGCGACAAGCATGGCAAGATGGCGAATCCTACGACCTACAGGCGCGAGAATTGGCCCATCGTTTCGTGGAAAATTTCCGTCAATTTACCACTGCCTCCCAAGAAATAATTGCAGCCGGTCCAATTTGGGAATAACAACATCAAGGAATCGGTTATCAACTATCAGTTAAGGTGAGATTTTCTCAGAGTTTGATTGCCGTCGGGTGTATTAGGGCAGCCTAATACACCGGCAATACTGCTATCTATTGCCCATAGCTTGTCCGGCGAGATAACCAGTGGTCCAAGCGCTTTGAAAATTAAATCCCCCCGTGACTGCATCGATATCTAGTACCTCCCCGGCAAAATATAACCCCGGACAGATTTTACTTTCCATAGTTTTAAAATCCACTTCCTGAAGATTCACTCCCCCAGAGGTGACAAATTCCTCCTTAAACACCCCTTTTCCTTTGATTTGATATTCCCCTTGCTGTAATTCAATCATTAATCGATTGAGAGTATTTTTAGATAATTCGGCCCAGGGAGTTTCCGAGTTAACAGTCAAGTAACTTAATAAACTCTGCCAAAGACGCTTGGGTAACTGCTCAAAGGGACAATGATTAAAAAGTTTTCTTTTGGGATATTCACTTTTAGTTTGTAAGATAATTTCTCGCAATTTTTCAGGATGATAATCCTCCAACCAATTAATTATTAAAGGCATTCGGTAATGATGCTCGTGAAGTAACCGCGCTCCCCAAGCAGAAAGTTTTAAAATAGCCGGTCCACTAACTCCCCAATGGGTAATTAACAAGGGTCCGATTTGTTCTAATTTGCTTCCCCCAAGACGAACTCGCACTTTATCCACAGTAACCCCTAACAAATCTTTCAGACGAGGATCGGCAATTTGAAAGGTAAATAAAGAAGGGACAGGAGAGATTAGAGAATGACCTAAATCTTGAGCGGTGCGATAACCAAAAGGACTACTTCCCGTCGCAATTAACAGCTTATCTGCCCTAATTTGCTCATCGCCTTTTAATTCAATCAAAAAACTTTCTTCCTGTTTTTTTACCGATTTGACTGGGGAATTTAGCCTTAAATTAACCCTGGCAAAAGTCGCACTTTCCCGCAGACAATTAACAATAGTTTCAGAATTATCGGTGCTGGGAAACATTCGCCCATCCGCTTCTGTTTTGAGTTTTACCCCCCGCAATTCAAACCATTTAATAGTATCTTGGGGTTGAAACCGACTAAAAGCTCCCCGTAGTGCTTTGCCACCGTGAGGATAATAATTAACCAATTGAGAAACATCAAAACAATGATGGGTGACATTACAGCGTCCCCCTCCCGAAATCCGCACTTTCACCAGAGGTTCTTTTGCCGCTTCTAGGATAGTAACGCCAGCTTTTGGGTTAGATTCTGCCGCTTTAATTGCTCCAAAAAATCCCGCTGCCCCGCCGCCAATTACGACTATTTGAGTCATATAAGTAAGTGGTTATAATTAAATTGAAGATAGATTTTGTCTTTGATCCCCCCTTAATCCCCCCTTGATAAGGGGGGTGTCGATCCCCCCTTAATCCCCCCTTGATAAGGGGGGTGTCTGATAATTTTTAACACCTACCTACTTATCAAGGGAAAAGTTAAGTTTAAACCGCCAAAAATCGCTGAATGACTTCTTGACTTAATTCGCTCGTGAAACCGGAAGCAACAATTCCCCCTTTTTGCATGGCGTAATATCGATCAGCTTGGCGGACAAAATGCAGGTGTTGTTCTACTAATAAAACGGCGATTCCTTTGCTGGCAACAATACGCCGTACCGCTGCTTCAATTTCGAGAATAATTGACGGTTGAATTCCTTCCGTGGGTTCATCTAAAATTAATAATTTTGGTTCCCCCACTAAGGCGCGAGCGATGGCTAATTGCTGTTGTTGTCCCCCGCTTAAATCTCCTCCCATCCGCGATAACATGGTTTTTAAAACGGGAAATAAATCAAATATTTCTTCGGGAATTGTGGCATTTTTTCTTTTTGTCGGTAAAGCTTCTAAACCGAGAATTAAATTCTCTTTTACCGTTAAACGGGGAATAATATCCCTACCCTGCGGCACATAACCCAGTCCTAATCTGGCTCTTTGATCTGAGGTTTTGTTAATCAGGTTTTCTTGCTCATAATTAATTACTCCCGCTCGCGGTTTTAAGATACCCATTAGGGTTTTTAATAGGGTAGTTTTACCCACGCCATTACGTCCGATTAAACAGACCATTTCTCCCGCATTAATGTTAAGATCAACATTTCTTAAAATATGACTTTCTCCGTAGTAAACATTGAGATCAGATATGTGTAACATTGTCAACCCTTTTTAACTAATTTTAATTGTTTGACTTTTTATTCTTCCGAGGAACCCAGATAAACTTCAATAACTTTCGGATCATTTTGAATTTGCTCCATATTCCCCTCACATAGAACAGTTCCTTGGTGTAAAACCGTGACTTTGCGGGCAATTTGACGGACAAACTCCATATCGTGTTCAATGACAATAATTGAATGACTTTCCGCTAGATTTAATAACAAATTACCCACGTTTTCCGTTTCCTCATCGGTTAATCCTGCTACGGGTTCATCTACTAGCAGTAAATCTGGTGACTGAGCCACTAATTGGCCAATTTCTAAGCGTTGTTTTTCCCCGTGGGACAGTAAAGAAGCGGGTAAATCAGCTTTAGCAGTTAACCCGATAGTTTCCAATAAACCAATAACTTTTCTGCTATCTTCTAGAGGAGGACGACCGAAAAGAGTTGAGAAAACATTTTTATTACGGTTGCTAACTAAATCGAGATTTTCTCGGACAGTTAGATTTAAATATACCCTAGGAGTTTGGAATTTGCGACCAATACCCAAACGAGCGATCGCATATTCGGGAATTTTGCGGAGATCTCGACCTTTAAATAATACCCGTCCGATGGTGGGTTGCACTTTCCCCGTAATCACATCTAAAAAAGTGGTTTTTCCCGCACCATTGGGACCGATAATCACTCGCAATTCTCCCGTATCCATACTGAAATTAAGATTATTGAGAGCTTTAAAACCCCCAAAACTAACGGTAAGATTCTCGATTTCTAAGATTTTTCCAGTCATAATTTCTAAGAGGGAGTTGGGAAGTATTTTCAGTGAACAGTGAACAGTGAACAGTAATCAGTGAACTGAAAACTCACATCTGAAAACTGAAAACTGATAACTGATAGCATAAGATCACTTATGCTCTAATTCTTCTTTTTCCAGTTGCACTTCTGGAGCTTCCTCAATACTAGGATAGGTAATCAAAGTTTTGTGGAAACCAAAATGAGTCAGCAAACGTTTAATCCCACCGAGAATACCATCGGGAAGCACTGTCACCACAATTAGGAATAATGCCCCTTGGAAAAATACCCAGACTTCCGGAAATTGTTCGCTTAAAAAAGTTTGGGCCATGCGTACTAATAAAGTACCGACAACTGCCCCCACAAGGGTAGCACGTCCCCCCACAGCCACCCAAATCACCATTTCAATGGAAAAAGCCACATCCATAGAGTTAGGAGTGATAATTCCCGTTTGCACGGTATAAAGAGCGCCAGCAACACCGGCAATTGCCCCAGAAATGGCAAAAACTAACACCTTAAACCAAGTAGGATCATAACCGGAAAAACGAACCCGCACCTCATCATCGCGAATGGCGACTAACAAGCGCCCAAATCTGCCCGTAGTTAACCAACGACAGAGCAGATAAATAGCCAGTAAACAGACAATTGTGAGTAAATAAAAGGCCACTTGAACGGAATCGGAACCCACCAGTAACCCGAAAATTGTTTGGGTATCGGTTTTTAAGCCATTAGTGCCGTTAATTAACTTTTGTTGACCGTTAAAAAAGTTAAAAAATACCAGTAAAGCCGCTTGGGTCAAAATCGAGAAATAAACCCCTTTAATACGATTGCGGAAGATTAAATAACCTAATAATGCCGCCACGATCGCTGGTACAATAATTAGGGCTAGAATTGTCAAAGGTAGGGAATAAAAAGGTTGCCAAACAAAAGGTAATTCTGTCACCCCGTAGAGAGTAAAAAATTCGGGCATTTGTCCCGGTGGTAACTGAAGATTTAGGTACATGGCAAGAGCATAACCACCGAGGGCGAAAAAAATGCCATGACCAAGACTTAATAAACCCGTATAACCCCAGATTAAATCTATCCCCAAAGCGACAATAGCGAGGGAAAGAAATCGCCCCAATAAACGCAAGCGGAAAGCCGACAAAGCTAAGGGCAGCAACACCGCAAAGATAACCACCAATCCAACAATAACAGCGACTTCCGTGATTAACTTTTTCTTTTCCCGTTGTCGGGATTCGTTTCTAGTGATGGTTTCGGTAATCATAATCTATAACTCGGCAGTACGTCCTTTAGGAGGAAAAATTCCCGCAGGTTTGAATTGCAAGAAAGCAATAATTAAAGCAAAAATCATCACTTTTGCCATGCTAGTGGTGGAGAAAAAGGTGAAGAAATCCGTTAGGGGTTTTAGTGCTGCCACGGAACCAAAAATCAGAGCAAAAGTTCCCGAACCAATTAAATAATTAGCCACACCAATCGCCATGGCTGCGATAATAGTTCCTAGGAGATTACCCACTCCTCCCACCACCACTACCATGAAGGTATCAACGATATAATTTTGTCCCACGTTTGGACCGACGGAACCCAAAAAACTAATCGCACAACCGGCAACTCCAGCTAATCCCGAACCGAGGGCAAAAGTCAAAGCATCCACTTGATTTGTCGGAATACCTAAACAGGCACTCATCTGGCGATTTTGGGTGACGGCACGAATGCGTAAACCCCAAGAAGATTTATTTAAAAACCAATAGGTTCCTAACAAACAAATGGCAGTTAAAATGATAATAAATAGACGGGTGTAGGGCATTTGAAACCCTGGTAAAGGTAAACCTCCCCGTAACCAAACTGGAGCAGTAACATCGACGTTTCTGGCACTAAACCAGGGTCTAGCGAGAACGGGATTAAAAGATAAAAGATAGCCTAATAATCCAGCGATAGCTAGGGATAAAGGCAGGGTGATACCAATAGCTAAATTGCGAATTCTCTCCCAATCTAAGCGACGACTTAACACCGTCATTGCCCCAAAAAATAACAGACAGAAAACTATTAAACTAATTACTAATAACCCGTTGACACTTCTGACAAATTGCTGCAGAATTAAGCTGACTCCCCAAGTGGCCAGCAGCGTTTCTAGGGGTCTGCCGTACAGGAACCTAATCACCCCCCTTTCTAATAATAATCCCGCCAATCCCGACACTAAAAAAGCGATCGGTAGGGCGAATAAAACATAAGTATCAAAGAGAGAAATACGGAAAGCTTGAAAGACATTTAAAATATAAATATCTTCAAAACCTTTAAAGACATTTTGCACCACAAAAGTACTGTAGGCCCCTAACATCATTAACTCACCGTGAGCGAGATTAATCACCCCCATCAGTCCGAAAACAATCGCTAGTCCTAAAGCGGCCAGCAATAGCACAGAACCGATGCTAATACCATTAAATAATCCTTCTAATAATGCTGACACTTTTCGTTATTCCTGTGCATTTTTAAGCTTTAAAAAGTGGGGTGAGCAGTAATGCCCACCTCACTCTCGTTATTGTCTGGAAAAACTCCTAAAACTAGGATTTTTCCATTTTGAACTTACCACCCTTAGCCGGATCAGTCCAGTCACAGGCAAAGCCCTTAGTTTCGGGGACAAATTGGTTCCAGGGTTGCGGATCCACCACCCCCGGAGTTGACCAAATGATGTCAAATAGACCATCATCTCTCACCTGACCAATGCGGACGGTTTTGGAGATGTGATGATTGGGGAACATTTCCACCGGTCCTTCGGGAGCATCGAATTTTTGTCCGATGGCGGCGGCGCGAACTTTGTCGAGATCATCGGCGGTTGCCGCTTTTTCCACCGCTTGCTTCCAGAGATAGACCATGATGTAGGCCGCTTCCATCGGGTCATTGGTCACGCGATCGGGACCGTATTTAGCTCGAAAAGCCGCAACAAATTTCTTGTTAGCGGGGGTATCTACGGTTTGGAAATAGTTCCAACAAGCGTACTGACCGAGGAGATATTCCTTACCAATCTGTTTAACTTCTTCCTCGGCAACACTCACCGACATGACCGGATATTTATCGGGAGTTAAACCGGCCGCTTGCAGTTGTTTGAAGAAAGCCACGTTACTGTCACCGTTGAGGGTGTTGAAAATAACGCCGCCATCGGGTAAAGCTTGCTTAATTTTGGTGATAATCGGGGTAACTTCCGTGTTACCTAGGGGTAGATAGTCTTCGCCCACGGTTTCGCCGCCTTTCACCTTTAACTGCTCTTTAATGATCGTGTTGGCAGTGCGGGGGAAAACGTAATCGGAACCGACAAGGAAGAATTTTTTCCCTTTGTTTTCCAGCAACCAAGTCACTGCTGGCTCGATCTGCTGGTTGGGGGCAGCGCCAGTGTAGAAGATATTTCTAGAACACTCTTGACCCTCGTACTGGACGGGATACCAGAGCATATGGTTTCTGGATTCAAACACGGGCAAAACCGCCTGACGACTGGCGGAAGTCCAACAACCGAAGACGGTCAAAACTTTGTCCTGATCGATCAGTTTGGTGGCTTTTTCGGTAAAAGTTGGCCAATCAGAAGCGCCATCTTCCACCACTGCCTCAATCTGTTTACCAAGAACACCACCCGCGGCATTGATTTCCTCGATCGCCAGTTTTTCCGCATCGACTACGCTGGTTTCACTGATGGCCATGGTGCCACTGAGGGAGTGCAGAATACCCACCTTAATTGTCTCTCCAGAAGTTGGGGCGGGACTAGCAGCCGGGCTAGGACTAGCCGTGGGGGTTTGGCTTTGATTGCCACCACAAGCTTTTAACAGAATACTGGTTCCCAAAGCGGCAGAACCGTACAGGAGAAATTTACGTCGTCCTAAATTTGACATGATGATCTTGAACTAACCTCGCTGACAATATTAGCTACTTCACACGGATGTTTTTGCTGAGGAGATTTTCGGGAATCTTTCTACGAATATCTGTGTGATATTACGGCTAGGTTAGCAGATTTTTTGTGATTTTCGCTACTTTTTGGATGTTTTTTGTAGTTTCCGCTACTTTTTTAGAAAAAATTAATGATTTTTCTGGAATTTACCTAAGTTTTTTAGCTATCAGGAGTCGGGAGACAGGAGGCAGGAGTCAGGAGACAGGAGACAGGAGGCAGGAGTCGGGAGAATTAAGAATGAATAATATAACGGTTCTCACATCTGTGTGGCACACTTTAACCTTTGCTGATTAAGCTTTTCAGGATTGAGAATGTACCTCTTGTCAACAGGAAACGCTATAATCAATTAAGTGGTCTATTGCAATTTCCATAGTTGTGAGGTACAAAGTCTTAGGTTTTGAGGAGTCAGGAGTTAAGATTTTGGTGTACCTCATGAGATTGGGAAACGCTATATTTACATACTTTATGCGATTTAATCCTTATTTTTGCCGTTTTTGAACCATCAAAAATTAATTACGCAAGAGGTTTATAATAATACAATAGCCTCGCGTGCCTGGAAAAAGTGCCAAAACCGTTTTCTAGTAAGGCTTCCAGTAATATTCAGCCCAACCCAATAATTATCAATCCGAATCTGGCCAAAGCAGCCGGACAGCAAGCAGCGCAAAACCAATGGCCGCTATCGCTTTTAATATCTTAGCGGGGAATAACTGCGCCATACTGCCGCCCGCAAGGACTCCTAAGAAACTGGTGCAGATTAAGGCGGTAATTGAGCCAAAAAAGACAGCTTTAGGTGATTTGGAACTGCCACCGAGAGCGATCGCTACTAATTGACTTTTATCGCCTATTTCTGCCAAAAAAACCGTGATAAATGTCAGTCCGAATAATTGCCAATTCATAAATTAGACCTCTGGTAAAAATCAAAAATTGTCGTGGTTGGTTAGGAGTCAGGAGAATTAGGAATGAAAAATAATCAATTAAATGCTCTATTTAGGGTCTGCTGAAAAAGTTTTTCGGTGGGGGTTGGGGGTTGGG
>VYLN01000213.1_pt1 | contig 10589 bp, 12 predicted proteins | sample 5109471 | NCBI WGS metagenome assembly VYLN01 (sample SAMN12291806, study PRJNA351875) | freshwater metagenome | isolation source: freshwater lake | place: USA: Michigan, Lee Lake | collected 2013-08-06 | reverse complement strand
CTAAAATTGCCCCAAAACCCAGAGCGACCCTTCCAGGAGTCAGAGAGTTTTGTGGAAGAGGCTTCTGCCAAGGTAAAGGATTATCTTGTACTATCTCACGAGCCAGCCATAACTACCAAGTCAGTAGAGGCATCAAATCGCTCCAAGATTGCCCTTGTTCGGGAGTTGAAAGTTTGGGTAAAGTCCAGTGTAATCTTTGCTTGGCGAAGCGATTCGAGTGATCGATGTTAATGGGACTTAGGCGTTTTCGGTCAGCAAAAAAGGCTCAAACCATTACGGGACAAAGGGTTAACCTCGATTTATTATTTTCCTTGATATATCTGGGTTTCAGCGATTTTGGGCTTGGTCGAAGTAAATCCCAAGCGGGGATTGGAGTTGAGGCTTTTCTCGATTTGTTTTTTGTCTAAGTCCCATTATGTGGACTTCGGTGGAATTATAGAGGAAGAAGGCACATTCTGTGGCTATACCATTCCGACCCGTCTGCGGATTGGATGGTACTTTGGCACTGAGCGGTTTGAGTCAGAGGGTGAGTTTTTCCGAGTCACGATTGATGATGCAATCTATCGGTAGAACGATCGGACATCAATAAAGAAATTACAGCCAACTTTGTAGAATGAAGTACAGCCAAAGTAAGGAGGGACTACGGGTGTGTGGCAAGTGATATGGAATACTGTGCTATCGGAATTCTCCGAGATCAACGATTTGGCTCAAATTATCCGCATCATTTTACGCTTCCTGCTTGCGGCGATCCTTGGTGGTCTACTGGGGTACGATCGGGAGATCAAGGGCAAGGCGGCAGGGTTGCGAACGCATATGCTGGTTTCTTTCGGGGCAGCACTCTTCGTCCTCATTCCTCAACAATCTGGGGCATCGATCGCAGATTTAACTCGTGTGTTGCAGGGCTTGATCGCTGGGGTGGGATTCCTTGGGGCCGGATCGATCATTATAGGAAGGCACCAAGAGGAGGCTAAGGGGATGACCACGGCGGCGGGCATATGGCTAACGGCGGCCATCGGCGTAGCGGCAGGGATGGGGCGAGAAGCGACGGCCATTCTCAGCACTCTCTTAGCCTTGGGAATCTTATCCTTAATTCCCAAGGTCGAACGGTTGTTTGAACGCCGTGGAAGGAGGAGTTAAACGGGGTCGGAGTATTCGGGCGGATAGGGGTTGAAGATGTACAAGTAGTTCATACCCGCGTTCGAGACGATGTTGATAGTAATCAGGGGCTGGATTTGGTCAAGCGGCGTTGCTGATTTTAAGTATGAATTGTCTTCTAGGCAATTCTTAAAACTTGAGACCAAGCTAACTCGTGGGTAACTATTCAGGTCATGGGGTTGACATCGTGACAGTTATGTGTATAAGTTGCAAAAGGTTGCCCCTAAAGGGTTTATCGGCACCAAAAAACGGGTTTTTGCCTCTTTGTACATAAGCCACGCGTTTTGTCAATAGCCACACCTGAATAGTTACACTCGTGGATATGGGCAAAATTTGAAGATGTTCCAGTTCCTTATTCAAATCACAGAAATTATTTTCCTCTGAATGCTCGCCATTTTGCCTGATCATAACTGAATTCAGCAACGCCAGACTTTGCAATTCAAAGCCCCTACCGGTTGGTGTGGTTTATTCACCTGAAAATTGTTGTATGTGCCGTTGGTGCCAGTCGCTCTAACAGGACGATCAAATTTGATTCTCCCGCATCCGTTCCTTAGAACCTGTTTGAAAAGTCGGATGATAGAGTAAAGGGGTCGATTCGGAGACCCCACTAATGACACGACTAGCATACCGTAGTGATCTAACCGATGACCAGTGGAAGCAGCTAGAGCCTCTTATCCCATCGGCCAAACCGGGGGGACGACCGAGAATTGTAGACATCACAGAGGTGTGTAACGCCATCTTCTATTGGCTCCGTAACGGCTGTCAGTGGCGAGACTTACCTCACGATTTCCCGAAGTGGCAGAGTGTTTACACTTACTTCAGGAATTGGAGTCGAGACGGGACTTGGCAGTTGATGAACGATGTACTACGGACTCGGGTTCGGGAGCGAGCGGGAAGGAATGCCTTGCCGAGTGCGGGAAGCATTGACAGCCAATCGGTGAAAACCGCCGGAGCGGCTGACGAGAAGGGCTTTGACGGCGGGAAAAAGGTCAAAGGGAGAAAACGAACGATACTCGTGGATACGATGGGACTGTTGTTATCGGTTTGTGTCCATAGTGCGGGACGTTCCGACCATGCGGGATTAACTCTATTGGCTTTCTTCTGTGCTTCGTTCTGGTCTTGTCTCAAACTGATTCGGGTGGATAGCACTTTCGGGGGTCAGAAACTTCTGTCTAAAATCAAGGAACGCTACGGATGGGCATCGGAAGTGGTCAAGCGGAGCGATGACCAAAAAGGATTTGTCCTGTTACCGAAAAGATGGGTAGTCGAGCGAACCTACGCTTGGTTGGGATGTTTCCGTCGTTTAAGCAAAGATCACGAATATTTACCGACTACCAGCGAGGCGATGATTTATGCGGCGATGGTACATCTAATGTTGAGACGTTTAGCACCCGCCAAGTCGGACTCAACTACTTCCTGATAACTTTTCAAACAGCTTCTTAACCTTGAGTTACATTTTGTATCGTATTCAATCAATTCAATCAATTCATTCGAGAAATCAAACAACCACCTATTACACTTAATATCAGGAAGCCAATTTAACAAGGAGCATATCATGAGTTTAAAAGATAGAGCCAAGGCAACCGCCAAAAATATCGAAGGTAAAATTCAAGAAGCAGTAGGCGATCTGACTGGCGATCCCAAAGCTCAAGCAGAGGGCAAGGAAAAACAGGCAGAGGCAAGAGTTCGTCACACGGTCGAAGATGTGAAGGACGAAGTTAAAAAGATTGTTGATTAGTAGGTCATTTCATTTTAAGTTCTGGACTATGCTACTGAATATGGATTGTCTAGCCAGTATTTTTTTACGCAAGTCCTAAGAACTCTTCATCAAGAAATCGCTTAAAACCGTTAGAACCAGGAACAGTATTCAAGATACAATCAAGATAAAATAAATGAAAGGGAGACAATTATGGTGGATGAACATATTTTAAATGAAATTGAAACCCAGATAGAAAAGGCAACTCTTCAGCTATTTAAACAAGAAGAAGTTTTTGCCAACATTGTTCAACAATGTATCGGGCTAGGCTATGATTTTGCTTCAATTCAGTTGATTCGTTCTGAAGAACAAATTATTGAAGCAGTAAAGGGAACTGACTGGGCTGGAAAAGCTAGGCACTATCTAGAACCTGACCCCAGTTTAAGAGATATTCAAGCCGATATTTGCCAAACTTGCCGAACTGAAGTTATTGCTGGTTGGGATAAACGGGGGCGGTTTGATAAATGGGTTTACGATGATAACAATCACCAGGATCTGATACGGATTTTTACTCCTCTGATTTTAGTGCAGGATGATAAAGGTAAAAATGATCAACAATGGTTTAATGACCTTCGGGGAAATTTTATTAATCACGAGGTTACTGAGAATTGGTTTAAGGAGATTGGACAAAATCAATCTCAAGATAATGGTCAACAGAGTGTTGCGGAAATTTTTCTACCTGAATCCTGTGTAGGCGATGAAGTTAAAGTAATTGGAACAATAGAAGTAGGATATAAGAATCCATTAAAAAAGATTGAAATAGAAGAAGTGATTGATCTAATTAAAAAGGTAGGTGAGTGGGCTTTAAAGATTCGTGAAACTCAACTTCCTTGCGTTTTGGACAAGATTGCTAAAATTGCCATGAAAGCAGTTGAAGCTGATGGAACTAGCCTTCATTTTTTAGAAGGATTGCCACTAAAACCTTATGTTCTGGAAGTCATTTCTGACGGAAGTATCAAGAAAAAACCTTTAGTGATTGAGGCAGATCGCATTCCTTACTCTTACGAAGTTTTTTCTGAATTAATTGGTCGTGACTTTATCAGAAAAAGTCCCCCCAGAAAAGGTGGTCTAGGTCAAAAGGCGATCAAGAATGATCAAGAAAAATTTGTACCAGATTTGTCTCAAGGACAAAATGCCATAACCCTAAAAAATTACAATCAAAAAGCATTTGATCTGGGAATTAAAGCAATTATTATTATTCCCTTAATTGTTGAGCAATATACAGGATGTTTGTATTTTCATTTCAAGAAGGAGAATCCTTTTGACAAAAGGGTAATTAGTTGGCTAAAACTCTTTCATAATCGGGTTGAAGAAGCCATCCGTCATGGGATAACTTACGAACATCAGCGAGACAGATATACTCAACTCAAAGTGCTTCATTCAGTGGCTCAATCTTTGACCAAGAATCTAGATAAAGAGGACTTACTGAACCAGATTGCCTGGAGTACCCTCAATCTACTAGCCGCTGATACTATCACCATTTATAGATACATTGAAGCCAATGATCAATTTCTCTCTCAACCCGCTAGAGCAGGAAGACTAAAGTTTAGCCAACAAGCACAAACAGAAATCGATAGCGAGGATGTACCTGCTAAACTCGTCAAACATGGAAAGAATGTCTATCCTGATGATGTAGCCTGTCAAGAAATATTCAAAGGGTCCTTGTTTGCTAAAAAAGAAAAGATTCAGGCAGCAGCAGGAATTTTGCTGAAAGTCAATGATCAAATTGTCGGCACACTCTTGATCAATTATCGACGACCTCATGTTTTTGAACCTGATGAAAAAATAATTATTGAAACCCTTGCCGCTTCAGCCGCGATCGCTATTATGAATCAGCAATGGCTGGAAAATCGACAGCAATGGTTGAGAGCCTTCAGTGAGATTAATCGCCACATTAAAACCGCTATCGGCTTAGATAATAAACAACTCCCATTAAAAGATGATAAACAACTCCTAAACCTGATTATGCAACGATCTCTGGAATGCACTGGCGCAGACTTAGCAGATATTCGACTTTTTGATTCCGTAAGCCAAGAATTAGTTATGGAGGTTTGGCATCCAGCGAATGCACCAGGGGCTTCTTCGATTCGCACGAAACTCGGAGAGGGCATTACGGGATGGGTGGCTCAACATCGAGAAACCGTTTTAGTGAACGATGTTACTAAGGACAAGGGCAATCGCTACAAACGTTACGATGAACCATCGAATTCGGAGCTATGTGTTCCCATAGTGGATCAAGATCGTCTAGTGGGTGTCATCAACCTAGAAAGCTACCGCAAGGGAGCATTTGACGAAAGAGATAAACAAATGTTAGAAGCTTTGGCAGATCAGGTTGTTATTGCTATTCAAAGCGTGAAAAATAGAGAACAACTGGTTAAAGTGAGGGCTTTAGCTGATCTTGGAACCGTCACCAGTTCCTTGATTCATCGAATAAATAGTGAGGTGGGGGCAATTCGAGTATGGGCAGAAGATATTTACGATGTGGGCGATCCCTATAGCGAAGGGAAAGCACTTCGGATTCGAGCTTCAGCAGAACGGATTCTCCAAAAAGCTCAACGGATGCAAGTGTGGATTCAGCAAGAGGATAAATTACCGATTAATATTGCCGAAGTCGTACAAGATGCTCTGGCACAAGTCGATGATTTCCCATCTAATATCGTTAAACAAATCGAATTACCTGACAACTTACCGGATATTTCGGTGGGTAAACAGCAATTGACTGATGTTTTTGATAATCTAATCCGCAATGCTGCCAATGCCATGCCAGAAGGGGGAACTTTATCAATTGGGGGTCAACTAAGTGAGGGAGAAACTTTAATTAAAGTGTGGGTCAAAGATACGGGGATAGGCATTTCCGAAGAAGATCGTGATCTAATCTTTGAGCCTAGCTATAGTATGCCATCTTCAGGACACGGTATGGGAATTGGATTGTGGTTAGCTCAGACCTATATTGAAAGTTTAAAGGGTAATATCACCTTTGACAGTGAAATAGGTAAAGGATCTCAATTCACTATTACCTTACCTATTAATTGAGTAGGGATTCTTTTAACTTCACAGATAAGCATAAGGAGATTGATATGCAAGAGAGGGAATTCAGAATTTTGCTAGTTGAACATAAGCCTGGTTGGAAAGATGATATCCTTGAAGGACGGATTGAAAAAGCTTTAAGTTATATTGAGCAACACGACTCCTGCTATTATACTCTCATAAAAGTTGAGACTTATGAAGACGCACATCAGGCTCTGTCACAAGAAGCCCCTTACCACTTACTGATTACTGATATTAGTTTAGGTGGAAAGAGAAAGCCTTCTAAGCAAAATTCTTTTAAGGGAGTTATGCTTCTTAGCCAAGCCAAAGACCTGAATATACCAGCGATCGCAGTTAGCAATTTATCAATCAAGGGTGATAAATTTGACGAATTCTTTGTAGATTATGAAATCAAAGGTTTTTTCGATGAAGCGGATTACTCAAAGGAGTTAAAATTCATCGATAGAATACAAAAAATTTGGAAGACTTGGTATTCTCACCAATCAGGCAAAAAATTGGATGAAATTCATCTGAAAAGCACTCAAATAAAACCTATTCCCCTTAATACACCGGAGCCAAATATGAACTTTTGCGCCTTATTAATTGGAGTGGCTAACTATCGCCATGTTACTCAACTCACCAAGACCACAAATGATGCCCAAGATTTATATGATGCCTTGATTCGTAATGGCTATTCTCCTAAAAACATGAATATTTTAAAAGATGGATATGCCACCAAAGATATTATTCTTGAACAACTAGGTTTGCTGGCTAACTCTACCGGAGAAGGTGACACGGCAATTGTTTTCTTTTCTGGTCATGGAATGCGTATTGTTGAAGGATCTTCGCAGGTAGAATATTTATGTCCTGTAGATGCTAACTTAGAACAAATTAAAGAAACTTGTATTAGCAGTGAAGAGTTTACAGCTAATTTGCGAAAAATTAAGGCAGATCGTTTAGTTGTTTTTCTGGATAGCTGTCACTCTGGTGGAGTCGGTGAACCCAAAGATGCAAACCTTCAAATCAAAAAAGGTTTATCAGAAAAAACCTACAATCAAATGGCTAATGGAAAAGGGCGAGTTATTATCGCTTCGTGCAAATCTAATGAGGTATCTTGGGAATTTGAGAATTGGGAAAATGGGCTATTTACCCACTATTTACTCGAAGGATTGAATGGTAAAGCAGCCAACAATGACAAGGAAGTTTACATCATGAGTTTATGTGACTATATCTCCAGAAATGTCCCTCAACAACAATCTACTCAACATCCATTTATAAAATTAGCAGCCGAAAATTTCGTAATTGCTATAAACCCAGAATTTTCACCAAAACAACGAAAAACACCAGAACCAAATCAGACTGAAATAAGAGAAAAGTTACTAAAAGAAAAAGAACAGTTACTGGGAAAAATGCATCTTGCTTATGATCGTGATGACTTTCAACTTCTTTGTAGAAATATGGGAGTAGATTATGAAGATTTACGCGATAACAGCCTTCCGCTAAAAATGGATCATCTAATTAGTATTTGTCAGCATCATGGTAAGTACCAAGACTTAGTTAATAAAGTACACAATCATCCCTATTTTGCCAATCAAGAAACCATAAAGACTAGCTAATGTCTAAGCAGATTATTAACCAATCAATTTTTTTTGGAGTTTAAAAAAATGATTTCATTTCAACAGATTCGTCGCTTTGTTGTCACCATGATTTTAACTATAATGCTGACAATTACTATCGCTTTTGACTTTGGAACTACAAATAGTTGGGCTGGAACTTTACCACCCCAAATTGCGACCATGAATCGAGTCGAGGCAATGACTAAGAATATTGAGGGCAAAGCTCAAGAAGCGATCGGCAACATAACAGGTGATCCCAAAGATCAGATGATGGGAAAAGCCAAGCAGGTCGAAAGTCAGGCTCGTAATACAGCCGAAGATATCAAAGACAAGATGAAGTTAAAAGGGAGAACAAAAGCAGTAACAAAAAACATTGAAGGCAAAGCTCAAGAGACAATAGGTAAGGCTACTGGTAATCGCAACGATCAAGTTGCTGGAAAAGCTAAGCAAGCCGAAAGCCAAGGTCGCAATGTAGTAGAAGATGTAAAAGATGCGGTTCAAAATATCTTTAATTAAAGATCGATTGAAATCTTTTACTCCGAATCAATTTTCATTACTTTTATCTAAAGGAAAGAGGGAATTATGTTTGATCTCGTTTGGACTGCCGTTGTTATACTTTTCATTCTCTGGTTGTTAGGCTTCTCAGTTCACGTTGGGGGCAGCTTAATTCACCTGCTTTTGGTTTTGGTGCTGATTGGCATTGTCTACAACTTATTTCTGAGGGGACGTATTAGCTAATAATCGTTGTGGCTTGGCTTGCAAGCCAAAAAACTCCGACTCGCAACCAAGCTGCGATGTTTAGCTCAAATTCATTGCCACAGGTTTGCCTACATTATTCTGAAATCAGCAAGAGGAAGCATCATGAGTACTAGAATTGACAACTTCACCAAACAACTCCACGACAATTTAGAAGCGGTTGAAAACAGAGCAAAATCCCTTAAGGAAAGCATTCAATCCGCGATGAAAAAAACTCAAGCTGAGATTCAATCGAAACTCGACGAAGCGAAGGCACAGCTAGACGCTAAGAAACAAGAATTTGATGAGTACAGAGCAAGACTCAAAACTCAATTTGAGGAAAAAGAATCTGAGGTAGAGTCGAATATCGAGGAATGGAGAGCGAGTCGCGAAGTCAAGAAGCTCGAACATCGGGCAGATAAAGCTGAAGACTATGCAGCTACAGCGATCTTGTTAGCGATGGCGATGATGGAAGAGGCTGAAAAAGCAACCTTGGAAGCGATCGCCGCTAGACTAGATGCAGAGGCTGCTGCCGGAACCACAGAAAAGTAAGACCTGATTAAACCAAGCTTTTCGGGGAGTTTTAGCCACCGATATGCGCCTAAACATGGCGTTACCGTGTCGTATCTCAATGTTTACGAAAGAAAGGCAAAACTCAGATCGGCCTGATTAAGCCAGTGCAAATGCTTTCAGCACTATATCAGGATGTAGCGTTAGCTCAAGTTGCCAAAGAGGTTGAGGAAAAGACCATTCAGATGGTTGACGAGGCAAAATGAATACTCGCCACCTCAATTAATCATAAGGGAGAGAAAGAGAATGCCCAGAAGCCACAGAGAACGACATCGTACAGGGCGAATCGGCTGGCTACGGGCTGCAGTTTTGGGTGCAAACGACGGCATTGTCTCAACCGCAAGTCTAATCGTTGGGGTTGCGGCGGCACACACGTCTCGAAGCGAGGTGTTAGTGGCTGGGGTGGCTGGCTTGGTGGCTGGGGCGATGTCAATGGCCGCTGGTGAGTACGTCTCTGTCAGTTCACAAGCCGATACTGAGAAGGCCGATCTCTCGCGGGAACGGAAAGAACTTGATATCGACGAACCATCCGAGCGAGAGGAACTGGCGGCAATCTATGTGGCTCGTGGACTCGATCCGTTGTTAGCCAAACAAGTCGCCGAGCAGTTGATGACTCGTGATGCCTTAGGTGCACACGCCCGGGATGAACTGGGCATCTCCGAGAGCCTGACCGCTCGACCAGTTCAAGCGGCGCTGGCATCGGCAGGTGCGTTTGCCGTCGGTGCAGCCATGCCGCTGCTCACCGTGCTGGTAAGCTAAACGGCTTTTACTTCGGATCACCGATATAGACTCCAAAAGGGTTATAGCTATTGGATCATGCAGGTTAAGCGCCGTTTAGCTTAGCACCAGAATCGAGATTGGTACCCGTTGTATTTGGAAACTCTCTGATTTTTCTGACCGCGCTGGGAGTGCTGGCCGCACGCACTGGTGGAGCCCCCGTGATCAAATCGGCCGTTCGAGTCGCCTTTTGGGGTGCGATCGCCATGGGGCTGACCGCAGCCGTGGGTGCCCTGTTCGGAAGGGTCGCATGAGAGGGAAACAAGCACAACGGTGTACCGCCACCTAACAAGCATATGTGTATGATAGAGAGAATAAAATGCTTAACGAAACTCATTAGAACTCATTAGATCGGAGAAAGGAGGTCAGTCATGGATCTGGTACAGTTTATGGTAGTTATCATCGTGGTTGGGGTTCTATTGTGGCTCGTGAACAACTACATTCCGATGGACAGCAAGATCAAGCAAATCCTGAACATTGTGGTTGTCATCGCCCTCGTTTTGTGGATTCTTAAGGTGTTCGGATTGCTGAGTTTTCTCAAGGGAATTCGTATCGGTAGGTGAGTGATGTTCTAGACGGAAGGAAAGGTTGAATCATTATGGATCTGATGTCCATCACACTGGTGGTGCGCTGGCTAATAGGCTGGGGATTGATGTGGCGGTTGCCGCGACTTCCAGACCTTTCAGTCGTCGGTTCGCCTAAAGTCTCGGTCTTGATTCCGGCGAGGAATGAAGAGAGTACCCTCCCTAATTTGCTAACAGCCTTAAAGCAGCAAACATTCAAGCCCTACGAAATCATTGTCATCGAAAATTTTGGGTCTGAAACCCCGTCGTTCTACTACGGCTTTACCGTTAAATACTAGCGCATTTACCAAATATATGCTAAAATGTGAGACATGGAAAAAGCCTATTCGTTTCGATTTTACCCCACACCAGAACAAGAGTCGCTATTGC
>VYLN01000212.1_pt1 | contig 10692 bp, 9 predicted proteins | sample 5109471 | NCBI WGS metagenome assembly VYLN01 (sample SAMN12291806, study PRJNA351875) | freshwater metagenome | isolation source: freshwater lake | place: USA: Michigan, Lee Lake | collected 2013-08-06 | reverse complement strand
CGCGCAGCGCAGAACTGGCCCGCGCGCAGGCGAGCATGAGCGCCGTCGGCGCCGGCGCGGGCGATGTCGCCGTCGTCTCCCCCGTCCGCGCCGTGGTGCTGCAGGTGTTGCTGGAAAGCGAAGCGATCGTCGGCCCGGGAGCGCCGATCCTCACCTTAGGGGACCCAGCGCAAATCGAGGCCGTGGGCGAGTTCCTGTCTCAGGACGCCGTGCTCATCCCACAAGGCGCGCAGGCCTTTGTCGAAGACTGGGGCGGGTCGCCCCTGTCGGCGACAGTGGAGCGGATTGAGCCCTTCGCCCGCCTTGAAGTGTCCGCCCTCGGGGTCGAGGAGCAGCGCGCCAACGTCATCGTCCGGTTTGACGATCCGGCCGCCGCCACAGCGCTTGGCCACGGCTATCGCGTCACGGTGCGGGCTGTGATAGCCCGGCAAGAGGCGGCCTTGCGCGCCCCGATTGAGGCCCTGGTGCGCGATGCGCAAGGGTGGAGCGTTTACCGCCTGGAAGGCGGTCGCGCTCGTCGCACGCCGGTCGAGCTTGGCGAAGCGAGCGGCGCCTATCGACCAGTTTTGGCCGGCCTTGCCGAGGGCGATCAAGTGGTTGTCTTTCCGCCGCCGGCTCTGCGGGATGAGACGCGCGTGCGGGTCAACGCGCCGTAACATGCCGGCCCCGCGGCCTTGCCGTTCAGAGCCGCCTTTCACTGATTTCAGCCAAGCCGAACCTTAAACGCGCGCAAACGTGAGCCTGGCTTGATCGAGCGCAAAGCGCGCAGGCGCTGCGGCATTCATCGTCATCGTGTGCCGATCTTCAGGAGGTCGATCATGAGCGCACTCACACCGTCTGAGAAATCCCGCAGCGCGTCGGACTTCTTCGCGCCTATTGCCTTCATGCGCCGGGAAATCGACCGGCTTTTTGAAGAAGCGAATGGAAATGGCTGGACCGGGGTCGCCGATCGCACTGTGGCCAGCTTGCGGATGGATGTGGCGGAAACGGACAAAGAAATCGTGATCGCTGCAGAACTGCCGGGCGTCGACATCAAGGATGTCGATGTGTCCTTGGCGAACGGCGTCTTGACGATCAAAGGCGAAAAGCGCTCCGAACGCGACGAGAAACGCTCCGACTTCCACATAATAGAGCGCAGCTTCGGCGCCTTCGAGCGTCGCGTCGCGGTCCCCGAAGCCTGTGATCCCGCCCAAGTGAAGGCGCAGTTCGCCGACGGCGTCTTGACTGTGACGGTTCCAAAACCGGCAAACACCGCCCCCGCCGCCAAGATCAAAATCAACGAAACTTAAATCATCCCAAAACGGGAGGAGAACTCATGTCCACAACCGTTTCTGAAGCCATGCGCCAAAGCGTGGAAGCCCTCTCGCCGGACGCCACGATCGGCGCCTTGGCGCAGAGCATGAAGATTCATGACATCGGCATCGTGCCAATTCTGGAGCGGGACAAACTTGTCGGCGTCGTGACTGATCGAGACATTGTCGTGCGTGCGCTGACGGACGGGCGCGATCCCGCCACGCTCAAGGCGCGGGACCTCATGTCCCCAAATGTCGTCAGCTGCGCGCCGGATGAGCCTTTGAAAAAGGCCGCCAAGCGGATGGCGAAGGCACAGGTGCGTCGCCTGCCAGTGGTCCGCGACGGCAAGCTGGTCGGCATGCTGAGCCTGGGCGATGTCACCCAGGCCATCGACGACGATGACGATTGCGCTGATTTGATCCGTGCCGTGAGCGATCACCACGCATGACCAATTCAGCGCACCAGCGCCAGCCTGGCGCCTTGCCTCAGCAACAATCAAGCCCCCCAAAGGAGACCCCTATGGCCGCACGCAATGAACGCGAAACAGAGGACCTTGGCCGCACAGTCACTGAAGCGGTCCAGACCATCGGCGTCGATATCGCCAAAACCACCCATGACGCCGGAGAGGCGCTCCGCAAGACCCGCAATGCGCTGAACGCCTCCGCCGCCAACACGTTGAACGATATTGAATCGCAAGGAGCAGAGGCGATCGAAGGGCTGAAGCAGCAAGTCCGAGATCATCCGATGACCTATGTCGCCGCGGCTGCTGGGATTGGCGTCCTGATCGGCTTTCTGATGAATCGCCGCTGAGTTCGCCTAGCCTGAACTTTGGGTGAATGCGCGCTCCGCGACTGGAGCGCGCATTTGTCTTTGTAGTTGATGGACACCGCCCACCCGGGGGCGCCAGAAAAACAGCAGCGGCGGCTCCGGTTCATGCCGAAGCCGCCGCTCGTTATTCTTCCCAGCTGCTGGTCAGCCGGTGACCTGCACGAGGTCCTCCACTTCCAGCACACCCGGCGCCGCCCATGCCGCGCTCTCAATGACGTTACGCTCATAGAAGGCGCGAACCTTACCTTCCAACGTCACCTTGCCGCCGACGACCGAAACCCGAATGTTGCCGGCCTCAGCTTCGGCGCTACGCTTGAGGGCGTCTTCGATCTTGCGCTTGATGTCGCCGGCGAAGGCCCGAGGCTTCAGCGAAATCAGGTTTGAAACCCCAACCACACCGCCCAGCTTTCGGACGGCCTCTTCGGCCGCCTCTTTCTGATATTGCCAGTCGCACTCTCCGGTGAGCGTGACAATGCCATGCTGGACTCTAACCTGGATCCGATTGTGTGGAACGCTGACGGTCCAGGCCAAAATGTCCAACGCCCGTTTGGCGATTTCGTCATCGGCGGTCTTTTTCAATGACGGCAGTCGGATCTCGATGTCCTGTGCGATCGCTCGCACGCCCTTGACCCTGGCGCAGGCCTTCTCGACGGCAACTTTCTCCGCATACGAACGAACATGGCCGGTCAGCGTTACGACCCCGTCGGCGACCTGGACGCCAACGTCGGCGGAATCGAAGCTCGGGTCCCAATCAAGCTCTTCGAGAAGCACGTTGCGCAGTGACTTGTCGTCCATGGTGCTCTCCTCGACTGACCAGTCGCTTTTGCCAGGCTGGGTTTGCTTCTACTTGGGTTGAGCGGCCTGCTGCGCTTTCTCAGTCACCGCATTCGCGATTTCTGCGCCTGTGCGCAGATAGTCCTGCGGGACGCGCGCCAGCCACGCGCTATAGGCTTCGAAATACTCGGCGGGCGTTGAGCTGTGCGAAATGGCCTCGGCCCACGCGGCATACGCCTGAGCCCGGCGCGCAAGGAGCTTGAAGCTTTCTTGGGCAAGAGACTGGCTCGCCGCCAGTGGCGCCAGGGCTGCGCCATTTATGTGCGACATCGCCGCCGGATTGGGGCGGTCGCTGCTTGGTGTTCCGCTTCTTGCTGTTTGGGGCATGACGGTCCTCCTTGCGCGCAAAATGCCTGCATCAGCGCCGATCGCTTTGACCGCTGACAAACCTTGACGCGTGTTCATGCCAAAAAGACGCCTCCTAGGCAGCGCAAGCGCACCGGATCAAGGATGGTCAGTTGTGTCGCCCGCTCGATCTCGATGATCCGCATTCGGCGCAATCGGGAGAGTTCGCGGCTCACGGTTTCCAGGGTGAGGCCCAGGTGGTCGCCGATATCAGCGCGGGTCATGGGAAGCGCAACCACGGCAGGCGCTTGCTCCGTGCCGATCCGATCGCACAGTCTGAGAACAAAGCCCGCCACACGCTCCAAGGCGCCGCCAAGCGACACGAGGCGCGCCAATTCCTGCATCGCCTGCGCCTCCTCCGCCAGCTGCGCGCCGATCCAGTCGAGAGATGACGGCGCGTCCTTGGCGACGCGCCGCGCCAGAAGGGCCGGCCAACACTTCACCATGCTGTCCGCCGTCGCTTCAGCTCCGCAGGGCTCCAAGCGCTCCCAGCCGATGCAGAGGAAATCGCCCGGCAGGGCGAACCGTGTGATCTGGCGCCGCCCGTCCGGGAGCACTCTAAACAAGGCGATCGAACCCGAAACGACTTCAAACACGCAGTGACGCGGATCGCCTTCGAAAAACAGATGCTCACGAGCGTTAACAGCGCGCACCGCCGCCGGCGGCTGGTCTTGCCTGAGGGCTTGGGCAAATGGTTCAGCCGCGAGGCCACGCCTTATCGCCGCAGGGCTGTCCGACTTGTGGGCATGGGTCGCCTGCATAATGCTCTCCCGTCCTCAAAGTGAGGCGTGCGGACAAGAGAGCGGCTCAAACCACACAAACGGATGCCACGTTCGTGACGATGTGTGACGGACGGCGCACAACCTGTTACGGTGCTCAGGGTCTGCGATTGAGGGATAAATGAGCCTGGAGCGCGCCCGTCGGATCTTGGTGGTGGACGACGATGCCGCAATCCGCTCGCTCTTGCGCCTGCGCTTTGAGCAGGAGGGGTTTGAGGTCGCGGAGGCCTGCGATTCAACGAGCCTAAACAAAGCGCTCGCTGAAACCCCCGTCGATCTCATCACGCTCGACATCGGACTCGAACGTGAAAGCGGATTTGCCCTGATGCGCACGATCCGGGCGAAAGGGCCGGCGCCTGTGATCATGATCTCGGGCAAGTGCGATGAAATTGACCGCGTTCTTGGGCTGGAACTGGGCGCCGACGATTACGTCACCAAGCCATTCAGTCTGCGCGAGGTCGTGGCCCGGGTGCATGCAGTGCTGCGGCGGGCCCCGACAATGCCGCAAGTGGACGAAGACAAGACTGGCGTTCTTGTTTTTGAGGGCGGCGCGCTTGACTCCGTCAGCCGATCATTTCAATCCGCTTCCGGCCAGCCGATCCCGTTGACCACCACGGAATTCAATCTCCTGGCGTTTTTCCTCCAGAACCCGCAACGCGTCTTGACGCGCGACACGATCATGAACGCTTTAAAGGGCCACGATTGGGCGGCCTTTGACCGGTCGGTGGACGCCGCCATCGCGCGCCTACGCAAGAAGTGCGAACCTGATCCCGGAGAGCCAAGCTATATCAAAACGGTTCGTGGCGCCGGCTACATCTTCGCCGCCAAAGTGAGGCGCCAAGCGGGCTGAGGCGATGGCGTCGGCGCGCCCAGAGTCTGGCCCTCAGGTCTGCAGCGCAGAGCGCACGGCCCGGGCCAGTGCAGCCTGGTCATAGGGTTTCTGAAGGAGTCTCCAGCGCTCCCCTGCGGCCGATCCGTTTCCCGCCAGCCCCATATCGAATCCGGAGGTGAGCAATACCCGTCGTTCGGGCCACTGCTGCGCGACGCGTTCAGCCAGATCAAAGCCGCTCATCCCCCCGGGCAAAACCACGTCAGAAAAGACGAGGGCGATGGGGCCGCCATTGCCCAAAACAGCCAGCGCGGTTGGTCCATCCGGGGCTTCCTGCGTGACATAGCCTAACCGTTTCAGTCTCTCGACGGTCAGCCGGCGCACTTGCGGATCGTCTTCCACAACAAGCACAAGCTCGCCTCCGCCCAGCGCAATTGATCCCGCCTTGGATGATTGCGATTCGCTCGGAGCCTTCGACACGCTTGGGAAATAGAGCTTTACCGCTGTGCCCTCTCCCACCTCGCTTTCGATGGCCGCCACACCGCCCGACTGCTTCATAAAGCCATAGACTGTGGCGAGCCCAAGCCCCGTGCCAAGGCCCGTCGATTTGGTGGTGAAGAACGGCTCCCAGACATGCGGCAACACATCCTTTGGAATGCCAGCGCCTGTATCGGCCACTGTGACGACGCAATAGCGTCCTGGCGCAAGCCCCTCCTCCGATAACTCTTCATCGCCTTTCAAGTCCACGATGTCTGTTGTGACGTGGATTGCGCCGCCGTCGGGCATGGCGTCGCGGGCATTGATCGCCAGATTGAGGATCGCGTTATCAACCTCGACAGCATCGGCTAAAACGGCGCAGGGGGCATCGGCCAGCGATATCGAAAGAGATACCCCAGCGCCTAGGACGCGAGTGAGCATATCGCTCATGGCAGCGATATGGGCATTCAGATCAAGCGCGGCCGGCTCGAGACGCCGTTTACGGGCAAAGGTCAAAAGCCGTCGATTGAGCTGGCGCATCTTTTCCACGGCGCCTTGGGCTTCTCGCATATGGCGTTGCATCTGATCCGAAGGACCGAGGTCCTCCATCATTTCAAGATTGCCCGCGATGAGGGTGAGCATGTTGTTGCTGTCGTGAACGACCCCGCCCGTGAGGCGGCCGATCGCCTCCAGGCGCTGCGCGCGCGCCAAGGCCTCTAAAGCTTCTCCCTGCCTCCGCATGGCGGTTTCAAGGTCGCGGGTGCGCTCTGCAACGCGAGTTTCCAGCGCCGCCATGGCCAGGGCCAGATCCTGCCGGTTCCGGACAGCCTCCGTCACGTCACGCATGAACGTCACCGCCAGCATGGCCTGGCCGTCGCCGTCCCGCGCCAAGTTTGCAGTAAGGTCAGCGATGAAGGCCTTGCCATCGCTGCGCAGAAAGCGCTTCTCCGTGCGGAACTCGTCAAAGTCGCCCCCCCGCAGGCGACTATAACCAAGCTCAATGTCCGATCGGTCGCTGGGGTGCATCAGGTCCGCCAAGGGTTGGCCGACAAGGTCTATAGCGGCGGTCCCAATCAGGGAGGCGAATGCCGTATTGCAACGGAGGATGGCGCCCGTTTCGGGGTCTGTTTCGCAAAACCCCGCCGAAGAGGACTCAAAAGCCGCCCGCATGCGCGCCTCACTAAGGGCAAGCGCGCGCTGCGCCCGCAACGCCTGCGACGCGCTCCAGACCCGTTCGACGACCTCGTTCAACAGGTCGCGCTCATCCATTCGCCACCGATGGGGCGCATACCGATGCGCACCGAGGGCGCCGAGACAAACGCCATCCTTCACCAGCATGACGCCCGCAAAGGCGGCGATCCCGGCGCGCCTGAAATTGTCTCGTTCCGGCGCTGTCACGCGCGGGTCAATTTCGCAGTCGCCAACGGCGATCACCTTCCCATCCAAATAGGGAGCCAAGAACGCTGCGCCGAAACCAGCGACCTTTCCCTGGTCTGGAAAAGGAGGTCCGCCGCGCTGATGGCATTCGCGGGTGATGAAGTTCTCGCCTTCGATGTCGGTGTAAATGACTCGATCCGCGCCAAGGTAATCGCACAGCGCCTGACAGGCCACCTTCAGCACCGACTCCGGCCTGCTTTCACGCCGGACCATATCGGCAAGCGCCAAAAGGAAGCGCTGGTGATCTTCGCGCAAGCGACGCTGGGTCACGTCGCGCACGACCCCGACAGTCCGTGACCGGATCATCCGCCCGTTCTCCGGAGCCCATTGCGTGCGTGTTCGCAGGGCGACGCAGCGCTTTTCTCCCCTCATATCCGTGAAAACATGTTCGTGCTCTTGCGTGCGTTCTTCGGCTTTTGAGTACGCGCCGTTTGCAGCGTCCAGAAACCAGGCCATCTCGCCCGCGCCGAGCGTTTCGGCCAGGTCCACATACTGCAGCGGCCCCTGCGCGATCGACAGCAGTCCCACCAACGCCTCAGAACAGAAGACAGCGCCAGTTCGGTGATTGTGGCTGAAAAAGCCAATCCCCGCTTCCGCAATGACGGCAAGCTGCTGCATGGCCTCCGCGGCGGCATGCTCGGTGGGCGCGGCTTCGCGAAGCAAGGCGGCCATCGTCGGCGCCCGCGGCGAACCGAACCGATAGATTGATGCGTCCAACACGAACTCTTCGCCGGACTTACGGCGACCGATCACCTGTCGCTTTGAACCCACATCTCGCGCTGGTTCTGAACCCTGCGCGAACCCATGCACCGCGCCTTGATGCGGGGCATGAAAGCGATCCGGCAGCAACATGGACAGCGCTTGGCCTTCCACTTCGGCGCGGCCATAACCGAAAAGCCGCTCGGCGCCGCAACTGAACAACTGCACAGTCTGCTCCACATCAATGACGATCAAGCCATCGACTGACGCCCCCTCCAGCGTTTCCAGGAACCCCTCAAGATGGATCATGGCGCAACGCCTCCAATGGCGCGCTAATCAACCGTGTCCAGCATGTGCGCCGATGGATGGTTTGTCTACGCGACCGCTGGCGGCGGCGGACAGGCTAGCGCCCTAAACCCTTTGGGTAATCGAGCGCAGATACAGCCGCCGGCCTATGCCAACCACCGCCTTGTCCTTCGGTTCGCCCGGCATGAATTTTTGCGGCCTAATGCGAAATCAAGACAGCACACCGGGCGTTTTCAAGAACGGCCTGGGTCGCCCCGCCGAAGACAACCTCAATGAGCCGCGCGTGGCCAAAACCGCCCATGACGAGAAGCTCCGCGCCGAACGCCAGGGCCTCATCCAGGATGGCTTGTCCGACAGTGGAGGCGATCCCGTCCGGCGGCGCGGCGGCCACCGGAGGCTCCACCTTGACCCCGTGCGCGGAAAGATAGCCGGCAAGGCGATTGAGGCCTTCCGGCCCCTCGCCCCGCAATTCATCCGCTTCCGCCGCTTCGAAGATCCTAGTTGTTTCCATGCGGCGTAAGAGCGGCAGGGCATCGCGAACAGCGCGCGCTGCTTCCGGTGTTCCCTTCCATGCGATGAAAGCGCGACCGGAAAGGCCCCGCGGTTGCACCCATTGCGGCAGGACGAGGCACGGCCGACCGGACCCGATCAATGCGCCCTTGAGCAGGGCGCGCTCCAAACGGCTGCGGCGCGATGCGGGCTGGCCCAACACGATCAGATCGCAGGTGCGTCCGCGCGCCGCCGCCATTTGCGCCAAGATCGATGGGTCCGCCTGCGCTGTCGAGAACTCCACCCGATCGGCCTGGCCGTTCAAAATCTTACGCAGGCTTCCGACAGCGCGCTGAGCTTCGGTTTCTGCGACGGCCAAGGCTGCTTCGTAATCATCGAGCAGGACGCCCGCGCCATATCCATAAGGCCGCTCTGGCGCAAGCCGAGCGACACACACCTCTAGAACCGCTTGCGGCGTATCAGAGCAGACCTGTCTCGCCATCTGCAGCCGAGCGACGCCTTCTGGCGTTGGATCGGCGAAAACCAACACTCGGGTCCACTGCATTACTGCCTCCGCTTTCACACTCTCCTCCTCTTTTTGGGGCCAGCCGGGCGGCGGCGCTTTGTTTGAAAACAAGCGCTGGCGATACGCCGAAACGCTAGATGGCGCGGGCGATACGGGTCACCGCCCAACTCCAGGCACCGGCCAAGGCCGCAACGAGCAATGGAAATCCAAGATATGGCTCAGACGGCGGCGCCACGCGAAACAGCACGCTGATAGAGGGCGCGAAAAACACCAAAGCGAGCAATGCCGATAGGGCGCCTGCAATGCCCCAATAGACCCTGCGCCGCGGATCAAGGATGCGCCCGTCTCGGCCAGCCGCATCCACCAGCGCCAGAACCAAGGCGGCGAAAACAAGCGCGGCGAAAGCAAGGCCGCGAGCCTGCTCCTCCGGCATCCGCGCTTCCGCCCAGGCATAAAGCCAAAGTACGGCGACGAGAACGCCAGCGCCCTGCAGCAGCGCCGTTAAGAACTCCGCCGGCCCAAACAGGGGCGCATTGGAGCGCCTGGGCGGGCGCTTCATGCCGCCATCGGCGGTGCGCTCCCCCTCGAACGCCAAAGCGCAAATCGGGTCGATCGCCAACTCCAGCATCACGACATGCATCGGGTAAAGAAGCTGCGGCAGTCCCATGAGAATGGGCGCAAGAGCAAGACCTGCAATCGGCACGTGCACGGCTGTGACGAAGATCAGCGCTTTCTGCAGGTTCGCGAATATCCGCCGGCCAAGCCGCACGCCGCCGACGATGGAGGCGAAACTGTCATCGATAAGGATCAAGTCCGCCGCTTCCCGAGCCACTGCCGCGCCGCGACGGCCCATTGCGATACCGATATGGGCGGCCTCCAGGGCGGGTGCGTCATTAACGCCGTCTCCGGTCATAGCGACAATCTCGCCATTGGCCTTCAACGCTTCCACCAGCAGCAGCTTCTGCTCCGGCGCCACGCGGGCGAACACCCTGGTGCGGCGCAACTGCTCCCGAAGCGTCGGCAATGGCAGAGCCGCAAGCTCCGACCCCAGCATCACCCCCCCGCTGACATCGATGCCAGCCGCCGCTGCGATGGCGCGGGCGGTCGCAGGGTGATCGCCGGTGATCATGATTACGCCGATCCCCGCCGAAGAGGCTTCTTTGAGCGCGCCGACGACCTCTCTGCGCAGCGGATCGAGAAAACCAATTAGGCCGACAAACTGAAACGGGGCGTCGAGCGGATCATCGGGAAAATCACCGGCCACTTTGCATTGGGCGACGCCAAGAACACGCAACCCTTGCGCGGCGAAGTCTTCAACGATTGCCGTCAACGCCTGAACTGTGGAGGCATCAAGCCGGCACAACCGAAAGACGGCTTCCGGCGCACCCTTTGCCGCCACAATCCGAACTCCTGCTATGGGCGCGAACAACTGAATGACGGCCATCATGTCCGGTCGCAGCGGCCAAGTGCGTTCCGGGTCGGCAAGCGTCCCGATTTCGGGCTCGTCGGCCAAGGCTTCGGCGATGGCGCGATCCATCGGATCAATCGCGCGCCGTTGCGAACCGCGCTGCGCCGCCGCAAGCAGGTCGCGGGCCGCGTCGTCGATAGGGCCATCGGGGCGGAAGTTGTTTGGTCCCAGGCGGGTCCACAAGCGCTCAACGCGCATATGGTTTTCGGTGAGCGTTCCAGTCTTGTCGACGCACAACATTGTCGCCCCGCCCAGCGTTTCGACTATCGCGCTCCGACGCACGATCACGTTCTGGCCGGCAAGGCGCCAAGCGCCCATGGCCAGAAAAATCGCCAACACCATTGGAAATTCTTCCGGGATCAGACCAATGGCGAGCGTGAGC
>VYLN01000209.1_pt1 | contig 10762 bp, 18 predicted proteins | sample 5109471 | NCBI WGS metagenome assembly VYLN01 (sample SAMN12291806, study PRJNA351875) | freshwater metagenome | isolation source: freshwater lake | place: USA: Michigan, Lee Lake | collected 2013-08-06 | reverse complement strand
CCCCCTGCTGTGATTTGCTAGGGGTTAACTGCACTTCTTCTTTCTCGTTAACCCCTAGCAAAGTTTTCTCAGTTTCCCCCTGCTGTGATTTGCTAGGGGTTAACTGCACTTCTTTTTCCCCGTTAACCCCTAGCAAAGTTTTTTCAGTTTCCCCCTGCTGTAATTTGCTAGGGGTTAAATCAAATAGGGTTCTCGGTTCTGCTTTTTCTCTTAGAAGCATTCGTTTTCCGTTGCTTTGCTCCCATTTCTTTAGCCAAGCAAGGGGATAGGGAAATTTAGTCGTCTCCTTGATCGGGATGGTTAGATTGATTTTTGTCCCATCTGCTTTTGTTGTTTGGATTGTGCGGCTTGCTGTGGCTTCTATGTAGGTAAATTCCCAAGTTAGCCCGCAAAACTTGAAAGAATGGGAGTGATACCAGCTATTTTTATTCATTTTTTCCCTCCTTTCCGCAATTTATTTGCGAAATTTGGGGCTATTTTTTCTAGAGCTGCTCTTAGATATTCCCCGCTCAAGCGAGTAAAATTCTCTCCTGATTTAGCCCGCTGCCATGCGATCAATTCCCCTGGCCTCGATCGCATTCTGATCAAAGGTTCGCCATGGTGATCGAGTGGTAGCAATTCTGGGGGAATATCCTCCGCGATTTCAATGCGGGCGTATTGATACCACTCCAGAAATTCGCTTGATAGTTGTTTTGTCGGCTTTTCTTCGGGTTGTTTCGAGATTTGGTAGAGAAATACCCCGTATTTACTCCTGATAGTTTCCTTTGTCGCTTCAATATGATAGATCACCTCCCACGCTCGCGATTCCCCGTATTTATCGATCGCCTCTTGGATCTTCTTATCGATCGGTATCTTCAATCTTTTTAGATGACCGAGAATATCTTTAGAAATATTGCTAGGGGATAACTTTGTACTATCTATGTTCGGAGGTTCGGCCTCGACCGTAGGTTCGGAAATAAAATCTACCTCATCCGCCTCCTCGACGGTCTGGAGGGTTTGAATAGTCTGAATAGTCTTAGGCGTTTCAGAATCTTTGTCCTGTAAGGGTTTTGGGCTTTTAGACTCCAAAATCCCGGAGTTAGACTCCAAAATCCCGGAGTTAGACTCCAAAATCCCGGAGTTAGACTCCAAAGTCCTGGAGTTGCGCTGAAGGTTGAAAACTCTAGATAATCCCTCTTTAAAGTCGAACAAGCCTAATTTCTGGAATTTCGCCTTGATCGCAAAATAGCTCGATTTGCCGATCGAACACGCAAGCATTAATTCGGCCGGGATAAATTTCGCCCCCCGATCACCGAAAGGATCGAGGCTCGCTAGATAGCACCATACTCGCCACTCTGCCGCGGTTAATTTCGCCGTCAGGAGCCGATCTCTAACATCAGGCGTGAGCATGAAAAAGGTTTCCGAGGTTTTTGTGCGTTTCATTCGCTTACCTCCTCGCCTGTTGCTATTATTTGGAGAAAGCTATAAATAGAGCAAGTATCGGGTAATTCGTCAATTTTTAGCCCGAATAAGTAAATTCCTTCTTGGTGGTTGCAGGAGCGAACCAAGTCGATGTGGATTTTTTCTGCTATCATAAGTAGTGTTATATGAAAATTTTTTGTTTAGCCTTGATCCGACAAGATCAAAGGCTATTTTTGTCGGGATTTCTTCGATGTCGGCGCGACCGCAAGTGTTCGACCGAGCAAGCGGCACCTGGTTTGTTTTGGATGCCTTGCGATCCATCTATTTTTGTGCCATACTTTCTTGGTAGGTATGTTTAAAATATTGCCTAATTAAGAAATATAATGCTTATTATACGCTAATCTGTCAAGACATGAACACTATCTCTATCGCTTTTGATCGAACTTTAGATAAATTCGGGATATCTAATATTTGGCTTTCCAGAGAGTCTGGGGTTAATCATCAGATGATCAGCAGGTTCCGTAATTCTAAGGGGCAGGTTCAAACGGATACTTTAGAGAGACTCTTGAGTCCGTTGCCTAGAGAGGCAAAAAATTACCTTTTTTCGCAGCTTCTTGGTTGTTCTTTGGCCCCCGATCTGGGTCTGCTTGTAGAATCTTTATCTAGCGACGATTTGCACGATCTTTTCGATTTGCTTGCCCAGAGGGTTGTGCAGCGTTCCCGTTCTTGTTCTACTGTTGCCGCATAATCTTGGTCAATGTGTGCTTTTTTTGTGTCTAGTTTTGGCAAAATTAAATTAGGTTTAATTTTGGGTTAAATTAGTGTCTGTAATTGTCATTTCTTATCCTGCGGTGGCGACTAATAACTTTCAAGAATTAATTGATAAATATAATATCTCGCAAGAAGATGTCGAATCTCTCCAGAAAGGTACTAATGTTAGTGTCTTTTCCTACGGTTCGGCGGTGGTAAATTCTGGAATCAGTTTTCAGTTTAACGGTGATTCTAAAGATATTAATGAAGTAATTGAACATATTCCCCCAGAGGCTTTAGGAGAGATTTTGAGAGCTATTGCTGATCTGGTTGCCCGTCGTGGTGTATAAGATAAGTCTTTGATGGATGGGATTAATTGGTTTGTAATTGCTGAAAAACCTATACTTATTGATTGGATGACTTTTGTATAAAAATATAAAAGTCATCTTTGATGACGGGATTTCCAATAGTTGTTTATGACAGGATTTCAAATAGTTGTTTATTCATAAATTCCAGTTTTTAGTCGATCTAGATGTTAACGTGCTGTCACCACTGAATCAACAAGGAGAAATATCGCACGATCGCCTCCTCAATCCAACCGAATAAATTGACTCGTACACTCGTCCGGGTTGGCGTGAAGGTAACGGGTGGTGGTGGTCAAAGAGCTATGCCCCAACGACTTCATCAGCAAGTCAATCCCCGCGCCGTGTTTCAAACTATGGCAAGCGTGGGCGTGGCGTAGCCAGTGGGCGGAAGCGTGGGGGTTAATTCCCGCTCTCTCCACCGCTTTTTTAATCAACCGGTGAACCGCGTGGCGATCGAGTCGGTTGCCAAATCGCGATAAAAACACGGCTTCCGTGGTCAGACCGCGGGGGAGTCCTTGAATTTCTTCCCATAGAGGGCGATCGATGGCTAGAACTCTTGTCTTCGAGCCTTTGCCGTAGACCGTTACTATCGCGCCACCGTTATCGGCGGTGCGGAAATCGCCCCGATCGAGCGCGATCAATTCCGACACCCTTAGACCGAGAACGTAGAGAACCTTGATAATAGTCCGGTCGCGTCCCGGTTCGGTCGCGACGATCAGCCGTTTCACGTCGTCTTCCATCAGTAGGCGCTCGTTGAGAGCGTCCTTGGCCTTGGGGGTCTTGATCATTTTCGTCGGGTTGGTAGCTAGATAGCCTGTTTTTAACCCGAAGCCAAAAAGTGACTTGAGGGCGGCCAGCTTGTTGCCCACCGTGTTCACATTCGCCGAGCGCAGTTGCCAAGACTCTAGCCATAGCAGAATATCTTCGATTTTAATATCGGCGAGGGGTTTTTCAGCGAATTCGAGGAACTGACGCGCGATCGTCAGGTAGGTTTTCCTGGTCGTTTTCGCTTTATCGGAGAGCCACCAGCGGATCAGTTCCGCGTCGGTGGTCGCGTCCGTCAGTCGCGGGTAGGTGATCAGGTTCATGCCAGCACAACAAAAGTTAGGTTTTGTTGTGTTTAACCTAAGCCATCGAGGTCAAATTTCGGTGAATTTGCTCCGTATTTTTACTGATTCTTTACGGTTCTTAATCGATCGCCCATCTTGTTGGCAGCGATTGCACTCGGTGAATGCGGATGAAAAATTTATTCCTGCTGTCAGTGCCTCCTCGATCGAGTGATAGCAGCCGCTTAAATATCTATCTGTCTCGAATTCATTAAAAGCTATAATTCCGTTGCCGTTATTAATAGCGAAAGAATATTTATCTCGGTCGATTGGGCATAGATACACGCCAATATTTAGCCTAGTGCGGGGATACCGTTTCTCTCTTGCTCTCGCTGTTGCTAGGGGTTTTCTGACCTGTTCTGCCTCCCATTGATGACCACAGCGTTCTGCTTGCAGCAGCGCTTCGCTCCCACAGTGAATGGTCAAGCTTTGTAGGTCTTGGCGATAAATTTCTGTGCTTCCACAATTGGGACAAGTTTTCACGGTAGTAATTCTTAATTTTTCTATTATTTTTAACTTTGATAAAAACTTAACCAATCTTCATAACTTTTGTAATTGGCTTCATATCGTTTGCCTTCAACAATTAAATGATAATCGTTCCAGTCAGCTTTGCCTTCGCCTTTTACCCATTTAATTTTATGAGAAAAATTGGGTAAACTGGGATAAAGTTCATAGTACGGAAGAAACAGACCAAAAACGCTTTTGTATCCTTTCCATTGCCAGCCTTTAGCCTCAAACCATTTTTTCAATATGGTTTCTCCGTGTTCAATTATTGCTTCATATTTTTCTAATTCAAAGTCTCCTTTAGTAGTCAATATTTGCATTCTGCCGTCATGGATATAATTATGACAAGCATGGCATAAAGCACAAGTTCCGACGTATTTAACTTGACCGATACCGTAATTAATTGAATAGCATTCGTGTGCTTCTAACCAATTATGATAGGTTGCTTTATGCTTGTGAACGCCACAAGCCCAACAATGTTGATTAAATTTTTTTCGCTTCTTTTTTTCTTTCGTTCCACCATTTTTCCCCTAAGATATAGCATTTCTGATTCACGAGAGGTACATTCTCAATGCTGAAAAGCTTAATTAGCAAAGGTTAAGCTGTGCCGCACAGATGCGAGAACCGCTATAATAGATAATAGATAATAGATAATTCGTGGGGCTAAACCATGTAAAGGTTTGGGAATATTCGGATGAAATAACAACCAAGGAAATTTATTCATGATATTTGAGCGAATAGGGTAGAGGAATTTTTACCCCTTCGTCCTCCTCTTATTTAATTAATAAGTCGATGGGTTTTAATTCCCCCAAAGGTGGGGGAAAGTAAAGTTTCTATCTGATAGTCACTGAGAACTCATGAGATTGGGAGAGATAAGCCCAACTAATGAACCCTTGAGCATCTAATTTGAGTAATTCCTTGATTTTTGTTAGTTTTGGAGTATATTCCACCTGCACATATTCGGGCGGTAGTTCTTCTGGGGGAACGTTGAGCATCACTCGTGGGGGTTTTTGACGTAAACCAATCTTGGCCGTCACACCATCGATGCGGGTCTGTCCAGTCAGTAACATTTGATTAGTCAGGTAACGTCTCAAGCGGTCAGCTTGGTTCTCCGCCTGTTCCGCTAGGGTGCGAATCCTTTTGGCTTCGGCTTTCCTTGCCTCGCTTAATGCCTCTTGGTGGCGAATATAAGCCGCTACCTGTTCGGCTTTCTCTCGAAACGAGTCACCAGCCTTTAGCCATTCGGTAAATACCTGTTCTAGTTTGGCTTCTCGTTCCTCGTCGGTTAGAGTTTCGTCTTCTTGGATAGCAGCGATCGCTGTTTCCAGTTCGCCAATAATTTCCGAAAGTTCCCAGAGTCTGGGGTTAGTTTGAGTCATGGTTTTTTCTCCTGAATGGGGGAGAGGTTAATCCCCTCCCGTTGTTTTTATCGATTAAGATGCGTGTAGGGTGCGCTGATTTCGGGTTCCTTCTAGCTCGCGCCGTTGGCTGGTGAGTGCCTGTAATTGTTGCGCCGTCCAGCCATCTACGCAGATCAGATCGCGGGTTGCTTCTAAGTCGATCAGCTGATTGCCGCAAGCGATCACGAAGTCGCTAATAAGTTCTAGTTGCTGTTTTTCTTCTTCCGATTGCCGTTCGCGCCAGTCGAAACTAACGCTGTAGTAGGGTCCTTTGTCTGCTACTTCCCGATTGAAGCCAATCGTAAAGATGCCCATACCTGGTTCGCCGTGGTTCATCGCTTCCTGAACCTTGTTAAAAAGGTTGGAAATCGACTGCTTTTTAATGTAGGAAACACAGACCGTGTTTTTAGGCAGAATTTCGGGGGCAACGTTCGGGGCCGGGATGTAGAATAATTGAATCCAGGGGACATTTTTGATCTGGCCCAAACTGCCGAAGAATTTGGAAACTTTGATGATGCCGATATCTATCTTTTGGTCGGGGTTAGTTTTGCGGTGTTGCGCTTCCGATCCACCGATAAAAAGCCCGCCATCTTTGCAATTGATCCGCACCGAGTAGGGGATATCGGGTAAACAAATAGCATTATCGGTTCGCGTGCCAAAGACGGAAAATTGATTAGATTTCTTAGTAGCCATGATGATTTTCTCCTTGCATTTCTTTGAACTAAAATTGTTTGAGAATCCCCCAAAGGTGGGGCTGGGAGTTTTACCACTTGGGCATATAACCCGTCGTGCGGTAGTTGTACTCATCGAAATCTATTTCATCGAAATGGATGATCTGGCCGTGCTGGCCAGCTTGAGATTCGACTAAGTAATCGAGTCCGAAAGCGTGGGAATCGATATAGCGCTGCATTCCCCGAATCTTGATCTCGGCTTCAAATTCTTTTAGATATTTCGGTTTGCGGACTTCGCACCAGTAGCAGCGATAAAAAGTATTGAAAGTTCGGATGTGACCCTCGACTTCCTCTTTTTTGCAACCTAGATAGACCATAAAGGCCGGCTCGTCCTCCGTGGCATTGCCCCAGCCGTGCGGGTCTGTGGCGCTCTGGCAGATCACCACATTTTTGCAAAGTTGGTAAAGTTTGAAATTACCATTGGGTGAACTCTTGATCTCTTCTGCTATCATGTCATTACCTCATTTTGGTGAGCGTCGGGGGATGCAATTTCGCCGTTGTCCTCCCCCGTTTGATTCGAGTTTCTTAACTCGATAATTTCATTATAGCGTGTCGTCATGCAATAAGCAAGACTTTTACATAAAATTTTGTAAACTTTATAGCGTGTCGTCATGTTAGACTAAGGCCGAGAATAGTAAAAAAGAAGATGAGAGGAAGACCAGGGGGCAACCCCGATTTAGTAGAACATAGGTTCTCTACCGATAGGGACGAGCCTTGCACGGCCAAGTTAACGTTAAGGCTGCCGCCATCTCAATATGCCAAGCTGAAAAAGATCGATAACTGGCAGGAAAAAGTTAGAGGGGTGATCACCTCTTTTTTGCAAGAGTTAGAGCATCCCGACAACTGCGAAAAATAAAAGTCTTATCCGAATCATGGAAGCTACACGGGGGGCTTTAGCTTTTTTTCTTTGGACGCTTCTCTTTCTGTGATCTTCCAAAAGCAAACTAATTCGCTCGATCTCGTCTTTCCCCAATTAATGATAAAATATCAATCATTGAAGATAAAAAATTTTTATCTGTTAGGACAGACTAGAGATTAAATAATAAAGAGATGGGGAAAGTAGGAAAAATTCTCAATGCCGCCGACAAAGAGACAGCGATCGCTAATGGTATTCCCCTGGCCACGGTCTATAAGCGCATTGATCGGGGTTGGTCGGTAGAGGAGGCAATTTCTAAGCCGGCCCGACCCGTGGCGGTTGAGCGTCCGCGAGATGAGGTGGGGGAATTTGTACCGGGGGATAAGCTTTTGGGGCGGGGACGTTCCCTACGTTTACCGGCGGATTTCGATCGAGAATTGGATTTGCTGATCGAGGCTTCTGGCCAGAATCAGAGTGATTTTCTATCGGATATCATCGTCGAATGGTTGCGAAAAAAAGCCCCGATGTAGTCGGGGGAAAAGTTGTCTTAGTTACAGGTATTATGATTGCCAATTTTCCAGAAAAAATAGGGAGGCTTTCGTGGCCATACCGGCGGCCTTGAAGAAATATTTATTATCGTTTTTCAACGCTTTTAACCAGCTGCCTAGATAGTTGGCGTGGTGTTCCAGTTCTCCCGTGTAGTTAAATTCGTTGAGAACGAATGCGGCGGCAATTTCGGCGATCAGTTCCAAGGAAAGCGTAGGATTGAGAGCCGAAACCACCCGATAGGTTTCGATTTAGTCGTGTTTTGTGTCCCGTCCAGTGGGCGAGTTCGTGGATCGCCGTTCCGTAGTATCCCGCCAGACTCTGGAAGCTGGATAATTCCGTTTGTCGGATATCGTCTCGTTCTGGACTGTAGAAAGCTCGATCGCCACCGTGGGAGATCGTCGCCTCTTGACTGTTGAGGAATTTCTGCATGATCGGTCGGTGGTGTGTTCCCGTCCGATCGGTTCGGGTTTTGATTCGTGAGCGATCTTGATCTCGGCGTTTTTATCCTCGACACAGGCCACGTTAAAAACGTTAAACCATTTGGCAGAATTCCGAAATTCCCTGACGGTTTCACCTCGATCATTCTCTATTTCTACCGCGTAGGAACCACCCCAACGAATCCAAGTGGATTCGGAGCCTTTTTTAATCGTCCAGCCGTTTTCTTTTGCTTGATTAAAAGTCAGAAAGTAGGGCTGTTCATAGTTTTGAGCCATGCAATCGATCGCACAGAGTAGCGGGTTAATGCCCGTGTATTCGTGACCCGTGATCAAATTCTGATAGCCGACCGCTTTCCAAGGTTTTACCCAAGGCTTAACGCCATTTTCTAATAATTGCATTAAGCGATCGCTGACGATTTGGAATTTGTCCGAGGGTGTATAGTTTGATTTAGCCATTGTTTAGATGTCCTTTATCTCGGTTTCTGGGGGGCGGCAAGCGCCCCGGTATTTTGCTAGGGGTTTTGGCAGGCCTCGATCAGCAGGTCAGCGATCGAGAAGTCGTAGGGGGTGGGCGGTGTCCATTGCCCTTCTTCTTCGAGTTCGGTCAGCAGTTGGGAAATGTTCTCGATCGCTTTATTGAGCATTTGGGAGCGCTCGAAGGAACTATCTTGGCTCTCTTGTTTTGCGAGCAGTAAATGGTCAAGAGCGTTTTCTAGATGGGGTTTCATGATATTCTACCGATGGTGATTTAATGTGTTGGTCAGCCTAGCTAATTGCAGTTATCTAGGTTGATATGGAACCTATAAATGGTTAGCGACTGGGACAATTTCTAATAATTTGGTTACGGTCATCGTCCCCACTTTTGTTCGATCACTATTCCGCCAAATTAATATGAGGTTGTCCTTTTCTACTGTCGTTCCGACTATTTCGATCCAGTTATCTGAAAATAAGGTCATCGCTTTATCCTTTTTTCTTTGGTTTATGGTTTTTATTTTATCATAAATTTGTGATAAAATATCAATAAATAGATAAAAAAATCCCCGCATTTTTGCAGGGAAGATAATATTTTTTAATAGGAAACTTTTTCGGATTCTAGTGCATTGATCGAGTGATTTCTGTATCTTGAATTTTTCAGATCGATCGGGACGCACTGACTTAAATCTGCACCTAAATTTACCGCTAATTCGAGGGCATCATTCCAGGCCATCCCCTTGATTTTACATTCCCATTTGTAGGCTTTCAATCTTTTGGCGAGTCGAATTTCAAAGCTTTGAATATCCAGATACTGGCAAGCCTTTTTAAGCTCGGCTTTATTATTTCCTGCTAGGTAGGTAAGGAATCGCCGGCGTACCCGATCCCTCGGGTTAATAGGCCAGCGCTGTTCGCCGTTATCAGAAAGAAAGATCGTTACTCGATCGCAGAGGTTCAACTGGTACATAAGGTTCTCTCCAAAAACTTCTATGATTTTATTATATCATAAAATAGTGATAAATTATCATTAAATAGAAAATTTTTTTAGATAAAATGGGATAAAAAAGCGGGGACTTCCCCGCGAGAAAAGCACTAGAAAAGCAATAGCTGAGAGGCAACCGGCGACCATAGCCACCAGCCGCCGCCCACCGACATCAGCCCCCATCCCGGCGAGGGGATATCGGGGGGAAGGAAAACCGCGCACCGCAAGTCGGAACCGACCGCTAAGGCTAGAGAAGACCAAGAACCAGCACCGAACCCGCCGAAACAACGAGAAGAAGACCTAGAGGGCAGCAGACCGGGGGGACAGGGAGACGCGGGGAAGGAGAGCCAAACGCCGTCCGGGAAAACGGAGCGAACGCAGGCCACCGAACGAGCCGCAAAGGAGCCACGCCCAACCCCGAACGAGGAGGCCGAGAAAACGCGGGCGCACGCAAAAAGAGAACGGACAAGGCGATCGACACCCTCGGCACACCCCACCGAGATCAGGCAGGAGGCGGGAACCTCTGCGGCAACAGCAGAAACGGCCGCGAGAGAGGTGGCGGAAGGGGAACGCGAACCAGAGAAGCCAACGCAGGGCGCGGCGGCAACAAGAGAAACGACGGCATCAGGAATCACAGGCAGAAAAATAACTCTACCTTTCTATTTTATCACTCTTTTTCGATAAAATATCATTAAAACTCAAAAACTGATAAATAGAGAGTAGCAGTTTCGATTTGTTTGCGGGTCCCCGGCGGGAAGTTTGCGGCTGGCGCGCCCCCCCACCAGCCCGCCGTCAGCGAAGTCCCAGACTCCAGAGGCGCGCCAAATCCGCAAACGACCAGAGGGGACCAACCCACCGGCAACTGTCAAGCAACTGCAGCCTTTGCTTGATCAGGACGTGGCGGTGGGGTGGGGTGGGGGGCAAGTGAGAAGGTGCGGGGGCATCTTCACCGGCAAGCGTTTGGTAAGAAGGATATCCCCCCCCGCCCGCGAAACCCGCAATTTCCCTTTATCTTAAATGTCGGGTGAAGACCCTCAGTTTCACTGACGGGATGAAACCCGACCAATATAGAACAGCGAAGCACCAATAAATCCTTGACAGTTTTGTGCTGGATATGTTAGTATAAAGAAAGTTGTTTGAGGTCGGTCAACAATGATTGTTTTAGAAATGAAGGCGGTAGTCAAACCGAGTCAATGTTCTGCCATTGATG
>VYLN01000500.1_pt1 | contig 10851 bp, 9 predicted proteins | sample 5109471 | NCBI WGS metagenome assembly VYLN01 (sample SAMN12291806, study PRJNA351875) | freshwater metagenome | isolation source: freshwater lake | place: USA: Michigan, Lee Lake | collected 2013-08-06 | reverse complement strand
CTCTCGGCGGAAACCTTCGTTCCAGGCGTTTTCCAGCGTCGGCCGCAAGGTGACGGATTCCTCCGCGATCAGCCGCTCCATGAAACGGAACAGCGTGTAGTCGCCGGCGGCGCAGTTCAGGCGGATGGCGTGTGCGCCGCCCAATGTCCGGGCAAGGTCATGCAAGGTCTCTTCATACCACGCCCGCTGGCGCAGCTCCGGCGCCACCGCCTCCTGCGCCAACGCCGACGTCGTCGCCGCGAAGAACGCCATCGCCGCCAGGAGAGCGTGTTTCACCATGCATCGGCCTTAGTTATTGATCGCGGCGCCAATATGGAAGGCGCGCGCCGCTGCTTAGTAGCCGTCGGCCGCGCCGTCCTTACGCATCTCCGTCGCCGCGATCCAGGTCCCATGCTCAAAGTCCCGCATGATCGCCTGGTAGCCGCCAAAAGACCCGTCGGCGGGCGCAATCCTGTGGCCTCGCCGGATCAACTCCGCCTGCACCTCCGGGCTCACGCCTGCTTCCAGAAACACCGTGCCCCGCCCCTCTGGTGCTTCGCCTGTGGGCTCGGCGCTGCCGCCATGCCGATAGCGCGCCGCATCGCCCGCCGCCTGCAGATCAAGGCCGTAGTCGAGGAGGTTCACCAGGATCTGCACGTGCCCCTGCGGCTGCATATCCCCTCCCATAACGCCGAAGGCGAGCCAGGGCTGACCGTTGCGGAACGCGAAGGCCGGAATGATGGTCTGGAAGGGCCGCCGGCCCGGGGCGTAAACATTGGGGTGCGCCGGATCGAGAGCGAACAACTCCCCTCGGTTCTGCAGCATGAAGCCAAGCCCATCGGGCACAAGGCCTGAGCCCATGCCCCGATAATTCGACTGGATCAGGCTCACCATCATGCCGTTGGCGTCGGCCACGGTCAGATAGGTTGTGTCGCCATGGAAGGTGACATGCGCCCCCGGCGGCGGCGGCTCCATCGCCTGATCCATCCGGATCATTGCCCGCCGCTCTGCAGCGTAAGCGGGCTCGATCAATTGGTTGAAATCAACGCCTGAGAAGTCGGGGTCCCCATAGAAGCGCGCCCGGTCGGCGAAGGCGAGGCGGGTTGCTTCGATCTGCACGTGCAGGCTGTCGGCCGAATGCAGCCCCATCGCCCGCAGATCAAAACCCTCAAGGATCTGCGCCGCCTGCAGCGCCGCGATCCCCTGCGTGTTGGCCCCTATCTCACACAGTCTTGCATCGCGGTAATCGACGCACAACGGCTCCACCCATTCCCCGCGGTGCGCCGCGAGGTCCTCATAGCGCAGCCAGCCACCGATGCGGCGCATATAGGCGTCGATCCCGCGAGCGATCTCGCCTTCATAGAATGCCGCGCGCCCGCCGGCGGCAAGCGCCTCATAGGTCGCGGCGAGATCAGGATTGCGGAACAGGCTGCCAGTGGCAGGCGCGACCCCGCCGGGCCAATAGGTCGCCCGCGCGTTGGCGATCTCTTCAAGTCGACCTTCCGCGAACTCCCGCTCCAACCGGATGCGGTTGCGGTCCCAATAATAGGCGATGGTTTCCGGGATCGGCGCGCCGGACCGCGCATAGGAAATCGCCGGCGCCAAGCTGTCGGCGATCGGGAGCCGCCCGAAGCGCTCATGCAATGCAAACCACCCGTCGACTGTGCCCGGCACGCTCACCGTAACCGCCCCGAAGGACGGCAACTGCGCCCCGCCGTTAAGACCGCGATCCCGCGCGATCGCCTGAGCCTGCGCGAGGGACAGCCCCATCGGCGAGCGGCCAGACCCGACATAAGCGTAAAGGCGTTGCGTCTGCGGGTCCCACACGAGCGCATAGAGATCTCCGCCGATGCCGCAGCCGGTAGGCTCCACCAGGCCCAGCATGGCGTTGGCGGCGATGGCCGCGTCCACCGCGCTGCCCCCCGCCCGCAACACATCCACCGCGACCCGGGACGCCAACGGATGCGCCGTCGCCGCCGCTCCGTTCGGCGCAACAAGGGCCGAGCGACCAGACCAGGGCGCCCCGGAGACCCGCTCCCCGCGATGTTCCCCCGGATCAGCGAAGGCCAAAGGGGACCCAACAGCGAAAAGGGCGGTGAAGGCGGCGACAAACGCCAGGAGCAAGAGACGGATCATATGGGTCATGCTAAGCGCCATGCCCTCTGCGTCAACGCAAGCGACGGACAAAAACCGCAATGGCCGACTTCGCCTTCACAATCCTCGACGTGTTCGCCAAGACGCCCTTCAAAGGCAACCCCTTGGCCGTCGTGCCGGACGCCGATGCGCTGACGACCGCGCAGATGCAGGCCATCGCCCGCCAGTTCAACCTGTCGGAGACCGTGTTTTTGATGGGGCCGGAGAACCCCGCCCACACCGCCCGCGTCCGCATTTTCACGCCCACCTTTGAAATGCCCTTCGCGGGTCATCCGACCGTCGGGGCGGCCATCTATCTCGCTGAAGAGCGCTTCGGGCGGCAGGAGACCAGGGACGCCATTCTGGTGCTGGAGGAAAACGTCGGCCCAGTGCGCTGCGCCGTGACGGTTCTGCCCGGAGCGGCGTCCTACGCCGAGTTCGACACCCCAAAGCCTGCAGCGCCTGCAGGGCCCGACCCGACCCTTGCGGCGAGCGCCCGCGCGTTGGGCTTGAAGGAGCAGGACATCGGCTTTGACCGCCACCTGCCGTCGATGTTCTCCGCCGGGGCCGTGTTCGCCTACGTGCCGGTGGCGTCAGTGGAGGCCTTGGGCCGGGCGAAGCCCTCGGCGGGCTTTGCGGATGCCGCGCAAGGGGCCGTGGGGCTCGTCGCCTATGCGCGCCTGCCGGACAATGACGCCTTCTCGTTCCAGGTGCGGATGTTCGCGCCGGAGGCCGGCGTTTACGAAGACCCCGCCACGGGATCCGCCGCCGCCGGTTTCGCCGGTGTTCTGGATCGGTTTGAATCGCTGCCCGATGGACGGCTTCAGCGGCCCCTCGCTCAAGGCGTCGAGATGGGCCGACGCTCTGAGATCGCCGTGGAACTGGAGGTGGACAACGGCGCTGTGGTCGGCTGCCGGATCGGCGGCCATGCCGTGCACACAGCCTCCGGGCGCATGGCTATGCCGATTGACGTCTAGGCGACGGCCGCCGCGCTTGTGCCGTCGGCGTTGCTGCGCCGCACGCGATAAAAGCGCATCGCCCGCTGCGCGGCCTCAACCGGCACGGCGTTGTAAAGGTGGCCGTATTCTTCCGCCTTGCCCATCGCCCGTTGCCCGCCGCAGGCAAGCACTGCGATTGTCACGAACAGCGGCCGTTCGATGCCCGCCGCGCGGCACATCATGGCCAGCGCGTCCATATCGCCCCGCGTGATGACGCCGTCCGCCACGCCCACGTCCACATCGGTCATGTGGGCGAGGCCGACGAGGAAATGCTCCATCATGTTTTCACGGTAGAAGGAGACCAAGGTCGCCGCATTGAGCTGGCCGCGGCTGGCTTTCTTCCGAACGTCCGCTTCCGCCTGCGCGTAGGCTTCGACAATCCCGGGATTGAGCTGATTGATCCGAGCCCGGGCGCGCTCCAGCGCCAAATCCAGTTCTTCAGGATCGACGGCGGCGTTGCGCGCCAGGATCTGCGCCCGCAACTCGACAGAAACGGCAAGCACCACCTCGTTTAAGAGGTCGAGTGGCGTATCGGCCCGCTTGACCATGCCGTGGGTAAGGGCGTCGTTTGTCCGCGCCCGCTCGAACACGGCCTCGAAATCTTTGCGAGAAATCTTGGCCCCGGTGTTGGCGACGAGCGCGCACAAGGTGGTGTCGTCGCCTCGGGCGACAAGCGCGCTGGACACCTGCTCGCTGACCCGATCGCGCTGGGCGATGGCCCGGCGGTGCTCTTCGCTATGCTTCTCCACAATCGCCACGAGGTCGGCGTCGCCAAGCGCCGTGGAGCGCCGCAAAACGGGTTCAGCCACTTCAAAGGCATGGTTGGCGAGATCGCGCATCAGGCCGATCGGGGCGTCGGGGGTGTCGGCGAACCGCTCCGCCAGTTCCCGCAGCACCGTGTCCTGCATGGTCACGGCCATTTCCCGCAAGACTGTGTCGAACAGGGCTGCCTCTGTTGGGCTGCGCGTGCCGTCGCTCGACACGAAGAACATGTCGGTCACTTCCCGCAGAAGCTCCCGGCGTTTGTCGCTGGAGCGTTCCCGGGCCAAATCCACGAGCCGAGCAAACTGAGCGCTCATACAGAACCTTCCCGCACGTCCCCTTGGACGCAAGCGCCCCCGTTGTAGCCGGACGCCGTTAATAGATCGTGCGAATCACGGCCGAGCCGCTGTCGCCAGTCGATCGCGCAGGGGAAGAGGGGCGGTGTCCGCGCGCAAAAGGATCGGCGCGTCAGCCTGCGGAGCGCGGGCGATGACCGGCGCTGGATCCGCGGCGGCGACCGTTTCAGAGGCCGCCGGCGGCGGCGGAGCAACAGCAACAGAAACGGAAACAGCAACTGGCGCCGCCGGCGCCTCCGGAAGCTCCACCAGAGCCCGGGGCGGCCCAATCGAGCTTGGCGTGGACACGCCCACCAACCGGGCGAAGGACGGCGCCCGGACGGATAAACCAGACGTCGCCCGCAGGTCAGGGACCGCCGGCGGGATCACGGCTTTGAGCTCGCAGAGCGGGCCCGCCGGGGCCTCCATCAAAGTCCAGCTCATGCACAAGGCGTCGTCGGCGCAGGCCTGCGCACAGGCCGCAGGGTCCGCAACGGAGACGGTGGCGTAAACGCCGCCTGGACGGGCCATGCCGGGCTCCAGCGTGGCGTGCTGCAGCTCCTCAGCGGTCGCCGCGCCGCACAAACCGGCGGCGACGGCCGCCATCAGGATCATACGAATCATAGTTCCCATGCCCTGGACGGTCTGCCGGGCCGGTTGATCGGCGGTTAATGGGCGCTTTACCCCTCTTCGAGGGCCGCCCGCATCTCCTCCAGCCGCAGCCAGTCGCCCTCGGCTTCGTCCAGGGCCTGGCGCTTGGCCTCCAATTCCGCGGTTCGGCGGGCAAAGCCTTGCGGATCGGCGGCGTAGTCGGCCTTCGCCAGCGCGTCTTCCAGGGTTGCGATGTCTTGAGCAAGAAGGGGCATCTGCGCCTCGCACTCCTCAAGGCGGCGCTGGTCTTTGTAGCTCAGCTTGCGGGACGCAGCTTTCGGCGCGGCCGCAGCTTTAGCCGAGGCGGGCTTGGCTGCGCTGGGCGCCTTAGCCTTTGCCGGCGCGCCGAAAGCGCGGACAAAGTCGTCGTAATCCCCAGGCGCCTCCGCCCAGCGCCCGTCGCCCAGCGGACCAAGAACCTGCGTCACCGCTCCGTTCAGGAACGCCCGGTCGTGGCTGACAAGGATCACGGTCCCGGGATAGGCGCCCAAAGCCTCCTCCAGGACATCAAGGGTTTCCATGTCGAGATCATTGGTGGGCTCGTCCAGCACAAGCAGATTGGCGGGCTGCGCCAACGCCAACGCGAGAGCTAGGCGGTTGCGCTCTCCTCCGGACAGCGCCCCCGTGGGCTGGCGCAGCTGGGCGGAGGTGAACAGGAAATCAGACGCATAAGCCGCCACATGCCGCGGGCGGCCCTGCACCATGACCTGATCGCCGCCGAGAGGGCACAGCGTGTCCATGGCGCACGGTGCCGACGCTGGGCGCGACCTCTTTCAGCAACAGCCGCAGAAGCGTGGTTTTGCCGGCGCCGTTTGGACCAATCAGACCCAGCCGATCGCCCCGCATCATCCGTAAAGACAGCTCTTTTACGATGGGCGCGCTCTGGTCGGGATAGGTGAAGGAAAGTCCCTTTGCCTCCAAGACCATACGCCCCGAGGCGGCGCCCTCCGCCATCGCCACGGAGGCCTTATCCCGGGCCTCCGCCTTCTCCGCCCGGCGCTCTGCGCGCATGGCCATGAGCTTGCGGCGGCGCCCCTCATTGCGGGAGCGTCGCGCCGTGACCCCGCGCTGAAGCCAATGCTCTTCCGCTCTAAGCTGCGTTTCAAGCCGTGAAAGGGCCCGCGCGTCCTCTTCTTCAATCGCCTCCGCCCAGGGCTCGAACCGGGCAAAGCCGTCGTCCAGCTTGCGCACCACCCGGCGCCGCAGCCACAGGCAGGCGGTGGAGACGTTTTCCAGAAACCGTCGGTCGTGGCTGATGATCAGGCTCGCCCCGGAGAAGCGCTGCAGGCGGTCTTCCAACGCGGTGATCGCCGCGATGTCGAGGTGGTTGGTCGGCTCGTCCAACAGCAGGATATCGGGGCTGACGGCAAAGGCTCGGGCAAGGCTTGCTCGGCGGATTTCGCCGCCTGAGAGACCCTGCGGCCCGCGGTCTGGGTCAAGATCGAAGGCCATGAGGCTCGCCTCGGCTTCATGGCGCGCCGCGCCGCCCGCAGCGGCGTAATCGGCGAGGGTGGCGAAAGCGGAGAGGTCCGGCTCCTGCGCCATGTAGGCGATGGTGACCCCCGCGGTTTTGGCGGTCTCGCCCCCGTCCGGCTCCTGCTCTCCGGCGAGGATTTTGAGCAGCGTGCTCTTGCCCGCCCCGTTCGCGCCGATGAGGCAGACCCGCTCCCCCCGGTGCAAAGCAAAGCTCACCCCTTCAAACAGGGGCCCGCCCCCAAGGGTGAGACGCACGTCTTTGATTTGCGCAAGCACGGGCCCCGCGGGCATAGGCGGACGTCTTTCCGATTAGGGGAGCAGTTTATTGCGTATAGGCCGGAGGCGGGGGGCTCGCCCAGGGTCTTTCGTCACGCCTTTCTTCACGCTCCGGCTCGGAACGGAACGGCAGGCGCAGCGCCTCGCGCACCGCCTGATAGAAGCTGCCCAAATTGCGCTGACGCGGGGTCGCCTGCGGCTGATCGATGCCGGGCAGGGGCTCGTTCGGCAGGTCTTCCAGGGCCGGGACCATGAAATCGCGCCAGATATCCGCCGGCAGCGACCCGCCGGTGACCCGCCCGATCACCCGGGTCATGGAGGTGTTGTCGTCTAGGCCGACCCAAACGCCGGCGGTGTAATGGGCGGTGTAGCCGATGAACCAGGCGTCCTGCCAGTTCTGGCTGGTGCCGCTTTTGCCGGCCACGTCCCAGCCTGGGATTTGCGCCCGCATCGCGGTGCCCCGCTGCACTACAGCCCCCATCAGGCTCGTCATCTGGTCGGCGAGGGGTTCTGCGTAAACCTGCTGCGGCTGGCTTTCCGGGCGATCATAGAGGCGCACGCCCCGGCTGTCCTGCAAGGACTGAATCAAATAGGCGTCCACCCGGCTGCCACGGTTCATGAAGGTGGCGAAGCCCTGGGTCAGGTCCCACACGCTGGTCTCGACGCTCCCCAGCGTGATGGAAAGGGGAACGTGGCGGTCATCGAAAGCGGCGGGATCGGCCCCCAAAGTGACGCCGAACCGGCGGGCAAGGCCCACGATATTGCTGAGGCCCGTCTCGTGGCCCACTTCCGCCGCCACCGTGTTGAGCGACATGGCGAAAGCCGTGCGCAGCGTGACCGCCCCGCGATAGCCGTCATCATAGTTGGAAGGTCGCCACCCCTGGATGGTGATCGGCTCGTCATAGCGGACGTCTTCAGGGTCAAAGCCCCGTTCCAGGGCTGCGGCGTAAACAAAGGTCTTGAAGCAGGACCCCGGTTGGCGCCGGGACTGGAACGCCCGGTTGAACTTGTACTGCTCGTAGTTGACCCCGCCGATCAGCGCCCGGACGGCGCCCGTGCGGTCCACCACCACCACTGAGGCCTGCAGCTGCTGCTGGCCCTCTTCCGCCATAGGAATGGTGTTGGCGACGGCGGTTTCGGCGAAGGTCTGAAGGCGCGGATCAATGGTCAGCTGGATCACGAGGTCCGGCGCCGTTGCGCCCCCGGTCAGGGTTTGGGCCTGATCTGTCGCCATGTCGAACACCCAGCCGAGGCTTCCCTCCGCAAGGTCGCTCGGCAGCACATTGATCGGTTCGGCGACTGCGGCGGCGTGCTGTTCGGCGGTGATGAAGCCTGCGTCCAGCATGGCGTCGAGCACCACGATCTGGCGTTCTTTGGCCCGGGAGAAGTTCGTCGTCGGCGCGGTCCGGGACGGCGCTTTCGGCAGCCCCGCGAGCATCGCGGCCTCCGCCAGGGTCAGCTCCGTGGCGGACTTGCCGAAAAACCGCCGGGCGGCGGCGTCCACGCCGTAAGCCTGCTCGCCCAAGAACACGCGGTTAAGGTAGAGCTCCAGCAGTTCATCCTTGCTGAGCATCTGCTCCAGCCGGGACGCGATGATCACCTCCTGCAGCTTGCGGGCAAGGGTCTGATCGCGGGTGAGGAAAAGGTTTTTGGCGATCTGCTGGGAGATCGTCGATCCTCCTTGGACCGTGCGCCCCGCTGTGAGGTTCGCCCACGCGGCGCGGATGATCGCCATGTTGTCCACCCCGCCATGCTCATAGAAGCGGCGGTCTTCGATGGCGATGAAGGCTTGCGGCACATAGGCGGGCAGGTCTGAAAGCCGCATCATGCGCCCATAAGACGGGCCCCGGACCCCAACAATCTGGCCCGAGGAGTCCGTAAACGTCACCCCAGGTTCGCGATTATAGGCCCACAGCGCGTCGCGCTCCGGCAGGCGGGGCAGGGTAAGGTACACCAAGGCCCAGAACAGCCCGGCGGCGACCACCGCCAAAACGGCGGAGGCGATCAGGACCACCCCGATCGCCCGGGCAGGGCGCTCCCGGACCAGCCGATTAAGGCCGCCCCCGGCGGAGCGGGCCGCTTGGCTGATCTTGTCGAGGTTGGTCTTCAACCCGCTCACCCGTTTGCGCTCCCCGATAACGCCTGTCTTCGGCCCCCGATCCGACGTGAACGGGGATCTATGAGCCCAAATCCTCTGAAAACTGCAAACGATGGGCCAGAAAGCCAAGGCTTTTTCAGGGCCGAAAGCCTTGTTCAATCCGACCGGGCCGGTCGGGGCGCCATGATGGGGCATGGCTGAAGAAATCGCTTCAAACACAGCAGCGGGGCCTGAAACGCCTCGCCCAGATACCATGACCAAAACCAAAGGCCGCCCCCGACGCCCCCCGGTGCTGATCGCCGCCGATCACCTTTTGGAGAGCCTCCGGGCGGCGAGCCTCACCCTGAAGCGCACGCCTGCGGACGATCCCGAGCGCACCGCCAAAATCGCCGCCGCCATCGCCAAGGCCCTTCGCGAGGCCTCCGCCCTCGCCGAAGTCCGCCGTTCTGTCCCTTTAACGCCCGAAGGCTCCGATGCCGCAAAGACCGCCGTCATTTCTGGTCAGGACGAGGCGACAACACGAGAAATCCTTGGCCGCCTCGCTCGACGCGCTGAGGCCGCTCGCGCAGCAGACCTTCGTGCGAGCGATGTCGACCGAGGAGAAGCGGACCCTGGTCGATGACTTCGCTTTCTGGGCCCATCCGGCCCAGCTCCCCCCGGAGGGCGATTGGCGCATCTGGTTATTCCTGGGCGGGCGCGGCGCGGGCAAAACCCGCGCCGGCGCGGAGTGGCTGCAGGCGCAGGTTAAAGCGGGCGCAAGGCGGGTGGCTCTCATAGGCCCCACGCTGCACGACGTTCGCGAGGTCATGGCCGCCGGTCCTTCCGGGGTGTTGAACCTTGGCGGCGAACCGCCCCGCTACGAAGCAGGCCGGCGCCGGCTCGTCTGGCCCAACGGCGCTGAGGGCTTCGCCTTCTCTGCCGAAGACCCCGCATCCCTGCGGGGGCCGCAATTCGACGCCGCCTGGGGCGACGAGATCAGCTACTGGGCCCATCCCGATGAGACGCTGCAGACCTTGGAGTTGGCCCTGCGGCTGGGCTCAAACCCGCGCCTGTGCCTGACCGCCACGCCCAAGCCCATTGCGGCCCTAAAAGCGCTCCTCGCCCGGCCGGACACGGTTCTGACCCGGGCGCCGAGCCGGGCCAACGCCGCCAATTTGGCGCCGGGGTTCCTGGAGGCCGTGGAGGCCCGCTTCGGCGGCACGGTCTATGGTCGCCAGGAGCTGGAAGGCGAGCTGATCGACGATCCGGAGGGCGCCCTGTGGACCCGCGCGCAACTGGACGCCGCCCGTCGGCCCGCGCCCGACAGGCTTGACCGGATTGTCGTCGCCGTCGATCCCCCGGCCGGGCAGGGCCCAAGAGCTGACGCCTGCGGCATCGTCGCCGTCGGCGCCTGGGGCGAAGGTCGTCAGCGTAAAGCCGTGGTCTTGGCGGATGCTTCTGTCCGCGGGCTTCCCCCGCAAGAATGGGCGCGCCGCGTCGCAGGCTTGGCGCAAAGCCTCGGCGCCGCCGGGGTGATCGCGGAAGCGAACCAGGGCGGCGAGATGGTTCGGGCGGTTCTCCAGGTGGCGACCCCCGACACCCCCATTCGCCTTGTCCGCGCTACGCTCGGCAAGCGGGCCAGGGCTGAACCCGTGGCCGCCCTTTACGCCCAGGGGCGTGTGACCCACGCCGCGCGGTTCCCCGCGCTGGAAGACGAAATGTGCCGCTTCGGAGCTCCCGGTTTCACCGGCAGCCCCGATCGCCTCGATGCCCTCGTTTGGGCGGTGAGCGCTTTGCTTTTGACCGCAGGCGATCCCCGCCTGCGCACCCTTTGATGTGAGGACGGAAGGACATCCCCGATGGTCAGCTGGCCCTTTGGCAAGCCGAAAGAGCGCAAACAGGCGCCGATCCCCCTTGTGGCCTGGCATGGGCCGGGCAAGGCCTCTTGGCCCTCCCGCGGGGGGGCGGCTTTCATCAGCGAAGGCTATGTCCGAAACGCCGTCGCCTATCGCTGCGTGCGCCTGATCGCTGAAGCCGCCGCCGCCGCGCCCCTGCGGGTAACGCCCTTTGATCATCCGCTTGCGGATCTTTTGGCGCGGCCTAACCCGGAGCAGACCGGCATTGAGCTGCGTGAGGCGTTCTTTGGCGCCCTTCAGGTCCATGG
>VYLN01000207.1_pt1 | contig 10879 bp, 8 predicted proteins | sample 5109471 | NCBI WGS metagenome assembly VYLN01 (sample SAMN12291806, study PRJNA351875) | freshwater metagenome | isolation source: freshwater lake | place: USA: Michigan, Lee Lake | collected 2013-08-06 | reverse complement strand
GCGCGACTTCACCCAGCGCCGCAACGACCTCGCCACGCGCACCCCCAGCGCAACAGCCCCTACCGATTCCACCGACCTCCTCCGCCAAGACCTCAGCAAATACATCGACCGCGCCGTCCCAGCCACCCCCGCCGGCATCGACTCTGCCCTCATCGCCGCTCGCCAAAAAGCCATACCGCAAGTCGCCGACGCCCTCGAGCGTGCCGCCCGCACCAACGGCAGCCACCTCGGCACCGTCCGCGCGTTCGTCACCGTCCAAATGATGGACCTCGCCGCCCACCTCGAAACCGGCGACGCCACACCCGACCAACTCAACGCCCCCATCCTCTCCATGCGCCAGTTCGGCGAGCCCCTCTCCAAGAAGACAACCTATTGGAGCTGGCTCGGAACCATCTACGCGGAACGAGCCCAGCGCAACGAGGGCACGCGCGACGCCGACCTCCGCGCCGCCATCGACAATTGGACGCGCGCCCACGACCTCGCCCCCCACAACACCCTCCACGCCATAAAAATCTCCGACACCTACGCACAACTCAACGACCCCGCCAACGCCAAACGCTGGGCCCAAATCGCCCTCGCCCAAAGCACCAACCTCCGCCTCGACCCCCTCACGCAGCTCACCGACCTCGAACAAAAACGCCTCATCGCCCGCACGAAGTAATCCCCCCTAGTGCCCAGTGCCCAGTCCCCAGTGCCTATCCCACAACCCCCCACCACCACACAACTTGCCTCCACAAAACCCACTTGATTCGCCCATCCGGCTGCTTAGAATCGTTTTCGCATCCCTTTGGGTCTTTGCTATGGACGAGGACGAAGACAACGCCCCGTAGCTTTCGCCGGTTGACCGCCAGCCTCGCTGGACTCTTGGTCCCGGCTCCCTTCACACTGCCGCAAAACCCTTCTTCCAAGAATCTGGCCCGTATGGGTTTACGACGTTTTTAACGCCCCTTTTCGCATACCAACCGTTTTCCTAAAACGGCCCGCTTAATATCGCATCGCACTTGGCGCCGGGAACTTGTCTCCCACGCCACCTTCCGGAGATTGTTCCATGACCGCCGACCTGTCTTACATCCGCAACTTTGGTATCTGTGCTCACATCGACGCAGGCAAGACCACCTGCTCCGAGCGCATCCTCTTCTACACCGGCAAAAACTACAAGATCGGTGAAGTGCACGAAGGCACCGCCACCATGGACTTCCTCCAGGAAGAACAAGAGCGCGGCATCACCATCCAATCCGCTGCCACCACCTGCCCGTGGGAATACAAAGGCAAAGAGTACAAGCTCAACCTGATCGATACCCCCGGCCACGTGGACTTCACCATCGAAGTCGAACGCTCCATGCGCGTTCTCGACGGCGCAGTCGCCGTTTTCGACGGTAAAGAAGGCGTCGAAGCCCAGAGCGAGACCGTCTGGCGTCAGGCCGACCGCTACAAAGTGCCCCGGCTCTGCTTCATCAACAAGATGGACAAGGTCGGCGCCAGCTTTGAATTCAGCTACGGCACCATGAAGACCCGCCTGGGCGCAAACGGCGTGCCCATTCAGACCCCCATCGGTCTGGGCCACCAGCACCGCGGCATCGTCGATCTCATGACCATGAAGGGCTACCTCTTCGAAGGCGAACACGGCGAAAAGATCGTCGAAATCGAAATCCCCGAAGATGAAATCGATGTCGCCAAGAAGTACCGCGCCATCATGGTCGAGAAGATCGCCGAACTCGACGACCACCTCATGGGCAAGTTCTTGGAAGGCCAGGAACCCACCGTCGAGGAAATGAAGAAGGTCCTGCGTCAAGCCACCATCGAGCGTCGCTGCTTCCCCGTGCTGTGCGGTGCAGCTCTTCGCAACGTGGGCGTGCAGATCCTCATCGACAGCGTGGTGGAATACCTCCCCGCTCCCACCGAAAAGCCCCCGGTCCAAGGTTCAGACCCCAGCGACAAGAACGTCGCCATGAGCCGCCCCCACGATCCTGACGCCCCCTTCGCTGGGCTGGTCTTCAAGGTCGTCAGCGACATGCACGGCGATCTCACCTACGTCCGCGTCTACAGCGGCAAACTCGGCAAGGGCACCCGCCTCCTCAACCCCGGCAACGGCAAGATGGAAAACGCCTCGCGCATCTTCGAAATGCACGCCCAAAACCGCATCCCGCTCGATGAAGTCACCGCTGGCAACATCGTCGCCATCGTCGGCATCAAGAACAGCTACACCGGTGACACCCTCTGTGACGCCGACAAGCCCATCATCCTCGAGCGCATGCACTTCCCCGAGCCCGTCATCGCCATGGCCATCGAGCCCAAGAGCCAGGACGACAAGCGCAAGCTGTCTGAAGCTCTCTCGACCATCCGCCGCGAAGACCCTTCATTCCGCTACTCATTCGACGACGAAACCGGTCAGACCATCATTCAAGGCATGGGCGAGTTGCACCTGGAAATCATCCGCAACAAGCTCATCCGCGACATGAAGATCAACGTCGAAACCGGCAAGCCCAAGGTTTCGTACCGCGAAGCCATCAGCAAGAAGGTCGAAGAAGTCCGCGGCGTTCACAAGAAGCAATCCGGTGGTCGCGGTCAGTTCGGTGACTGCACCATCAGCATCGAACCCTACACCGCCGAGCAAGCTGCTGAGGCTGAACTCGACTTCACCGACAACATCGCCTTCGAGAACGAAATCGTCGGCGGCGTCATTCCCAAGGAATTCATCCCCAGCATCGAGTACGGTGTCCGCACGACCGCCAAGACCGGCGTCAAGTTCGGCTACCAACTCATCAACGCCAAGATCTCCCTCACCTACGGCAGCTACCACGACGTTGACTCCAGCCAGATCGCCTTCGAACTGGCCGGCTCCAACGCCCTCAAGGAAGCCGTCGAGCGCGCTGGACCTCAGCTCCTCGAGCCCATCATGAAGGTCGTCGTCACCGTTCCCAACGATTACCTCGGTAACGTCACGGGCGACATCTCCAGCCGCCGCGGCATGATCGTCGACACCGAAGACCGCGACCCCGTCAAGATGGTCAGCGCTGAAATCCCCCTCAGCGAACTCTTCGGCTACACCACCAGCCTCCGCGGCATGAGCCAAGGCCGAGCCAGCGCCACCATGGAATTCCTCGAATACCGCCCCATGCCGGCCGGTATGCTCAAGGAACTGCTGGACGAGAAGGCCGGCGGCAAGGGTGCCAAGAAGTAAGTTGAGAAGTAGAAACAAGTTCGGTCTTTAATAGGATTTTCAACCCCGGTCCACTGGCCGGGGTTTTTCATTTGCATCTCCGACACAGCCGGCGGTCGGCTTCGTGTCGCGTCCACGATCGCAATCTTCATCTTGGTCAAGATATTTCGCGCAGATAGCTGGCATCTCGTGATTCCTGTGGCATGTTCATACTGACCTCCTGTTCCAACTGAGGTCACGGGCTGCACCCCCGTTCCAATGGAAGAGTTTGGGTTACCACATTTACAAGAGGTGAGGTTCATCATGCGCAGGGGTTCAATCATTTCCGCGGGGCTGCTGGCCCTGACCGGGGCTGCTGGCGTTGCAAACGCCACAGTCTTCGAAGTCAACAGCCGCACCACCGCTGACAACTATTACGCGATCTACAGCCGTGATTCTGCCGATCAGCTCACGTTTGAATCGCGTAACGAAACGGGTCGTACCGGCAATCCAGGGAACTACAACTGGAGCCTGCCCGAAGACGACACTTTCCTGACCGAAGAATTCTTTTACATCGCCGCTTGGAGCGATGATGCGTTCGCGCAAGGCCTGTTGGGCCAGTTTACTTTCCGCACACCGGGCTCGAGCTCGCTGGTCGGCACAGTGCTTACGGGCAATCCCAACATCCGCGTCTTCCGCACCAATCTCGACCGCGACGATAACGCTGTTCAACCCACTGCTGACGAAGTGGAAGAACAAGTCGCTCTTGCCAACAGCACGAGCGGCTGGCGCAACCCCAGCGTCTACCTGCCCAACCTTCCCACCACGGCTCCGTGGGGCGAAGTCCCAGGCATCACGCAGAACGCACAGTGGATCTGGGCGAACTCCCTCAACGGCGAGAACGTCTTCCAACCCGGCACCAACGCCGGTGAATACTTGATCTTCTGCATCCCCGTCCCCGGTCCTGGCACTTTGGCCCTCGCAGGCTTTGGTGTCATCGTTCTGGGTCGCCGCAGCCGCAAGTAAAAAGCCCTGCTCTGAATCCATAACCTCCGACGCCCTAGGTTGCAGCCTAGGGCGTTGTTGTTTTTGAAGAAGCGAGGAAGCGAAGGAGCGAAGAAGGGGAATGCAGTGCGAATCGGGGGTTTTCCGTCTTCCCTTCTTCCCTACTTCGCCTCCTCGCTCCTTCGCTCCTTCGCTTCCTCGCTCCTCCCTACCCTCCCTCCTCATGCCCCGCTACCAAACCATTCTCCTCTTCGGCGCCCCCGGCGCAGGCAAAGGCACGCAGGGCAAAATCCTCGGCCAAATCCCAGGCTTCTACCACCTCTCCTGCGGCGAAGTTTTCCGCACCCTCGACATGTCCACCAAGCTGGGCAAAACCTATATGCAATACAGCGGCAAGGGCCTGCTCGTCCCCGACGATGTCACCATCGAGATGTGGCAACTCAACATGCACGCCCGCACCGTGCTCAGTGACTACAAGCCCAACGCCGACGTGCTGATCTTGGACGGCATCCCTCGCAACGTCAAGCAAGCCAAGCTGCTCGAAAAGCACATCAACGTGCTGCAAGTCATTCACTTGGTTTGCCCCGACAAAGAAGCGATGATCAAACGCCTCCGCCAGCGCGCCCTCAAAGAAAATCGCATCGACGATGCGAAGGAAGAAGTCATCCGCACGCGCTGGGGCGTCTACGAGCGCGAAACTTTTCCGGTGCTCGACTACTACCCGCGCAGCATCATCAAAGAAGTCGACGCCACCGGCTCACCAGCCCGCGTGCTTGAACACATCTTGGAAGAAGTCGTCCCCGTGCAAGAGGCCCACTTCCACAACCCCATCACAGGCGAAAAAATCAAACACCCCGCCCAGCCCAACGGCATCCACCCCGCCATCGCCACGCCCAAAACAACTCGCGCGAAAGACGCAAAGAAAATGTCTCGCAGGTAGATAATTGTTGTTGACTCAACTCAGTACTTCGCCGCTCGCCCAGCCATCATCGTTGTTTCAATCTTGAGCCCCAGCACCGGCGCAAGCGGCAACAGCGCAAACGCCAACAGTGATCCCAGCACTCCCGTATACACCGCGCTCGCGCACCTAGTCCACAACTCGCTCGTCGCGCTCCACGCAATCGGATCAAACATCCACGATCGCACCGTGAACACCGTCACCAGCGCAATCGCCGTTGCCATCGCCGCCAACATCGCCAGCACGCCCAGCGTCAGCGGATTCCGCCGCATCATCACGCTGCGCACGCTCAGCACCAGTTGTGCCGCCAGCACAAACGCAATCGCCGATGGCCCCACAATCCGCGTATCACTCGCCGCATTCGCAATCGGCAACGCAGTCAGCAAATCCACAGCCAGCCCCAGCAGCAGTGCCGTCCACCGCACCGCCGAAGGCTGTGCAAACATCGCTACCAGCGTCAAAATGCAAATCACAAAACTAGGCGAGATCGTCGTCGCCCCCAGCGCAAGCGCAGGCCGCAGCGAAAGCTCCAGCCCCAGCGCAACCCACGCAACAAGCACCAGCGCAAGCTTGTTCATCGCGAGTCCTCCCGCTCACTGGCAAGTCGCTCGCGCTGCAATGGCATCTGCATCACCACTTCACCCACGCGCGAAAGGTCCCCCACTTGCGGCCGCACCGTAATCTGCTTTCGCAACGGCTGCCGCGGACTAGGCCGCACATCTTCAATCACGCCGATGATCAGCATCTGCGCCGTCTGAGGCCAGCCCGCATTATCAAGCAGCCGCACATCTTGCCCGACTTGCGGCTCAATCGCTTTGCCATCTTCGGTGCGTTTATCTTCCACATCACCAACCAGCGTGCCCTTGCCCGTGGGTGAGAGCCTCGCCTTCAGCGTCATCGTCAACCCATCGACAATCACCACGCCCTCAATATCGCCCGCGTTCTTCGCAGTAATCGGCACCACGCTCGCATCACGCGTGCGTGCCGCATTCACCTTGCCCAGCAAATGCACAAAGTTCACCGTCGCCACATCACCTGCGCCCAGCCCATCGCGCGTGCCCGCTCGCACCGTCAGCATCGTGTTGTCACTGCTCGCCGCAATGACCGACGCCGGCAAATGCGTCACCCCGCCAGGCGTTTGCGTAATCATCACGCGTTGCTGCTCCAGCAGCGTGCGCAGCCGAGCCGCCTCCGCCCGCTCGGCAAGCAACTGCGTGCGCAGCTCGTCGTTCTCCTGCTTGAGCTGCCCGACAAACGAATCACTCGCCGGCACAGGCGTTGGCGCAACAAAATGTGCCAGCCGCTTCACAGGCCCCGACACCGGCGCAACCAGCAACGTCGCAAGCTGCCCAAAGGGCCCAACCCATTCTCGCTGCCACCGCGCCGGCACCACCAACGCCAGCACCACACACGCCCCAATCGCCAGCGGCAATGCCTTCTTCGTCAACTTGGGCGTCAAGATCACCATGGGAGACAGGTCGCGGAGGAATGGAGTGAGTCGGAGAAACGCGGAGTGGAGACGGGAATGGACAAAACATCAACTCGCTGACAAGCATGGAGTATCGCGCAAAGCACGCACTCCACCAAAATCGCAAACACTCCTCCCACCCCTCCGCGCCTCTCCGCCCTCCCTCCGCCCCTCCGCGACCCGCAGGTCTTCCTCACCCCACATCATTCTCAAGACTCGCCTTGAGCTGATCAAAGTTCTCGAGATACAACGCCGTCCCGCGCGCCACGCACGTCAGCGGATCATCCGCCAGTTTCGTGGGCAAACCCGTGGCCTTCTCAACAACTTGGCACAGCCCACGCAGCAAGCTGCCGCCGCCAGCCATCACAATGCCATTGTCCACCAGGTCCGCCGCCAGTTCAGGCTGCGCGCCTTCCAGCGTGTGCGTCACCGCCGCGATAATCGCCGACACCGGCTCGCTCAGCGCCTCGCGCACTTCTTCGCTCGACACTTCCGTCTTGCGAGGCAGCCCGCTGATCATGTCGCGACCTCGCACATCCATGAACAACTCTTTATCAAGCGGCGATGCACTCCCAATCTCGATCTTCACGCGCTCCGCAGTCTGCTCGCCAATCAGCATGTTGTAGTTGCGCTTCATGTGATTGATGATGGCCTCGTCCATGTCATCACCCGCCACGCGCACGCTCTCGCACACCGCGATATCACCCAGCGACAAAATCGCCACATCGCTGGTGCCGCCGCCAATGTCCACAATCAGCGAACCTTGCGGCTCCATGAAAGGCAGCCCCGCGCCAATGCCCGCCGCGAGTGCTTGCTCAATGAGATACACCACCCGCGCACCTGCACGATGCGCCGAGTTGAACACAATCGACTTCTCAACCGCCGTAATGCCGCTCGGCACACTGATAATGACCCGCGGCCCCACAATGCGCGACGAGCCATTGGCCTTGTTGATGAAGTAGCTCAGCATCGCGCTGGTAATGTCCAGATCGCTGATGACCCCGTCCTTCAAGGGACGAATCACCGAGATCGAACCAGGCGTCTTGCCCAGCATTTCCTTCGCGACAACACCCACCGCCTTGCCGTCGTTCAAAACCTGGTTGGTCCCTTTGCGCACCGCCACCACCGAAGGCTCGTTGAGCACGATGCCTTGCCCGGGGACTGCAACCAGCGTGTTGCACGTGCCCAAGTCGATGCCAATATCAACGCTGAAAACGCGAAGCAGTTTGTCCCAAAGCACGCGGCGCCTTTCCCCGCACACCCGCTCGCCGCAACAAATCGCGACACCGCAAGCATGCTGACCTTCCTCCATGAAGCTGTGCGTTTCTTGCGTGGAAGGACCGCGAAACGCCCACCGGTCTCCGACCGGCGCAAAGGCCAAGTTCAACCCGGAGATTATGACCGAAAACCCCCTCACGCCGCAAGCAAATCCCAAATCCCCGTAGCAACTCCCCCACCCCCGCGCAAAACCTGTCGCTCACCCCCCCCTTCCTCGCTCCCTCCCTCCGTCCCTCCCTCCCTCTACCCTCCCCCATGCTCTCCCCCGTCACCACCAACTTCCTGGGCAGACTCCGCGCCAACGACCAAGCCGCGTGGTACGAACTTTGGGAGACTTTCGGCCCCGTCGTGCAGGCGCAGCTCACCAAATGGGGCAAAGGCCGCATCGGCCAGGAAACCGTCCGCGACCTCTCGCAAGAAACCCTCGCCGCGTTATCGGAATCCATCGACCGCTTCGACCCCAAACGCGGCGTGCGCTTCTCCACCTGGCTCCTCTCCATCGCCAAGCACGTACTGGGCGACGAAATGGACCGTCGCAACGCCCAAAAACGCGGCGGCAACAAATCCGCCGCCAGCCTCGAAGAAGGCTGGATGGTCGCCAGCGACGAACCCGCCGCCGACGCCCAGTACGAAGCCGCCGTCTTCCGCGCCAAAGTCGAAGCCGCCATCCGCATGGTCAGCAAAGAAAGCGACTTCACCGATTTCGCGACGTTCCGCATGCGCGTGCTCGAAGGTCAAAGCGGCAAAGACGTCGCCGCCACGCTAGGCACCAGCGAACCCACCGTCAGCCGCCGCATCGCCCGCGTACGCGACGCCCTGCGCAAACGCCTGCGCGATGTCGTGAGTACCTATTCATTCACCGAAGACGAAACCACCGAACCCGACAAAGCGGGTCTGCAATTGACAACCAAACAAGAAGACGCCCAAGCCGACGCCCTCTTCGACCAAGCCATCGGCGAGATTTATTCCATGCAAGCCCACCTGCGCGAAGAGCAAGCCAAGAAGCAGCGCGAGTAGCGAATAAACGGTGGCAGAGTCTCACTAGTGGCCCGGGCTTTCAGCCCGGGCGAAAACACAATCTCCCCTTCACGCTCATCAGGCTGGTGGCATCACTCCCCGTGCCATCAGGCTGGCTTTGCAGCCTGATGGATGGTCCAGTGTCACCATCGAGACAACCTAGGCCTGCAACAAGACACACGAGGCCTGCAAAGCCAGGCCTAGTGGCACGATTGCACGTCGAGCCTGATGCCACCCGCCGCCAGGTTGTCCGATGGGTGCGGTCGTGAAGATACGACGAATGTACCCCTGCTCCACTTCGACATTTCCCTGCAAGCCAATCGTCGCCGAAGGACCGATGATCAAACTGTCAAGCCGCGCACGCAACCTGCTGTAGCTTGCTCCATCCGAATCGTACCTCTTGGTTTCGAGCTGCGTGTCATTCATATTCCCCTTCACCAAAATATCCCCCGTCACCCCCTGCCCCGTCACCACGTACATCATCGAGTCAAACCCCGGCGCGACGCTGAACCGCGGGCTCGCCGCATTCTCCATCCGCGTCGTCAGGTCCGCGTGGATCACCCCGCCGCATTGCACGCGGTAAATCTGACCGATGTCGATCTGGTCGTTGGCCCCGGCAAGCCCGATGTCCCCCGTCACCGCCGCCGTCAGCCGCGTCACCTTCCGCAACGCATCCGCGAGTTCCACCTGCTCGGCGTTGTTCGCATCGGCGGGAATGACCGTGAGCGAACGCATGGAGGTGGCGGCGAAAGCAGCCGGCGCAATATCAATATCGGGCCGTTGCTCGAATTCCACCATCGAGGGAACTGCGACAAGGACCCGAAGCTCGCGATCAATATCACGACCCGACTGCGAGACGGTGACATCGACACGAATGGTCACACGGCCCACGGCAGCGTTCGGCATACCGCCGGGTCGAACCGGATCCCATAGACGAAGCAACTCGACGTTGGGGTTCTGCGCCGACGCTATCAGTGACGATAAGTCGAGCGAGATGTCTTCGCCGGACAGGCGATCTGCGCCGACTGCCACCTCTCCGGCAGGCCCTGGTACAGCCACACGAACAACCTGTCCACTCGCAGCAAACGTCATCAGAAAGGCAGCAATGAGAACCAAAATCTTTGTCATGAGCGACCCCTTCATATCTTTCGTCGACGACGGGCACAAGACCACGCGCCAGCGCCCAGCATCACATAGAGTGTACCAGAAGTTGGCACAACTGCTGCGATGCGAACACCATTTGAAGCAAAGTTTAACGTAGGGAAAACGGCTCCGAACGAATTCACGCGATCCGCAACAAAGAAAGCAGGATTGTCACCCCACGAACTGCCATCGTACATTCGACTCGTGCCTAGTCCCTGAAATTCACCGTACACTTCCTCCGTCCACTCTTGCGTCATGCCCGCCGTATCTAACAGTCCCCACGGACTCTGCACGTTTGCATAGCTCCCCAGCGGCACGCTCCAACAGCTCAAATCCCCCGCGTTTTGAAAGCCAAAGTTCGCCGTCGCCAATTCCCCATTCACCAACTCACCCGGCGGCCCCGGCACAAACGGCGAATCGCTTCCATTGCTATACAACCACCACCCACCCGTCGTTCCATCATTATTAGCTTTGTTCGGATCATAATGAGCCGCCTTCAGCCACTCATCCCACGTCGGAATAAAGTACCGCGCACCCTCACTCCGCGTCCGCTGATCCGTAAATACCGTAAACGGCCCCGACTGCACATACGCAAACGTACTTACATCATACGCACCACTCAAAAACGCGGAACGATCTAAGCTCTTGTTGTTATGCAACCAGTTACAATAAATCGCCGCCATCCGCCAGTCAATCCCGCCCACCCCACGCATCTCGTTCCCCGCCGGCACAAACCACCGCCGCCCACCAGGCACCGTCGGCGTCGTCCCCGCCGCACCCCACTGCCCAGGCGGCAACAAGTGCGAAATCCACTCACTCTGCGGCCGATCAAACGCCGCGTTCATAAACTCCGCCCACTGCGAAGTCGTCA
>VYLN01000205.1_pt1 | contig 10902 bp, 4 predicted proteins | sample 5109471 | NCBI WGS metagenome assembly VYLN01 (sample SAMN12291806, study PRJNA351875) | freshwater metagenome | isolation source: freshwater lake | place: USA: Michigan, Lee Lake | collected 2013-08-06 | reverse complement strand
CAGCAACTCTCCCTCCGCAAAGTCTTCGTCGACGAAGCCATCAGCGCCAAAGACGCCCTGACCCGCGTCCGCGAGATGCTCGAAAGCGACAACCTGGGCGAAGCCACCCGCGTGCTGACCGCTGCCCTCGCTGGCGAAGCCGAGCAGTTGCTCCCAACCGAAGCTGACCCCTCGCTCTACATCCCCGTGCGCGATGTCGTCCACGCCATGCTGCTGGCCGACCAGCCCCTGCTCGAACGCTTCCGCACCGAAAACGAGCCCATCGCCGCCGACCAACTCGCCAAAGGCAACTTCCGCCAAGTCGAGCGTGAACGCCTGCTGACAACCTCAGGCTTCGAAGCCGCCCTGCGCCTCTCGCAAACCGAGATGGAGTCCGCCCGCTTCTGGAGCGCGTGGCGCGTGCTGGCCCAGCTCGAAACCCACCCCGACATGCAAGGCCCCCGCGCCGCCGATGCCCTCACGCTGGGTGAGCAGATCGCCGCCTTGCTGCAAAGCGACACCATCCGCGCCACCCTCACCACCTGGCGCACCAAGTTCGCCATTGCCAACCAGCCCCAGCCCCAACCGATCTCACTCCCCCTCGCCGCCCGCCTCACCAGCACATCACCCCTGGATTCCTTCCCCGCCCCCACCTGGAAAGACGTCGCCGCCACCCCGCTGCAAAGCTGGCCCTTCTCGACACCAGCCCAAGACGAAGAAGACGACAACGCCGAGCAGCGTCTGCGCCAACTGATGCGCCAAACCGCCGCCCAGCCCCGCCAGCGTGCCGAAAGCACCCCCTGGATCTTCCCCGCCGTCGTCGGCAACGTCGTCTACATCAACGACAGCCGCAACATCGCCGCCTTCGACGCTGCCACCCTCAGCCTTCTCTGGCGCACCCAGCCCACCGGCGCATTTACCCGCAACCCCGCCACCAACTTCGCCTTCGGCACCGCCAACTCCCGCGCTCTCGAAGACATCGCGGGCATCACCGCCGCCCGCGGCATGGTCCTCGCCGTCACAGGCCAGCCCATCAACTCCGACCGCTCAGGCGATGGCCGCCTGCACGCCCTCGATGCAGCAACCGGCCAAGTCAAATGGAGCCTGGACCTCGAAAGCCTCGACGAACGCCTGCAAGGCGCCAGCGTCCGGGGCCTGCCCGTCATCGAAGGCGACGTGGTTGTCGTGGGCGTGCGTCGCCCGGGCCTGCTGCGCCGCGTCACAACCCTCTACATGGTTGGCCTGGACCTCTACACCGGTCGCCTGCGCTGGATGCACGCTGTTGGCAGCGTGGGCACCCAGCCCTGGAGCGTCCGCGGCACCAACCGCGCCGACACCACCACGCTCCACCAAGGCGTCGTCTACCGAGGCGACGAAATGAGCGTGCTGGGCGCATACGACGCCGGCACCGGTCGCCCCCTGTGGGTCCGCGTCACCACGCCCATCCCCGAACTTGACGCCACCATGCCCATGGTCAACCAGCGCACCAGCATGCCCTACCAGCTCGTGCAACCGATGGTCATCTTGCGTGGCACAACCCCCAAACTGTTCTTCTTAGAGCCCACCGAACAACGCGACGTGCTCGAACTGAGCGCAGCCACCGGCCAGCTCATCTCCCGCCGCACCGGCGCAGAACTCGGCACCCCCGAATACATCACCCGCGTGGGCGACAACCTCGCCTTCGTCGCCAACTTCGGCCTCTCCTTCATCAACGTCGACCGCTTCGCCGATGGCAAACTCATCACCACAGGCACCATCGAGCAAGTGGGCTTCTCAGGCCGGGCAACTGCTCTGGGAGATCGCCTGGCCGTCCCCATCGTCGATGGCCTGCTGACGGTGGACCCCACCAACCCCAACAAGTTTGACCGCGTCCGCCTCGCCCACACCGGCAACCTCGTGGTGGTGCAAGGCGAAGCGGAAACGCAAGGCGAGTCCGCCAACGCAAGCGACACCACGGCCAACACCGTCTTGACCGCCTCCACCCTCGCCCTGCACTCCTACCTCCCCTGGGATTCCGCCCGCACGATGCTCACCGCCCGCATCCAGCGCGACAGCAAGAACCCCCAGCCCATGCTCGCCTTCATCGAGCTTGCCCTGACCCAAGGCCAGCCCGAACTCGTCCCCGATCTGGCCGACCGTGCCCTGCGTGCAATCTCGCAAGGCACCACCGCCCACACCACCGCCCACACCACCGCCCAAACCGCCGCCCGCCAACGCCTCTTCCGCACCCTCGCCCACGAACTCGCCCAGTCGCGCAGCGTCGCCCAAGCCGCCGACCGCACTGCCGATCGCACTGCCGACCGCGCAGGCGACCGCGCAGGCGACCGCGCAGGCGACCGCGCCAACCCCCCCGCCCAAACCGGCCCCAAGCCCATCACCGACCTCGCCCTGCTCACCCAGTTCGAAAAACGCCTCGCCCTCGCCGCCGAGTCGCCCGGCGAACGCGTCACCGCCCTCTTCGAACGCGCCTGGCTGCAAGAAGCCTTGCAACAACCCGTCGCCAGCGTCGAAGCTCTGCAAGAAGTCCTCGCCGACGAAACCCTCGCCAGCGTCGATGTCACGCGACTCGAACTACCCGGCATGTCCAGCGACCGCACCAGTGCCGCCGACACCGCCACGCACCTACTCGCTCAAGCGCTCACCAAGTCAGGCCCCGCTCCCTACGCCCTCTTCGACGAAGAAGCCCAGCGAGCCTTTGACACGCTCCCCGCCCAGCCCACCTACGCCCAGCTCGCTCGCCTGGCTCGTCAATACCCCTTTGCCGCCGTCACCCCCCGCCTCTGGCAACTCGCCGCCGACGCCGCGACCAAAGCCGGCAACGCGGCCGATGCCCGCAGCGCGCTGGGCCTTGGCCTGCAAGCCTGCATCATCAACTCCCGCATCGGTCGCGAAGGCCAGACGCCTCTGCTTGGTGATCTGCTCAGTTCACTCATGGTGACCAACCCACTCACGGAAATGGTCACCTTGCAACCCCTCCAGCGGCTGCTCCTCTCACTGGGTGCCACCACCCCCGCCCTGCGCGTCACCCTCGCAGGCCAGCAATACACCCCCGCGCAGGCCGCCGACCTGCTGGCCCAGCGCGCTGCCCCGCGCCGCCACGCCCTCATGGCCAGCACCTTTGAGCCAACCGCCCAGCTCATCGAAGGCTGGGAAGTGCTGACCCCCATCGACCTCTCGCGCACTCCCGCAGCCACCGACCCAGCGCGCGACATCGCGCGTGATCTCACCCGTGACATCGCCTTCGACGCCGTCGTCATGATCTCCCGCGACGAACGCCGCATCGCCCTCTTCGCCACCAGCGCCATCGACGGCTCACTTTCGCGCCTCTGGGAGCGTGACGCAGACGTGCGTCCCACCATCGTCCGCGTGGGCGTCGCCAGCACCGTCCTGCTCTGGCCTCGCCCCGGCGCCGCCCAGCTTGAAGCCATCTCCAACCTCGACGGCAGCAGCACCTGGCTCGCGCCAACCTTCGCCGAGATTCCCCAGTTCGCCCAAGGCGACGCCGACCAACGCCCCGGCAACATGGGCACGCCCCTCGACGGCATCGTTCGCGGCGACGACCTCCTCATCTCCAGCAACGGCACCCACGCCATCATGACCGAACGCCGCGGCCGCTGCGCCGTCGTTGAACTCGCCACCGGCAAAGTCCTCTGGGCCGGCACCACAGGCCTCGCTTCAGTCTTCGATACCGAATTCACCGACACCGCCATCATCTTCGTGGGCGCCAAGCCCGACGAAGTCGCCAAACGCAACCTCGCCAACATCACCTGCGTTGATCTGCGGACAGGCCAGCCCCGCTGGCAAGCCCAAGGCAAGCCGCTAGGCGATCACGCCCGCTGGGCCAACGCCCTGCCCGGCGGCGACGTCCTCGTGGGCACCAGTGGGGGCGTGCTGCGCCTGCGCGCCGCCGACGGCACCATCGCCTGGCAAAGCGCAGCCGCCGACGTGCGCTCATCGCTCAGCGCCTGGATCCTGCGCGACCGCGCAATTGTCCTCAATGGCGACTTTGACCTCTTCGCCGTCACCCTCGACACAGGCGTGACCAGCACCAAACGCATCGACGTGCGCGACCGCCTCATGCTGCCCTTTACGAGCGCAGTCATCGACGACTCACTGCTGCTAGGCAGCAGCCTGGGCATGGTGGTGATCAATGGCGAAGGCGAACTCGCCGGTGCCGATGCCCTGGACTCTGAAAACCGCCTCGAACCTGCCGTCTTCGCAGGCAATCACGCCGTCATCATCGAAACCGGCGAACGCGAACCCCTCGCCGCCGATCTCGGCAACGCCCGTGCCAGCCGCATGCTGCTGCTGACCACGCAAGACGCCCGCGTGGCCCGCCAACAACCCATCATGCTGTTCGACAACCCCACATCAGTCCACATCATCGACAACCGCGTGCTTGTAGGCCAAGGCCCCTTCACCATCGTCTACCGCACCCGCTAAGGCCTGCGCACATTCTCCTCCAGCCACTTCGCAATCCGCTCACTCTGCCCCGGCAACAAATAAAACAGCAGCGTGTGCCCGCCCGCCAGCGTTACGCGGTCGGGCTTGCCCAGCCGCTCCCACAAAAGCTCGCCGCCTCGCGCGGGCACCCATTCATCCCACGATCCATGCAACATCAGCACCGGCATGCCCATCATCGCCTGACTGGTGTGATACGGATCAAGCTTGGTGTACTTCAAGTAGCGCACATACAAGTCTTCGCGCACGCTGCGAGGCAACTTCTTGTCTTCACACCGCAGCCGCACACCGCCGTCGGTCAGCGTGCTCTCCTGGCTGAGCCTCAGCAAGTTCGCCCCCGCCCCAACCATCACCGCCGCTTCAACCTTGTCGCGCACCCGCGCCACACTGGCCGGCGTCGCCAGCCCGCCCGCACTAAACCCAATCACCACAATCGGCACCCCATCCAAATCCTGCCGATTCCGCTTGATGTACTCGACAATCGCCTCCACCGCATACGCATTGCCCGCGATGGCATTGTCAAGCTCACTCGCAAGCAGCGCCGCCATCGAGTCGGCGTCGTCGCCGGGGCAGAATTCAAATGTGCCGCGCGTCAACTTCTCCAACTGCTTTGAAATCTTCTCGCGCTCTTCCATCAACCTGGTTACTTCAGGCCGATGTTCGGGCTTGAACAAATTCACGTACGAGATTCTGCTGTCCGTGAACGGCACATTGCTCTTGTCTGCAAAAAGCTGCTCCAGCCGCGAATCAATCTCCGCCTCCCGCTTGATCAGCGGCTCTGTCTTCGCCCTGTTCTTCTCCGGCGTCCCCGGAAACACGCTCGTCTGCGTGTCAATGTCAAAGCTGATCCACCCCGCACGCTCCAAGTGGTCCATCACCTTTATCTCAAACGGATTGCCAACAAGCGCGGTCAAGTGAATCAGCACCCCTCGCGGCTTGGTCACTTGCTCAGGCGGAATGCGTACCGCCAAACCCGATGTGATGTGGTATCGCGTGCTGTCAATCGAATACCGGTAAGGCAACTTCTCCTCGGCCAAATCTTCGTTGAGCAGTTGATTGAATTCAAGAAAGAACTTGCGAACGGCCTCCGCATCGGGATTGCTGATCGTCCGACTGGTCAGCGTGCGCGCGTTGCTCTCAAACCCCGTCCACTTTTTCTCCTGCGCACGAATCTGCTGATCGCGTTGCTTGTCACTGCTGCGCACCATCTCACCAAAGACCCGCAGCAGGCACTTTCCATAGACACCCTGATGCACCACGGTCATATCGGGCTTGGCGATGGCCTCTCGCATCTTCGCGTCTTGCACGTCCTTGAGCTTCGCACCCGGTGCCAACTCAAATCGCCGAATCTCCTTGGGCGTCTTTGCCGCAAGGTTCTCCAACACCTCCGTCGTCCGCAAAGGCCAGTCCCCCGGCTGCACCACCACCGGCTCGCGCGAAAGCCTTGCCGGGTCGCCCTTGTGATACGTCCAGCACCCGCTCATGCCGCCGCCAATGACGCCGATGATGCCTATGCCCGCCGCCGCGACCAACATCCGTGCCAGTGTGCCGCCTGATGCGCCTGATGCCATGCCCAAGGCTAATCACCCTCCAAGAGCAGTGGGGGTGCCAAAGACCAACCTTTGCCAAAAGTTGGTCCAACGGTCTTCAACCTTCCCACCGCCCCCTACACAACCCCGGTTGACCCCCGCCCCTCCCCCCTCTACCATCGCGACCCCAGTTCGGAAGGTTCGTGCCAGCCATGCTTTGCGGCGTGTCGGCTGGGCCTCCCAAACCTCCAGGGTGTCGTCCGCCAAGCATTCGCTTGGCCAAGGCGGCGCAAGTCATTGTCGTGTCTGTGGTTGCAGGATGCTCCACGCCCGACGCCACGCCGCCCTAGCTCAGTGGTAGAGCACTCCCTTGGTAAGGGAGAGGTCGAGGGTTCAAGTCCCTTGGGCGGCTTTCGGTCCTTTCGTGACTGGTGTAACCCACCGGCATCGAAGTCAATGGTCCATCTTCTTGCGAGTGCCGGTGCAGGAAGATCCATTGTTACCGCGATCGACGATCAGGGTCCGCCGTGGCTTTGGCAACTATGGCGTCTTTTTTCGGGTTTGCAATCGTTCCGGCGCTGGCTTGGTGGAGGCGTTTTGGGAAGCCCCGCCCCAGGTCTTCTACTTCGGGTGTCCCGTTCTCTGGTTGAGGAGTCCTCTCTATGGCAATCGGAACATTCGCCCGCACCAAGCCCCACGTCAACGTCGGCACCATCGGTCACATCGACCACGGCAAATCCACGTTGACCGCCGCCCTGTCAGCCCGCTCGGCTGTCAAGAACGGCCAAAAGCCCAAGACCTACGCCGAAATCACCAAGGGTGGTACGGTTCGTGACGCCAACAAGACCGTCACGATCGCTTCGTCTCACACCGAGTACGAAACCAAGAACCGCCACTACGCCCACGTCGACTGCCCAGGCCACGCCGACTTCGTCAAGAACATGATCACCGGTGCCGCTCAGATGGACGGCGCGATCCTGGTCGTGTCCGCTGCCGACGGCCCCATGCCCCAGACCCGCGAGCACGTTCTGCTCGCCCGTCAGGTCGGTGTGCCCCACATCGTCGTCTTCCTCAACAAGGTTGACCTGGTTGACGATCCCGAACTGCTCGATCTCGTCGAACTCGAAGTTCGCGAACTGCTCAAGAAGTACGGCTTCCCGGGCGACGACACTCCCGTCATCCGCGGCCAGAGCAAGCTCGCTCTCGAAAACCCCAGCGATGACAAGGCCTGCAAGCCCATCGATGATCTCTTCGATGCCATCGACAAGTACATCCCCGAGCCTGCCCGCGAAGTTGACAAGCCCTTCCTCATGAGCGTCGAAGACGTCTTCTCGATCAAGGGTCGCGGTACGGTCGCCACCGGTCGTATCGAACGCGGCGTCATCAAGGTTGGCGATGCTGTTGAAATCGTCGGTCTCACCGCCGAAAACCTCAAGAGCGTCATCACCGGCGTCGAAATGTTCCAGAAGACCCTCGACAGCGGCCAAGCTGGCGACAACGTGGGCGTGCTCCTCCGCGGTCTCGAAAAGACCCAGATCGAACGCGGCCAAGTTATCTGCAAGCCCGGCAGCATCAAGCCCCACACGCAGTTCAAGGGCCAGGTGTACGTGCTCACCAAGGAAGAAGGCGGCCGTCACACGCCGTTCTTCAGCAACTACCGCCCTCAGTTCTACTTCCGCACCACCGACGTCACGGGCAGCGTCAAGCTCCTCGGCGGCGCCGAAATGTGCATGCCCGGTGACAACGTCGAAATCGAAGTCGACCTCATGGGCAAGCCGGTCGCTATGGAAAAGGGCGTTCGCTTCGCCGTCCGCGAAGGTGGCAAGACCATCGGCTCGGGCGCTGTGACGGACATCATCAAGTAAGATAGAAGGCACTAGGCACTAGGCACTAGGCACTAGGCACTAGGCACTAGGCACTAGGCACTAGTACAAATCCAAGAACCCCGTCACGAAAGTGGCGGGGTTTTTTTCTAACGAATCAATCCGCCGTTGCCAACTTCTCCAGCCGCTGCGCGGGTTTGCCGCTGGGTCCAAGTTGCAACATGCGATCAATCGCGAGCAGCGCAAGCTCACGAACCATGGGCAGCACTTCGATCTGGTTCACGATGCGCACCTTCGGCTGCTTGCCCGTCGCCGCTCGCTCATCAAACTTGCCCGCAAGATTGTCCAGCACCCACAAAATGTGCGGCTGATCAATGCGATACATCGTGGTGCACAAGCATTGACAATCGCTGAGAATCCGCACGCTCACGCCGCGAAGCTTGGCTTCCTTCGCGAGACGATTGACCAGGTGAATCTCAGTACCAACCGCCCACTTGCTGCCCTGCTTGGCTTCGCGAATGGTCTTGATGATGAACTCGGTGCTGCCGTTGAGGTCAGCTTTGTCGACCACTTCCTTGCAGCACTCGGGGTGCACCAGAATCGTCGTCGGCTCACCGCCACCCTTCGCATTCTCCGCCGCAATCGCATCGCAATGCTCAGGCCGAAAGAGCTTGTGCACCGAGCAGTGCCCGGCCCACAAAATCACATCGCTCGCGAGCAACTGCTCACGCGTCGCGCCACCAAGATCCTGCCCACGCCGCGTCAAACGCGGATCATAAATACACGAATGCTTCGCGACATCGATGCCGAACTTGTGAGCCGTATTGCGACCAAGGTGCTGATCAGGCAGAAACAGAACTTTGGTGGGCCGCCCCTCACCTTGCCCCATCGCCCACGCAAACACCTCGCTCGCGTTGCTGCTCGTGCAACACGCCCCGCCGCGCTCACCCACAAACGCCTTGATCGCCGCCGATGAGTTCACGTAAGTAATCGGAACAATCTTGCCTTCCCATCCCTGCTCACGCAAGCTCGCATGAATGTCATTCCACGCCTGCACGGTGTCGTCATACTGCGCCATGTCGGCCATGCTGCAACCTGCCGAAAGATCAGGCAAAATCACCGCGACATCCGCAGGCGTCAGCATGTCTGCCGTCTCTGCCATGAAGTGCACGCCGCAGAAGATCACATACTTGGTCGGCTGCTTCGCACTTGCATCGCCGCAAACCAGCTTCGCCGCAATCTGACTCAGCTTGAGCGAATCGCCCGTGTAATCCGCGTGCTGAATAACTTCATCGGTCTGATAGTGATGCCCGAGAATGACAACTTGCTCGCCGAGTTCTTTGCGCCGCTGCGTTATCGCCTGCGCAAGCAAGTCCGCTGGCATCTTCGTGTACACATCAGGCAGTGAGGGTTGCCACAGCATGCGCAATGGTAGTGTGCGCAAGAACCGACCTCTTTGCAGCTTCGCGCGATCCCCCCAGACCGCACAATCATTATGGTTTCGCCAACTTCCCGCTGATTGCTGGCACAACAGCCAATGTACGGCATACTTGGAGTGGCGGGGCGGGATGTTTGTGTGAGGCGGCCGGGTCGTTCGCAAGCCCCTGTGCCGAATGGTCGCAACGCTCGCCCCGCTGCTCTTTGTTTTGAACGTGTTCTGTGACTCACGCAGCCTTGCGATTTTGCAGCCATTCGCTCAGCAAGGCGTGCAGCGCCGTCAGTGCGCGGTCAACGCTCTTGGGCTCACCTTCGAGCAGCGCGTTGCGCGCTGCTTCCAAATGCTTGAGCACCTCGGCGTGTTCGCCCTGGCGGTCGTCGTGGGCCGCAACCGGCAGAATCGTCTCCAGCGCCACCGACTCCTCAAATCGAATTCCCACGTCATACACGCGAACCTTCACTTGCTCGCATCGCACCACTTTTCCCACAATTCGCAGCAAAGGCTGGCGCTGATCATCCACAATCACCAGTGCCGCGACAGAACCTGGGTGCAAAAACGTGCCATGCAAACACGCCATTCCGGAGCGAGAGATATTTCGCACCGTCACAATCGCGTTCTGCGTGCTGCCCCCCGGCATCGTGAATGTGCCAACCACCCTGAACCCCGTCGGCAAGCGAAACCGCTCCGCTTCGCGGTTAGACAAGTTCTTCGCCGTCGTTTCGTGTTGCTCAAGTGTGCGAGCAATCGCCGAGGCATCGGCCTCGTTGAGCTTCAAAAGTTGGGGATTTGCGGATTGGCCTGACATAAAGAAGAACCGACGACAAGCAGTGACCGGCAACGCAAGCAACGCGTCGTTGCCCTCGGTGCTATCGCCCGAATTGCCGGCACTCTGACGCGCCAGTCACGTATTTCGTGGGGCTTTGGTCGCATCGTTTCCACCTATTCCGGCCAGCAAGCCTTTTTCCAGCCCCAAACCCACCTGCACCCCAACCGCACCCCGCACAACCAACCCTCGTACGCTTCCTCATGGCCCACGCAGTTGCGTCCAAAACTCACAGCATTCCCGATCTCATCGCCGCTGAACTGCCGCAACTTCGGCAAATCCGGCACGACCTGCACAAACATCCCGAACTGTGTTTCGAGGAGCAATACACCAGCAGCGTCGTCCAGCGCGAACTGCTTGCCCTTGGCATGCAAATCAAAACCGGCCTCGGCAAAGGCACGGGCGTGCTGGGCTACCTGCCCGCCACCAATCCCGCCGACGAATCCAAAGGCGCAGTTGGTCTGCGAGCCGACATGGACGCTCTGCCCATCACCGAGCGCACCGGCAAGAGCTACGCCAGCCTGACCGAAGGCAAAATGCACGCCTGCGGCCACGACGGCCACACCACCATGCTCATCGGTGCCGCTCGCGTCCTGAGCAAAATCCATCGCCCGCGCCCCGTCACCTTCGTCTTCCAACCCGCCGAAGAAGGCGGCGGCGGAGCCGAAGTCATGTGCGACGAAGGTGCGCTTGCTGGCGAAAATGCGGGAGGTCTCGGCGCACCCGTCCGCGCCATGTTTGGCCTCCACGGCTGGCCAACGTTCGAAGTCGGTAAAGTCGCCAGCAAAGTCGGCCCGCTGCTGGCCGCGACGGACGATTTTGAAGTCACCATCAAAGGCACACAAGCCC
>VYLN01000204.1_pt1 | contig 10913 bp, 9 predicted proteins | sample 5109471 | NCBI WGS metagenome assembly VYLN01 (sample SAMN12291806, study PRJNA351875) | freshwater metagenome | isolation source: freshwater lake | place: USA: Michigan, Lee Lake | collected 2013-08-06 | reverse complement strand
ATTAGTTATTGTGACTAACTCTTTTGGTTAGAGAAAGATAAACTTGAGAATCTTCGGTCAAATTTATTGACTCAAAATCCGCTGTACTTAATTTAAATGAAACAGCCCTAGGGGGCAGGGGGGATCAAGGACAAAATCTATCTTCAATTTAATTGAAACCACTTACTTAAATATTCTTGATTATACTAAAGTTTTTCGTCGGGGCAGGGCGGGTCTTGCCCCTTACCCCATCTCAACAAACAATTTTAACCGGAAAATTGCCAAGGCCTTGACAAATTCCCAGATTTGTTCTATTATTTTGTTATGGTGGGAATCCGTGCTGCCCTGTAACCCCCCTATTTGGGACTGAGATATTAGAGAAAAATTTAACCGTAGAAAAATCACTTTTAGCGACCGCACAAGAGACAGTAACCGATAACAAAAGAATTTAGGCCATTGTTTCCGATAGCCAACGACGGAATAATTCCACAGCAATCTGATAACGGGAGTCTTGGCATTCGATGACATGATGATTTTCAAGGGTTTTTAGGGCCAGGTCGAGAGTTGTGGCAGTTAATCCGGTGCTGGACAGTAAATCTGCCCGGGTTAATCCTTGCAGATGGGAAGAAAGAACTATTAAAATCTCCCCTTGTCCGGCCGCATCTTGTTTAGCCTGTTTCCAGACACCCGTAAAATAATAATTCCCCCTTTGGAAAAACTCAGCATCGATAGCTTTTTCCACATCTTCCACCTGAAAACGAATATCTTGGGGACGTTGCAACTCAAAGACCTGTTTATTATAAAAACGTACCAGATGAAACCCGATAAGTTGCACTAGATAGGGTTGACCGTGGGTAAGTTGATAAATTTTGTCTAAAGCTTCTGGGGTATAGTCTAGGGGAAAATCCTCGTCTTCCCCAACGGGATTAGCGAGGATAACGCGAGTGGACTCCGGAGAGAGGAAACTAACTGGAATCGGGTAAACACTGCCAAAAAAAGGATGAAAATAATCGGCAGTCATCTCCTCTAGGGTGTGTAATCCGGCAAAAACAAAAGCTAGACGCGGACTACTCTGGACAAGGGAACGCAGATAGCCGAGGAAATTCCGGGGGAGGGTATTCGCTTTGATTAAATCCTCAATTATCTCGAACTCATCGAGGGCAATAATTAAACCGGTTTTAGCTTTTTCCGGCAGAATCTGGCGCATTAGACGGTCTAAATAACGATTAAAATACATTTCTGGATGTTGGGAGATTTTTTCCTCTTCTGGGGCATCAATTGCCAAAGTTTGGGCGATTTCCTCAGCCATAGTCAGGAGAACTTCGGCTAGGCTGGTTACTGTGGCCAAGCGCTGTAAATTAATGTAGATAACCGAGACATTTGGTGGAAGATATGCCTCCAGATTGCGTAGAATCGAAGTTTTACCCATGCGACGATGACCATAGAGAACCACGGAGGATAGGTTATCTCCCGACCACATTGACTGAAGTTCCCCCAGGATATCCCCACGACCAACAAAGCGTTTACCGATCACCGGATCACCGATAATGTAGGGATTAGGAATCGGTTGGGTAATAGTCACCGTTCCCACCGTTCCCGCGATGGATGTGCTAATTTTTGCCCATTTTTCGGCCATAGAAAGGATTAATTCTTTTTCTGCTTGGGGTAAATTGGCCGCTTGTTGGTCGCTTATATCCCTTAATTCCCCGATAATCCGATTAAGAGCGAGGGATCTAGTCTGTTGGGAGTAACTTCTCTGGACTAAAGCCATTTCTGCGATAACTCGATTGAAGCTGCTGATAGCTTGCCAAGTTTGCGGACGTAATGACGGTTCTGCGGCAATAGGGGCAACCGCTAGGGAAGCGATACCATCGAGAGTTGCTGCCTGACTAAATCGGTGTAAAGTTTGGGCTAGGCTATACATTTCTTCCCCGTAGGCGAGGGAACGTACCGCAGCAAAGGCTGTTTCGGCTTTTTCGGTGTCCCGTTGGCGAAGATACCAAAAACCAGCGGCGGCGGCGCGAGCAGGAGTATCTAGACGGATTTGGCTGTCAGGAAAAGAAAACGGTTTCGCGGACGCATATTGTAACAATTGCCAATCGGAGGGATTTTCTGCCAGACGGGAGACGCGATAGATAATTTCTGCCTCTGGGAATTGCGATAAAACGCGGTTAACGGCGACAAGGACAGGAATAAACTGGCGGCTGTACTGAAGGTATTGATTGAGGTTATTAATAGCTGTTTCCCAGTCTTGCTGTAACCATTGTTGTAGAGTCGAGGTTAACCCCAGCAGCGGTAGAAGGGTAATACGGGGAAAAAGTCGCCCTTGAGGGCCAGCAAAAAGCCCGATTAGCCAATTATCAGGACGGGGAAAGACGAATATAAACACCACGCCCGACACCACGCCCGACACCACGCCCGACACCACGCCCGACACCACGCCCAACACCACGCCCGACAGCACGCCCAACCCCACGCCCGACACCACGCCCGACACCACGCCCCACACCACGCCCCACACCACGCCCGACACCACGCCGTACAACACGCCCAACCACACGCCGAACCCCACGCCCAACACCACGCCGAACCCCACGCCGAACCAATCAACAGAAAGTCCTAAATTTGCCGCTATGCTACAGATAATTAGAGGGGTAATTACAGTTAAGAGAAGACCCTGAATCCCTAGACGCAATTGTACGGGATGGTCGCGGAGAAATTGCATTTTGTCGCGCCATGTTTTCTGTTCTTGGAATTTATCGCCGCCGCCTCTCGTTTCCACATACCAGCCTATTGCTTGGGGAAAATAAAACACCCAGTACAACAGCAAAAGATAGTCAAAGGGATTCCATAAAGATAAATTGCGTTTGAGTTTAGGGGCGAGATTAATTCTCGGGACGGTGCTTTCCTTCATAATTTTTATCTCTAGCTATTTACCCGGTGATGGTTCATTAAGTAGTTAGGTGTTACTCAAGGTAGGGTTGATTCATGAATCAACCCTAGGGTGCAGGGGGTATCAAACCCAAAATTAAATCAACTTATTATTTAGTTATAATCTAAGTTTGGGATGCTCAGTCATTGATTTTGCTTTGATAAAGTTTAAAACAACTTTGCATTACCTCTCGCGGCTTTCCTTGACTTTGCCTAACAAGATAATTTATTTCCTCCTCGGTAAAAGTCACTCCTGTTTGACTTAGACGATGACTAATAAACTCTTGAATTTTAGCTTGATTCCATAATCTAACCGGACATTCTAGACAAATTCCCTCGAAAGGTGAATCACCTCCTTTGTTATCAGGAAATAAAACATTAAGGGGACGATTAGCCGCTACTACTAATCTTAAAGGTGGATCGGGACGATTAGCCAACTCTCTTAATTGACTTCTAAGCTGATAGCTGAAATATTTTTGAGTCATATTATCTACCACATCTAGTAATAACAGGATTTTATGTTTTTCTAATTCCCTAGTTAATCTAGTTCCTTTGAGCGGTTTATCATAATCTGCAGCTATACCAATCTGATGACATAATTCATAATAAAAATCCTTATCTCCTACTAATCCTTCTAAGTTCAGATACAAGGGTTTTCGAGGACTACGCAGATACTCCCTTGCTTGATGGTAAAGTCCCCAAAGCAGCGTGGTTTTTCCTGTACCGCGTTCCCCGATAATAGCTGCACTACTGCCGGAATTTAAAATCTCAAAAATATCTTTAATTTCTTGTTCTCGTCCAAAAATTTGCTGAATTTCTTTAATACCTCCGGAAGTGGGTATAAAAGGATTATTGGCATTTTTTTGGGGTTGTAATTGCGGAAAATATTTAAAAATAGTCTGAACTGGAATCGCTCTTCCTCCCAAATCACTGTACTCATCTCTGGTTTTATTCACCACTCCGCACACTTTCCCCGTGCGTAAATTTAAAAGCGGTGAACCACTAAAACCGGGTTGTACTTGCCCTAATTTAAACTTGATTAGGGGGTTTTCATCCCCGGTTAAACCTATATACTCAAAGTCGCTAGGATCACCGTTCGGATAATCATTGGTATAGCCAAAAGTGTATAATTTATCTGTTAATTGTAAATCTTGATCAAAATCGATATATTTGTGATCTAAAGGAGAGTTTAATTGTAAAAGAGCCAAATCGATCCCATCTAAATTCGGCAAGTTGATAATTTTGGCACTAGAAATTTGACCTTGCCAAATTATCTCGATAGTCTCGTGATTATCCCGCGCATCTTTCACCACATGAAGACAGGTCAAAATTAACCCTTGTCCCACAAAAAAGCCTGTTCCTGACCCATAGATTAACTTTAACCTGACAGTGTGCGAGGGTAGAGATTCCGGGGTAAGCATTTAATCAATTTATACTCCCCATTCCAGGGTAATTTTTAAATTTCCCTTTCCCTCACCTTCCACAATTAAAGCGGTTAGTTTACCGGATTTTACCGTGACTTCTACCCCAAACTCTACGGTGGCCTTTTTGGGTTGCACTTTATTTATCGTAGCAGCGATCGATTCGGTAATTGCCTCAATTGTATCAGCCACACTTTGAAAGTCAAATAATTGATCGGATACTTCCCGTTCACCACCGAAACTTCTCGCTTCTACTAAGACGGTGACATTTTCTTTAACTTTAACTGAAATAACCTCAGATCTAGATTGTGGCATAAGGCTCCTCGAATGACCCGTTTATGGTTTTCTCGATTGGTTCTCGGACAAACTTATATGGGAACTAAAAAGGCTTATATATATTTCGACACGGATTCCCATTATACTAAAAAGTATATGTCAAATCGAGGGATTTTGTCAAGTCTTTTTTGCCATTAATCTATAGAATTTGGAGACAAAAAGGAATTATTGGACAGAAAGAGGCGATGGGATGTTATTATTTAAAGCCGATGGACTAGAAGCAATGGCGAATAGTAGTGGAATAGGCGATTAAAGGAGTGAAACCTGTGCAAATATTCACGACAATCCCCGGTTTACGCACTTTTTTGGCTGATTATCGCCATGATCGCAGTATTGCCCTTGTGCCAACCATGGGGGCGCTCCATAAAGGTCATGCTAGTCTAATTCGGCGCGCAGTGGCCGAAGCGGAGATAACTGTGGTCAGTATTTTTGTTAATCCTCTACAATTTGCTCCCACAGAGGATTTTTCTCGCTATCCCCGCAGCCTTGACAGCGATCGCCAATTGTGTGAATCCTTGGGAGTTGCTGCTATTTTTGCTCCGAGTGCGGAAACTTTAGGAATTGGTGATTCTGAGGAGATAACCGCAGTTATTCCCCCGATTTCTCTGACTAGCGGGTTATGTGGTGCTTTTCGTCCGGGGCATTTTCAGGGAGTAGCCACAATTGTCACTAGGTTATTTAATATTATTGCACCGACGATCGCCTATTTTGGCGAAAAGGATGCCCAACAGTTAGCGATTATCCGGCAATTAGTCAGGGATTTAAATTTAGCGATCGAGATTCGCGCTTGTGCTACAGTGCGAGAAACATCGGGATTAGCAGTTAGTTCTCGCAATCAGTATCTATCGGCGACAGAAAGGGAAAAAGCGACAATTATCGTCAAAAGTTTGCAATTAGCTCTCGAAAGTTTTCGTTTAGGGGAAAGACAAAGGGAAAAATTACTGGCTATTGTCCAAAAAAATCTGGACAGAGTAGCAGAATTTCGCTGTCAGTATCTGGATTTAGTCCATCCCCAGAGTTTACAACCGATCGAGCAGATCGAGACAGATGGCTTGTTAGCGATCGCTGGATTGATCGGTCAAACCCGTTTAATTGATAATATTATCTTGCGTCAACGTCGGGCAGTTATCGCTATTGATGGGCCTGCTGGAGCGGGAAAATCCACAGTAACGCGCTTAGTAGCGGAAAAATTGGGGTTAACCTATCTCGATACCGGTGCGATGTATCGCGCGGTGACATGGTTAGTGGTCAATTCCGGTCTGGATTTGTCCGCAGAAGCGGCCATCGCCGAGTTATTATCTTTAGCGAAGATAGCAATAATTCCGGCCGATAGTCCCGAAAATGTGACTATAGTGAAGATTAATGGGCAGGATGTGACTTTAGAGATTCGCTCTCCCGCAATTACCGCGCAAGTGTCCAGAATTGCCGCTCAAAAAGCGGTGCGACAGCAGTTAGTCACCCTGCAAAGAGAGATGGGAATGTCAGGGGGAATAGTCGTCGAAGGTCGGGATATTGGTACTAATGTTTTCCCAGAAGCGGAATTAAAGATTTTCTTGACAGCAACACCCGAAGAAAGAGCCAGAAGGAGATTGAAAGACTTAGAAGCGCAGGGAAATGGGGGTATTAGTCTCGCAGAATTAACCCAAGAGATTGAAAAAAGGGATTATTTGGATAGTAATCGCTCCCTAGCACCCCTGCGAAAAGCCGCAGATGCGATCGAAGTTAATAGCGATCATCTCAGTATTGCAGAAGTCACGGAAAAAATCACTGCTCTTTATCATCAAGGAGAAGAAAATCAATGGAGAAGCCTCTAGTTTTTTTAGATACTGATGTTTTGATTTCTTATCTACGAGGAGATCTAGCCAGTGTACATTTATTCGATCGAGTATTTCTCGATCGCGTTTGTCTTGCTATTAATGCGATTGTTTTACAAGAGTTATTATTTTTAGCAGAAGTTCGTAATCATCCTGAAATAGTCGATCGGATTCAAGAAAAGGTGACTATCTTGGATTTTGATTTAGTTAAACTTGATAAATATTGGCAAAATGCTAGAGATATTCGCAATATTTTGGCAGACTCGAACGATGTTTTAATTTTAAGTAGTGCCGCTAATTGTGATTATTTAGTTACCTATGATCAAAAACTTAAAAAAGCCTCTAGTTATCTATATAACTCTAAACCGATGGTAGTAACAACTGAAGAATTATTAGAGGTTATCGATCAAGAAAATATAGTCCCTTCTAGCCTCTCTTGCCAAGGATATAAATCGTCAAATTTCCCCTTAAACAAGGTGATTTAGGGAGATAATTATGAAGTTAAATTCCCTGACTATCAAATCTATCTGTTTAACGGTAACTTCCTTGATAATTATCGGCAGTCCAGCTATATCTTTAGCCGATCATAGATCACCAATAACTTTAGCTTCTAGGGATTTATCAAACCAGCAACAGGGACGAACAATTATTCTTAATGGTCGTTCTTTCTCTATTCCTTGGCAACAGTGGACAGTAGGAAATAGTACCAGAATTGCCATGAGTGACACGGGAGCAAGACAATTATTCGGCATGGATTTTCTTAGCACAAATGATCCGAAAAAGCAACCGATAAGCTGGTTTAATTTACAAACTTTATCAGCTAATTTTATCAATTCCGATCGCTGGCTAGACGTTACGGATATTTTACTAACAACGGGTGCAACAACCACTATTAATGGCGATAGTTTAACTATTAACTTTCCTGCTCCTCAGATTCAAGATATTCAGCTAGAAAATTATGGGGCAGTACAAAGGATTATTATTCAACTCGATCGCCCGACCTTTTGGCAAGTTAGTCAGGCAAAAAATCAAGCAGTGATTACCCTAGAAGGAAATGCCCAGCAATCGCTTATCTCTAGGTTTCAACCCCAAACTAGCAGCAACAGTAACCAAAATAACGATGAAGATGATCTAGGCAACTCCAATAATAACTTACCCACTCAGATCACTTCCTTAGAAAATAATGGAGTGATCAGTCGTTTAAAAATCAATCTTCCCACTGCCTACGGATTACAGATCAGCAGTGTGGATAATCCTCCCCGAATTATCATTGATTCTCGTCCCGATGCTATGGATGAAAAGCGCATTGTTTGGCAACCAGGGTTAATCTGGAATCAAAAATATATCCAGTTAGACAAAGATTGGTTTCCCGTGACTTGGTTAGAAATCGATCCCAGAAATCCTCAGATAACTATTAAACCAATTACCGCTAATTCCACCTCAGTGCGCGGCACTAATCCCCTGATCATGATTAATAGCGAAAGTAATGCGGTAGCGATGATTAATGGCGGCTTTTTTAATCGTAATAATCAGTTACCTTTGGGGGCAATTCGTGTCGATGGCAAATGGTTATCCGGACCAATTTTAAACCGAGGAGCGATCGCATGGGATAATCGTGGTCAGATCAGGATCGATCGCCTTAGTTTAGAGGAAACTCTCATTACTGCCACTGGACAACGTTTTCCCCTAACCCAGTTAAATAGTGCTTTCCTGACAGCCGGCTGCAGTCGTTATACTCGCGATTGGGGGAGTAATTATCATCCCCTCACCGAGCGCGAAACTGGGTTAGTCGTCCAAGGCGATCGCATAACGGAGAAATTAAATAATCTTTTCCCACAGGATAGTATCGCCATACCAGAAAATGGTTATTTAGTCATCTGCCGAAAGACAGATATTAATTTAAATATTGGTGAAAGAGTCAACCTCGATAGCGTCACCCTACCGAGAGATTTTGCTGATTATCCCCAGATTTTAGGTGCTGGCCCCCTATTATTGCAGAATGGGCGCATAGTTTTGGACGGAAATGCCGAAAAATTTAGTCCTGCATTCCAAAATCAACAGGCTTCCCGTAGTGCGATCGCAGTCAGCCGAGAAGGAAAAATTTTGCTAGTGGCTATCCATAATCGCGTCGGGGGACGGGGGGCAACTTTAGGCGAATTAGCCCGAATTTTGCTGTTAATGACGGCAAAGGACGGTTTAAACCTAGATGGGGGTAGTTCCACCGGGATAGCCTTGGGGGGTTATCTGCTCGATCGCTCTGCCGTTACCGCCGCAAAAGTCCATAATGGAATAGGGATATTTTTGTCCCCGTCTCCTTGAAAGGTGTGAAAACAATGGATAATAGCGACTGGATTAAACAATTGCTGCTGATGGGTATTGGCACTACTTCCATGGTGGCAGAAAAGATCAAAGAAGTGAGCGACGAATTAGTAAAAGACGGTAAAATCAATTCCGATCAGGCTAAAAACTTTGTCGATGATCTGATGACACAGATGAAGTCTGAACAGGGAAACTTCGAGAATAACTTAGAACGCTATATCCGCAATATCTTGCAGGATTTAGGGGTTCCCCGACAATCGGAAATGGACGAACTGCGGGGAAGGATTGATAGATTAGAACGGCAGGTGAGAGACTTAGAGAATAAACTCTGGCGTTAGGGAACTATGAAATCAATGCGCGAAATCTTGCTCAGTTTTGCTATTATTGCGGTTTGTGGCTTATTTTTAATCGTTGCTTCCCTCTTTGGTGGGGGGGAAAAAATCAATGCGATCGCCGCAGAAATCGAGCCACCCGCTATCACTCAAACTATTAATAAGGAAATCATCTCCATGGATTTAGATCAAGCAGTCACCACCGATTCGGGACTAAAATACATCGATATCGTGGAAGGAACTGGAGAAAGTCCTCAAAAAGGTCAAAAAGTGACTGTTCACTACACGGGAACCCTCACAGACGGCAAAAAATTCGATAGTTCCAAAGATCGCAATCAACCTTTTACCTTTACCATTGGAGTTGGTCAAGTGATCAAAGGATGGGATGAAGGAGTGGCATCGATGAAAGTCGGTGGGCAGCGTACCTTAATTATCCCCCCAGAATTGGGTTATGGTGCGCGGGGTGCGGGTGGGGTGATTCCTCCCAACGCGACTTTACTTTTCGATGTGGAATTGTTGGAAGTTAAATAGGTTTTTCTTCTGATTTCTTACCTCTACCCGCATCGATCCCGAATGCGGGTTTTTTACTGGTTAATCAGGAAGATTTAGTAAATTCTAGACCGTTTTCGCTACCGTAACGTTCCATAAAACGCATAAAACGATCCCACTCTGCGGGAGAATTGAAAATAACCGTAGCTTCGATCGCCGTGGGTTTACCGTTGATGAATTTGCCTTTTACTTCCCTGGTGACGATTTCCCCTTCCTCATCAATGAGATACATCCCCGTGATTTCTTCAGTTTGTTGATCTCCTAGGATAGTCGGTTGCTCAAAATAAAATTTTGCCGATCCTTTCTCCCCCGTTTTAGTGCGACTTAAGCGGATATCGGGAACAACAGGTTCTTTTAACCCCTTGGAAAACTGAATTTCTGCCATTACTTTTCTTTATCCTTGTCATGAAATACACATTTCTAGATCATCTCACACCAAGTCGCAAGTAAAAAGCAGATGGGACAGCATAAGCTCAAAATATCAATACCAATATCATTTTTCCTTATTCGTAGCAGGCCTATCCATTAGTCATACTAAATCCTATTTAAAAGGTATAGGAGAGTGGAGAGTGGGGAGCAGGGAGCGGGGAGCGGGGAGCAGGGAAAAACAATCCATAACTTGGGAGTTAATCACACTATTACAAACGGATTCGGTGTCATATCTTTCTTAACACAGAATTTGACAAAAAGACAAAAGTGTGCAAAGTGGCTCAAGTTGGTTCTCTGGAGGTTCTGTCCCTTCTCAATTAAAACTTTTTATTGCGCTGACTAATTACGCCTGTTTTAGCTTACTTGTGTCCTTAAATAGTTCTTTTACTGCGTCAAATCACACAAGTCTTTGTATAAAAGTTGTACGATCATAGTCGGACTAAATTAAATTGTTGCCATCGCTTCCCGCTTCTCGTCTAGACTGTGTTGGGATTTGTCAAAGCTAATTGCAATAGTGATCTTTTGCAGCCAATAGTTTTTTAAGTCTGTTAGCACGCCATGTCTGTCCTAAATAAAGAAAATCTTAAGCTGGAAACTCTCAACCTGTCTCAAAAATACCAAAAAACAGCCTTCTGGCAGAGGGGTTGGGGGTGAGGGCAATTAACCATCTCTGCCATTACCTTTGAAAAATTGGCTCTTCGTTACCCTTTATGCTAAATCAACAGACAAGATGCCAAGACAACATACTTCTAACCCAAAAATTCCGAAAGTTTCTAAAGCCATAGCCTCTTCGTTTTATTAGT
>VYLN01000282.1_pt1 | contig 11172 bp, 2 predicted proteins | sample 5109471 | NCBI WGS metagenome assembly VYLN01 (sample SAMN12291806, study PRJNA351875) | freshwater metagenome | isolation source: freshwater lake | place: USA: Michigan, Lee Lake | collected 2013-08-06 | reverse complement strand
ATTCCTTTCGCTACCGTACTGACTAAATTAACTGTTAAACTATCATTTTCCGCATCCGTGTCATTGCCTTTAACTCCGGGAGTATTAATCGTTAAGGTATTGTCTTCATCGAGAATGTAGCTATCTGGATTGGCTACGGGTGCGTCGTTAACTCCAGTGATGGTGGCAGTGACTGTAGCAGTGTCAGTGCCACCGTTTCCGTCGCTGAGAGTGTAGGTGAAGCTGTCGGTGGTAATTTCTCCGTTCTTTAAGGCTTCAAATTGACCGTTGGGATTATAAGTTAATGTACCATTGGTGTTGAGGGTTAATAGCGCACCGGAGGATAAAATAATCTGAGTGCCTACATTAGCCGTATTGCTGTTAACAGCAGTAACGGTGAGAGAATCTTTATCTGGATCGCTGTCAGCGCCACTTCCGTTGTTAATTAGCACGTTGCCAGTTACGATGGTATCTTCGTTGGTGGCGAGTGCATCATCTTGAGCGATTGGCGGATTGTTAGTGGGTGTGATGATTGCGAAAGTTGCTGTTTTGGCTGCATCTCCACTATTTCCTGCGAGATCTTGAAGGGTGTTACTATTGACAGTTAATTGATAGTTTCCAGTCGTTCTCGTTAAATCTGTAAGTCCTTTAATTCGATAAGTTGTACCAGAGAGATATTCAACAGTAACAGCATCATTAATCAGATTTTCGCCATTATTGCGTTGTAAGGTAATGTCGGTATAGTCAAAAGTAGAGAGGTTGATCGCTTCAGAGAAACGAAGATCGATAGAATTAATTGGTGTAGCAATGGGAGTTTGGGGAATATTGAGAAATTCAAGTAAGGTAGGAGTAATGATATCGGCAAAGAGATTAAAGTTCGTTGTGGTAATATTACCTGCGGGATCGATAATTTGAATATCTAAGTTTCTGGTTCCCGATGAAGGTAACTGAATTGTGCTACTGAATTGGGTATTATTAACGGATGCTTGTCCTAAGCTTTGATTGAGAGTACGATCGATCAAGAAGACGCTTAAACCCGTTTCGCTAAGATCTCCTGTGAGGTTTAGGGTAGTAGTGTTAACTAGGTTTTGACTGTTAGGGGTAATAGTTTTATTGCCTACTTTAAGGTTACTAGGTGCATCGGGTGGAGTGGTATCCATTACCCAAATTTCTGATGCACTTCCTATGCCTAAATTTCCTGATAAATCTTTAATTTCATTTCCATTAACTGTTAGGGTGTAAGTTCCTTCAGTTTGGGTTAAGTTATTCAGTCCATTAATCCGGTAGGTTGTATCATTAACTGGAGTAATTGTGACGGTATTATTAATTAGATTGCTGCCACTGTTACGGGTGAGGGTAATATCTTCCCAAGTGAAGGAACTTAAATCAATCGCTTCCGAGAGGGTGACATCGAGGGAAGAAACGGGAATATTGCGAGGATCAATCTGCAAGTCTCGAATATCTGTAACAGTGGGGGGAGTATTATCTGCATTTCCAGTAGCAGTTTTAATCCAAGTTTCACTGAGTAAACCTGTCCCCAGTTTACCGTCTAAATCCTTAATTCCATTAGCGTTGACGGTTAATTGATAGTCTCCATCAATGTTAGTAAGATTTTCTAAACCTGTAACTTGATAGCGAGTAGTTGAAAGAGGAATAATAGAGACAATATTAGTAATTAAATTTGTCCCATTGTTGAGGGTTAAGCTGAGATCAGTATAATCAAAAGTGCTTGCTTGAATCGGTTCGGAGAAATCAATAGTGATTGCGTTTACCGCAGTAGAACGAGGATCGGGAGTAACATCAATAATATCTGTTACTGTGGGGCCACCAGAGGTGTAAATAATTGTATAGTTACTGTTGCCAGCATTAGCGTTGTAGTCAAGTAGATGTAGTATATTTTCGTAGATAGGACGACCTGTAGCGGGGAAAGTTCGGTCAGTTGTCCAGACGTTATCTAATTTAATAGACGTTCCATCAGACCGCAAAACTTGAGCGATTTCTAAACTACCATTGCTAGGCTCTGTTAGGTGTAAATATGTCCAACCACTATTGACATTTACGATAATTTGTGCTTGTTGATTGTTGATGGTTGCTGTTGCATTGGTAACGACGTTTACGGGTGCAGTTGCGCCGTTGCTAAAGTAGAGAGTATCAGGGTAAAAATTAGGGTCAGGAATATCATTAACTAAGAAGTCAGGTAAGTTATCACTATCCACATTAACCTGATGGGTGAGTTCGTGAATTTTGACTTCTTTGATTAAGGATAATTCAGGTTTGCCGAGATCGTTAATATGTTCAAAGGTGGCTTTATAGTCAGTAAATTTACCTTGTAAGTCAGATTTGAATAACCAATCAGCTACAGCAGTTTTTCCAGCTTCAATATTGCCGAAATTAACGGTTAAGGACGGGGTAATGGATTCTGTGCCGATTTGAGTACCAATGATGTTGAAGTCAATCAGTAAGCCTTTTTCATTGTCAACAATCTTGGGTTGCGCGGAGGAGATGTGGAGGTTTTTGGCTGTGCCTTTGCCTTGGTTTTTGACGAGCATCCCCAGGGTGAAAGGAACTGAGGGTTCGATTTGTATAGTAAAGGGATCGTCAGCAAAGACATCACGTTGATGGAAGTAATCGAGGTATAATTCTGCTTGTGGGAAGACAGTAACAGGAGTTGAAAGCAGAGGAACAGTGATATTATTGCCATTTTCTTTATAGCTTAAGCTGCCGCCGATGCTGTAAATAGTAGGTTCATTGGGTGCAGCGTTTCCTGTGGGGATGAATGTCCATTCTGCACTTCCTGAAGAGTTGGCTAATAATGTTCCAGTTCCATCAACAGCAGTAATATTAGAAAGGATAGGGTTGGTAATACCAAATAGATTGTTAACGGTGTTTCCTAAGCCATCTTTAATGTTGATGGTAACAGTAAGGCTTTCTAAGTTATTGGTATCGTTTCCGTTGTCAATTTCTAATGTTCCGAGGAATGCAGAACGAGTCATGATTGCGTCTTGGTTAATTTGCAGTTTAACTTGAGCGCAGACTGAACCTTGATTACAAGAATTAGATTGTATCTCTATTGGAACACTGCTAACAATAGGACTAATAGAACTAACTTCACCATTTCCAGGATTAAATCCGCCATTCACGGGATTAAATCCAACACCACCAAAACTGATAGGTATTGAGGACAGTAATGCACAATTTCCTTCAACATTATTGATAGCAATTGGTGTAGATTTCAAGACTAGGTTTGACCCACAGGAATAGTCATAAGTTAAAGAAGCAGGAATTCCACAGGAAACAACTCCATTGCTTGTATCCGCAATTCTCGTAATTCTTAGCGGAACAGTCATCGAACTTTTCGCACCTAAAGTTCCAATATTTTCAATTAAAGGCTCAATTTTATAGAAAGGATGTTCACCAAAATTCAACCGAACATCATTGGCTGCAATTAATCCATGATTGGTAACTGTCATGTCAACTTGCATCATTTGGCCGACAACTTGCAGGTTTATTAAATCAATTAATGGCGGGTCAATTGTTACAGTGGGAATGGGATTAGCAATACTATCACTACTACCATCTAAAGCAGGAACGTGCGTTTCAAAAACACTTTCAATAGTGATGGTATATTTATCTTCAATTTCTGTAGGAACAACTCGCCATACATATTTAACCGTTTGACGAGATAAGAAAGATTCTATATCCTCGGTTTCTCCTGCTTTAATTTGAATTGTTTGAGTGTAAGAATCGTGGCTTTTAGCTTTAACTTCTAACTGATAATATCCTTCAGAGAGATTATCCCAAGATACCATTCCTGTTGCATCTGTAGTAATGCGTCGGACTTCGTTTCCGGTAATATAATCTCGGAGAATAATCGTAGCATCTTTTAATTTAGGTGCAGATTCGGTAAAGAATGTCAACTCATCGACAACAGTAATTTGTAAGCTACCAACTGCATCGGAAACCGCACGGAAACTGAATGGTAAGGATAAATCACCGTCATTTCCGACTACATCTAAGACGAGATTGCCGTTATAAACCGTTAGGGGTAAATTAGCATCAGGAGCGAGTAATAAAGTAACTTTGCTTGATTCTCCCGGATTAAGAGAAGATAGCTTGACAGGTGAGGCTAATTTTAACCAAGGAGCATTAGGCAGAATGACTTGAACTTCTCCTGTTGCAATCCCACCATTATTGGTAACTGTAAATTCAATCGGAGTTTGTTGTCCTCGTAACATCCCATTGCTGAGAAGATTAGTATTAGCAACTAAATGGGGAACAATGCGACGTAAATTAATCGTAACAGGAAGCGTTGTGCTTACTCCTTCAGCACTGGTGAGATTAATATTAAAGGTGTCTTGAGTAATGGGTGAATTATTGGGTGCAGTAATGGTGTAAGTAATGGGTAAATTGCTATTCCCTGCTAAGGTATTGGCTGCACTAACTTGTATGTTCCAATCTTGAGGCGCACCATCGATGGAATAGGTAATTCCGGTAATGGGAATATCGGTCAGGTTTTGTAGAGTCGCTGTTGCATTAAAGGGTGAATCAGCATTAATTTGATAGTAAGCTCCGCCTGTGTTAAAGCGCATTCCTAAAAGTTTAAAGCTATCTTCTGCGGTGCTGTCTTCGCTACTGTAATTAGGGAAATAGGCATTAATTTGATATTGTCCCCCTTCTCCGGGTAAGGGTTGAAATTCCTTGACAAAGTTGCCATTTCCATCAGTAAAAGCGGTTAATTCGCGAACAGTCCCGTTATATTTAATGGCGATGGTGACAAATTCGTAGGGAACAGCAGAGTTATCACTATTACTGAAGGCTTTACCCTGTAAAATAACTTTGTTTCCTGTTACTCCAATTTCGGTATCAGTGGAAACAGTAGCACGATAGGCAGGAGTAATATTAATAGAGGTAATAGTGGTATTATTGTTTTCACCTAATCCGATCCCTTCCTTAACAGTATTTGCTGTATCGGTTTGAGCGATTAAATAGTATTGTCCGGGAGTTTTAGGGATAAAAAATGGGAGATTACGTTCGTAGAATAAGCCTGTGGGAATTGTTCCAGAAAATTGATAGTTGTCTAAAAATATATCTTTGTTGGTTTCTAAGGTGGTATCAGTAGAAAGATAAATTTTATCTGTCCAAGTACCCTTTGCTTCACTTAATCCTTGATTGACAACTCGATAGGTGAAGCTGCCTTGTTTTCCAGTTAATAAAGGTGTGGACGCACTTAGATTAACTATTTTCAAATCGGGGACATTAATATCAGCAACGTTGATGGTATCTGTACCTTGACTAAAGCCTGTGGCTGTAGCGGTAATGGTAACATTTTGAATGCCATCAGGGATGTTATCATTGACTGCATTTAGGGTAAAGGTTGCTGATGCTTGATTGGCGGGAATAATAACTTGATTGGGGACGGTTATTTCACTGGTATCATTGGAAGCGAGAGTAACAATTAAATCTTCATCGGTGACAATACTGCGAGTAATGGTTGCCGTTGCTGCGTTATTTCCTGCGTTTTCAGCAACAGTATCTTTATCAATCGCAAGACTTAAACTAGGAGTTAATCCGTTGTCAACAATGGTGAGAGTCGCTGTATTTTGACTGCCAATAGTTGCGCTACCTGTAGGGTTAACAAGGGTTAAATTGACGGTTTCATCTGGTTCGGAGATAATATCATTTCTGACAGGAATATTAATAATTTTGCTATTTTCTCCCTCAGCAAAGGAGATATTAAGAGAAGTTTGGGTGTAGTCATCAGGATAGGTAGCATTTCCGCCGTCGAGATTAATGGTTGCACCAACAACACCCGTCAGTCGGCCAAGGCGGTTGACGGTGACGGCGGCGATCGCAGTTCCATCTTCCCGTATAGTAAAGTTAGGCGCACTAAAAGCGAGTTGCACATCATCATCCAAAATGATGACAGTAGCACTATTTTGATTGTCTATGGTTGCGCCACCTGTAGGATTGGTAAGATTAATGGTAAAGGTTTCATTGCTTTCAACTTGAGTATCATTGATGATAGGAATAAAGTTACTTCCTTGACTTCCTGCTAATTGAACAGGAATAATTTTACTTATTTCATTTTCACCTAAGATAACAGTAATAGGTGAACTGAGAAAGTCAGAAGTAGTGAGATGAAGTCCACAGGCGCAGCCTTTGGCAGTACCATTAGTAAAAGTGATGGTTGCTCCGACTGTTCCTGTGGTGCGACCTGTGCGAGTTATAATAATGTCAGTAACGGCGGTTCCATCTTCACTAACAGTATAGTTAGCCGCATTAAAGTTAAGCTGTGCATCATCATCAAGAATGGTTAAAGTAGCGGTATTTTGACTTCCTAATGTTGCGCCATTGGTGGGATTTGTGAGTGTGAGATTAATGGTTTCTGGATTTTCAACAAAGGTGTCGTTAGCGATAGGAATGGTGACAAATTTTTCGGTTTCACCGTTGGCGAATGTGACAGGAATAGAGGTTTTATCGTAATCTTCTGCGGTGGCTGTTCCGTTGGTTAAGTTAATGGTTGCGCTAACTTCTCCTTGACTGCCACCTGTACGGATGATTTTAATTTGATTAACTGGTGTTCCGTCTTCATTGACACTAAATTGAGCATTACTAAATGCTAAAGTTCCGGGTTGAGGGACATCATTATCAATAATAGTAACTGTGGCTGTACTTGTTCCTAAAACTACGCCGCCTTGGGGATTAGAGAGGTTAAGGGTAAAGGTTTCATTCCCTTCATAAGCTGTATCATTATTAATGGGAACAGTGATAGTTTTAACGCTTTCTCCTGCATTAAAAGTTAATTTTCCACTAACAGTCGTATAGTCTTGTACTGCTTTAGCTGTTCCGTCATTGGTACTGTAATCAACAGTAAAAGCTTGATGACTAATTCCTGTTAATTGAACTGTTACAGTTGCTTGATTTTGAGATTCATTAATGGTGGTATCAGCGATAGAAATGGTAGATGTTCCATTGAGAACTTCGATAATTCCTTTTAATTGAGGAGGAAAATGAGAAGGCGGATTATTTGGCAAATCATACCATTTTTCGCTAGGACCAGGATCGTAAGGATCGTTAATAATCCCATAGTCCTCATTTCCTACATTATTTGGTTCTGTAACAGACCAATTAACATAAGTAACAGGTTCACCATTAATCCATTTCCAATCTCCTTCTTGTACTGCATCAGTAAAACCAATCCAGAATGATTCATTACTACCAAAAGCATTAACTAAAAATTGATTTTCTGCCGCATCATTAATGGTAACTAAATTACCTCCCATTGCTTGCGCTTGTGCTTGTGCATCTGTCCAAGTTGTCGGGGTGGTTAGGTAATAAGTAATAGGAGTATCAACAATAGTTAAAGTCGCTGTTTTTTGTGTGCCAATGGTTGCGCCATTCGTGGGATTACTGAGGGTTAAATTGAGGATTTCATTACCTTCATAAGCGGTATCTTTGACAACAGGAATAGCAATTTTTTTGCTAGTTTCTCCATCAGCAAATGTGACCGTAATAGGAGCATTATTGTAGTCGTAAGGTGCGGTTGCTGTGCCATTGCTGGGAGTAACAGTAACGCTGACTTGTCCCTGAGTGTTAATACTACGGTTGAGGGTAATTTCAGTGATAGGGGTTCCGTCTTCTTTGACAGAATAATTAGGTTGACTGAAAGTAATTACACTAGAATCAGCAACATCAATTAAGTTAATATCAAAAGATTTATCGTAGGTTAATCCGCCTTGATCTTGCGTCCGAATAGTGATAGTATGCTTCTGATTTGTTTCGTAATCTAATTTACTACCATCAGCGACAATTAATTGATTACCATTAATGGCAAAGCGTCCATTGGCATTGTCAACTAAACTGTAAGTAAAGGTATCATTTGCATCAGTATCAGTAGTGGTTAATGTGCCGATAACTGTATTATTAGCACTATTTTCCTCAATATTAGTCTTACTCAGTTGGATATTTGCGGGAGATTCATTAACATTAATTAGGTTAATTGTCAAGTCTTTTTGTAAACTTAAATTACCTGCATCAGTGGCTTTAATGGTGATGTTATGACTGGTATTTGTTTCATAATCAAGTAAACTACTGTTAGCGACTTGTAATTGAGTCCCAACGAGTTTAAAACGTCCCCCTGCATCATCAATTAAAGTCAAGGTATGGGTATCATTTAAGTCGGGGTCACTAATACTGATTTGTCCGATAATCGTATTATTGGGACTGTTTTCGTTGATGTTAGAATTAGTTAGTTTAATAGTAGTTGGCGTGTCGTTATTAGCATTATTGATGGTGAAATTCACGGTTGAAATACTGACTAAAGCATCTGCACCAAAAACGCGATAGGTAAAGCTATCCGTACCGACATAATCCGCATTGGGGGTGTAGGTAAATGAACCATCAGCAGCGAGACTGAGGGTTCCATGATTGGTGGTGGTGACGGTTTCAACGCTGAGAGGTTGTCCGGTAATGTTAATGTCGTTAGCTAATACGCCTTGTGCAGCGGCAATTGTGAGGGTACTATCTTCATTGAGTTGGTAAGCGTCATCTCTGGAAACGGGACGAACTCGGATAACGCCGCCATTGGTAGCGGTAAAGGTTAAACCTGTAAAGCTAGTTAGGTTAGAAAGGTCGATAATGCTACCCGTTCCATCAGCGATAATTTGAGTATTATTACTATTGAGGGTAGTAACGTCGCTGAGGTCGATGTATCCACCAGTATTAGCGGTGATTTGGTCGATTCCTTGGAGAGTAGTCAATTTGTCGAGGATGACTGTACCCCCATTGGCTACACTTAAACTGGAAGTTTCCGGTTGGTCATCACTCCAACTGTCTAAATAGTTATAATCCCATCCGTTACGAGTATCCCATCCTCGATAGGTGGCTCCTGTCATGGTAGCTAGAGAAGATAGATTTATTTCACTTCCTGTTCCTTTAACTTCAATAGTTCTCGTCCCATCTGTGGTGTAACTGGTAGCTGAAGGGAGATTGAATTTAACACCATCTCTGACCCAGAAGTTACTATAACTAATATTATTGGCTTGACTTAAATCAAGATTTGTCCCTTGATTGAGTACCCAACTTGTCCAACTCATCTCAGTTACTTTACTCATATCCAGAGTAGTGTTAGTGAGGGTTAAACCACTGCTGGTGACATCGGTTAAGTTACTCAAGTTAGGATTAACATTACTAATATTAATATTGCTGGCTTTGTGAGTTACAAAACTACTGGTATCGAGTGTTCCTGTACCCTTTAAATTTAAGTCAACATTGTAGAGATTAGTTAGTTTAGGAACGAGAATAGTTCCCCCATTGGCTACACTTAAACTGGAAGTTTCCGGTTGGTCATCACTCCAACTGGTTAAATTTCTAAATAGTTATAATCCCATCCGTTACGAGTATCCCATCCTCGATAGGTGGCTCCTGTCATGGTAGCTAGAGAAGATAGATTTATTTCACTTCCTGTTCCTTTAACTTCAATAACGCTAGTAAAAGGAATTGTATAAGCCGTCAATCCTGGCAACTCTAAAACACCTTTATCCCTCGCATACAAAGAAAAAACATTCAAACTTGGATTCCCTTGGGAAAACGTATATTTAATCTTCTCACCCGGAAAATTCAACCCAATCTGACTACCATTTGCCGGAACAACTCCATTACTCCACGCTTTCGGGTCATACCAATCAAAATCATTATCATTAATTGTTAATATTGCCGTACTTTGTTCCCCAATAATTGCACCAGTGGTTGGGTTACTTAAACTTAAATTAACTGTCTCATCTCCTTCAATATCAAAATCATCAATCAGAGGAATCGTGACGATTTTTTGAGCTTCTCCACTGGCAAAACTAACAGTAACTGAACTCTGACTATAATCCTGAGATAGCGTCGCTGTTCCTCCACTTAAATTAAGTGTTGCACTAACTTCGCCACTAAATCCCCCTGTCCGAATAACCGTTACTTGAACACTCGCTGCGCCATTTTCTCGGATACTATAGGTAGGTTGACTCAGGGATAAAACACTACTACCAAAAAATCCTTCTGTGTAAGTCGCACCGTTAATTATCCCGTTATTATTATGCCCCGATAAATCCGTTACTGTATTTCCCGTTCCTTCGCTAAACTGCCAATACCCAATTAATCCGCTTTCAGTTCCCGTTAATTGATGATTCATAAGCTAAACGGCTTTTACTTCGGATCACCGATATAGACTCCAAAAGGGTTATAGCTATTGGATCATGCAGGTTAAGCGCCGTTTAGCTTATCCGCTTGAATTTCAGCTTGAGTACGCGCTTTATTCCAGATACGCACTTCATCCATTTTTCCTGCAAAGGGATTCCAAGCATTAACTTCTTTTCCAATTTTTACAGGTTCAGTATTCTGAATAGGAACAGTTACAAAATTATAACTTTTTTCTAAAACTCCATTAAAATAAAAATTAAACTGAGAGCCATCATAAGTCATGGCAATATGATTCCATTGATTTAGTTTTAGGGAACTAATACTATAGTCATATCGCCAATCTCCATAAATACCTAAAAATGAGAAAAGAACCCTCATTTCATTAGGAGCAATAAATAAACCATAGTTTCTGCTTCCTACACTACTATCTTCTTTATTAATAAGCGGTTGCCAATCACCTTTAATTTGACTGGGATTCACCCAAGTTTCAATGGTAAAATTAGTCAGACTTAAATTTGAACTATGGGGAATACTTACATAGTCATCGGTTCCATCAAATAATAGAGAATAATCGTTACTCATAATCTACCCCTTCTCTTAGCTGTGATTCCAAGCAAAACCGAGCGGAGATTAGTCGGAAACTAACCTACAAAAATCACCCACACTTTGACCAGATAATTGTGACTGGAACTGTTATAAAAACGTCGAGCTTGACTACATATACCCAGTCAATGGATCGCAAATTAACTTTTTAGCTGTCCTAACACTATTATAGAAATCCTAGGGGCAAAGGTTCCAGTATAAATACTCAATTGCAACAAAAAGAAATAAACAATATTTTGATTGTTTATTTCAGTAGTCGTGCAAAATTAATTTCCTAGTCGAGACAGGAGACAGTTGACATCCTCACCGCCGTAAACGGACGGTGATTCCCAAACCTCACGATTTGGGTTTCTGCTTCTTTCCCTTGCGGGGTTTCGCACCTGCCTTAACAGATTTACTCTGTTCTGG
>VYLN01000407.1_pt1 | contig 11178 bp, 8 predicted proteins | sample 5109471 | NCBI WGS metagenome assembly VYLN01 (sample SAMN12291806, study PRJNA351875) | freshwater metagenome | isolation source: freshwater lake | place: USA: Michigan, Lee Lake | collected 2013-08-06 | reverse complement strand
CCGCCCGCGCCGAAGCCCAGGCCCAGCGCGCCGAAGCCGTGAAAAACTACCTCGTGCGCGACCTCGTCCGCGCAGGCGTCCCAGGTGGCGATTCCACCGACGGCAAATCCCCCAGCATCACCGACTACTTCGACCGTGCCCTGAAGCGCCTGCCAACCGCCTTCCCCGACAACCTCGACTTACAAGGCGAAATCCGCAGCGAAATCGGCTATTCCCTCGCCTTCGCAGGCAACCCCACCAAAGCCGTCATCGAAACCCGCGCCGCCCTCGCGCAGCTCTCCGCCTCCGCAGGCGACAACGACCTGCGCACCATCCGCGCCCGCGTCTCCCTCGCCGACGTCCTCCAAGTCGCAGGCCAAAACGAAGAAAGCACGCAAATCGCCGACGTCGCAATCGCGGAGCTTCGTTCCCTTTCGCCCCCGCAGCCCGACCTTCTGGGTCAAGCCCTCATCCTCCGCGCCGAACTCGCCAGCAACGCCAGTGAGTTTGACCGCGTCGAACCACTCCTGCGCGAAATCGAATCGCTCCCGCTCAAACCCCGCAGCGAACTTCCCCTCTCCGTCCTCAGCACGCGTTGCGGCATGCTGATGGGCCAGGAGCAATGGTCTCAGGCTGAAGCCGTCGCCCGCCAACTCCTCGAACAAGGCGATCGCTTCCTTGGTCCCAGCCACCCCCAGATGCTCGCCGCCGCAACCAATCTCATCGTCTGCCTCGGGAAGCAAAACAAATTCGACGAAGCCAGTCAATTCGCCCCCAGCGTCCTCGCCCGCGCCGAAGAAACCTTCGGACCAAACCACCCCACGCTCGGCTTTGTCCTTCTCAACGTGGGCGGCATCTACAGCCGCACCGACCGCCAAGCCGACGCCATGTCCGCCTTCCTGCGCGCTCGCGAAATCTTCGTCACCAACTTCGACGACTACCGCTACGAAGTTGAGCGCGTCAGCACAGGCCTGCTTCGCGTCGCCGCCAACATGCATGATCTGCCCGCTACCACCAAATGGGCCGACGATCTCGTCCGCATCCGCTTCGGCGTCGCCAACAAAGACGAACGCGATGGCCTCGCCAAACGCTTCGAGCTCAACTACGCCCAAACCTCGCGCGCCGGCCTTCCCGAAACCGCCCAGCAGCAACTCGTCGCCTTCATCGCCAAAGTCGATCAGTTCACGCCCATCAATCACCCGCGCCGCGCCCGCACCCTCGCCAACCTCGCCCGCGCCGCCCAAGACATGAACCGCCCCGACCTCGCCAGCGACCTCTGCGCCAAAGCCCGCGAAGCCCTCGCCTACGCAAGCCAGCGAGAAGCCGACCAAGCCATCCTCGCGCAAACCCCCTGCACCCCCTAACTCCCAAATCCCCCCGCCAAAACCTTCATTTGTCACTTTTCACTTTTCACTTTATCGCTCTACGCTTACGCCCCATGCCAAACGACTTCACCTCCCTCCCCGCCAATTCCAACCAAGCCCTCGGCATCGCCCAATACGCCATCGACTTCATGTCGAACTCGCCAGGCAAGCGAGGCGAACCCGCCGCCAGCGTCCTCGAAAAAACCAACCTCTTCCACACCGACGCCTGCATCTGCGGCCTCAGCGCCATCGCCCTCGGAACAAACGCCCCCGTCCTGCTCCGCAACGAAGCCATGATGTACCAAGTGCCCCCCAGCGGCGCAGGCACCATGGCTGGCGTCCCCTGGGCCCCACAAGCCAAAGCCGTCCGCAGCGGTACGCCCATCTTCGGCAGCGCAATCGATGTCCAAGTCGAAAAAGCCATCGTCGCCAACAGCGCCGCCGTTCGCGAGTGGGACAGCAACGGCACCAACTTCGGCTATAACCCCCAGCGCAAACAAACCGCTGGCGAGTTCGGCCACAACGACTTCTACCCCGTCGCACTCGCCGCCGCACAACTTCGCGGCAAAGACGGCGAATTCGCCCTTCGCGGCATGATCCTGCTCGACGAAGTCCGCGGCCGCCTCGCCGAAGCCTTCAGCCTCAAAAGCTATAAGATCGATCACGTCGTCCACGGCGGCATAGGCAGCGCCGCAACCTTCGGCGCCATGATGGGCGCAACCGCCGAGCAAATCGAATCCGCCATCGGCATGCTCATCGCTCACTACATCCCCTTCCGCGCCATCCGCGCCGGCAAACAACTCAGCGACAGCAAAGGTGCCAGCGCAGCTATCACCACCGAGGCCGCCGTCCTCAGCGTCAAGCGCAGCATGATGGGCTTCATGGGCCCGCGCGATATCTTCCGCAACCCCGAAGCAATCTTCCGCCTCTTCCAAGGCCCCGGCCAACTCTTCGTCAAGAGCGAAAGCGCCGGCACAGGCATTCCCGACGCCGTCAAAGGCAAGGACTACGCCAGCCCCTTCGATCTCCACCTCGCTCGCACAGGCGACGACTTCGCCGTGATGGGCATGCACTTCAAACTAGGCCTATACGAACACCAAAGCGCCGGCGCACTGCAAGGCCTCATCAATCTCATCAACGCTCAGCCTCACCTGCTCAGCGACCAATCAGGCGACGCCATCAAAGCCATGCGCGTCCGCGCCTACGAGCCCGCCTTCGGCATCATCGGTGATCCCGCCAAGCGCGACCCCAAAACCCGCCAATCCGCCGACCACAGCATGCTCTACCTCGTCTGCACCATGCTGCGCAAAGCCCTCGAACTCCGCGCGAACGGCCACAAAGGTAAACTCGGCTGGAAAGAACTCATGCTCACCCCGCATGACTTTGACAACAGCGCACTGCACAACGCCCTCACCCGCTCGCTCATGGCCAAAATGAGCTTCGAACACGGCGGCCGCGAATACGACGAAAAATACCCCGATGGCATCCCCACCGGCATGATCATCACCGACGAGCAAGACCAAAAGTTCGACACGGGCCTGGTCATGTATCCAGGCGGCCACGCCCGCAACCACATGGGCCCCGACAAGGTCGACCTCAAAGACATCCTCAATCACAAGTTCGCCGCCCTCGGCAAACTCGCCGCCGACGACCCCCAGCCCATCATCAAACGCCTCAGCAACCTCGAAAAGAAATCTGCCAAAGACATCGCGACCATCCTCGACTTCCCCCTCCAAGTCCAAGGCAAGTTTGACTAAACGTGCCACTGATCCGCTGGCTCTGCAGCGGATCAGTGCAAGCCACCAACATCATCAACACCTCCCCCGACGCCGGGCCTGAGGCCCTGCGAAGGCCCGGATCGATCCACCAATCGGCGCGATGTCCCCTGAAAATCCGCCAATTTCCAAAAAAATCTCACCGCCGCCATCTCCCTCTGCGGCCCACACTTACGCCGCCACGCGCCAAATCTCACCCCGCGCATCCACCATCAGCGCGCGCACAAACCTCCCCAGGGCCCCCTCTCTATAGAGGCGCGATTTTCCGCGCCCGATGAAAGGGGTTTCTCATGTCTCGACCAATCGCTCTCACTGACGCCATGCTCGACTATCTCGAGCCCATCGATGCCCAGCGCGTGCTGCGCTACTTCGCTCTGGGTGCCGATCTCGCCGCTCTCGCTCGCAGCACGGGATGGATCTACGCCGAAGCTCTCTTCTGGGCCGCTCGCGCTGAAATCCAGATGTGTCTCAACATCCCGCACGATGACCAGGCGCAGTCACAGCCGCAACACGAATCTACATCACATACCATCACCAACATGCTCTCCATCATCATCGCATCGCTCGCTCTCGCCCAGCCCGCACCCGCGCCGCCTGATCTCACCGTCGTTGGCTACAACGTCGAATCCGGCGGTGCCGATATCGCCGTGCTGCGCAAGCAAGTCGCCGACATGCAAGGTGTGGACCTCTGGGGCTTCTCAGAAGTTGAAGACGAAGACTGGGCCCGCGAACTCGACAAAGGTGCAGAAACCGGCGAAAATGCAGCCTTTGACGTCGTCCTGGGCGCATCAGGTCAGAAGGACCGCCTCGCCATCGCATTCAATACGGATCGTTTCGAACTCGTGAAAAAGTTCGAACTAGGCGACATCAACATCGAAGGCAAAGTCCGCGCCCCGCTGGTCATCCAAATCAAAGACCGCGCCTGCAACAACACCGAGTTTCTCTTCATGGTCAATCACCTCTACCGCGGCAGCGACGAAGGCCGCCACAAACAAGGCGAACTGCTCAACGCATGGGCCCGTACACAAACCTTGCCAGTCATCGCCGTCGGTGATTACAACTTCGATTACCTCGTCGAAGGCGGCGACCAAGGCTCGCGCGATCTTGGTTACAACAACATGACCAAAGACGACATCTGGACATGGGTAAGGCCCGCAACCCTCGACACGACAACTGCACCCAATCGCCGCCGGCCCGGTGCGGTGCTCGATTTCATTTTCGCCTCAGGCAACGCCAAAAAGTGGCCCGCAACCAGCGAAATCGTCAAATTACCCGGCGAATTCAGCGATCGCGAGAAGATGAGCGACCATCGCCCGATCGTCGCGAACTTCGATTTGCCCGGCGAGTGCACGCCGCCGCCGCCGCCAACCAAGCCTGATCCTGCACTGCGCGAACAACAACTGCGCGATCTTGATGAGCAGATCAATCAACTGCGCAAGCAGCTCAAAGAGCTCGAAGACCGCCGCAAGAAAATCGAGTAATGCCCCGCCGCAAGCGCACTGGTCCCAAGCAACCGCGCAAGCCCGCGACCATCGCCGTGCCCAGTGGCTACGTGCCTCCGTCACCTGACGAAGCCGCACGCGACATCCTCGCGCGCTGCAAGCAACTCGACTTCGCCCTCGCCGGCATCGCCCCCGCGCAGCCCTCTGCCCGCGGTGATCACCTGCGCGCTTGGCTCGCCGCCGGCAAGCACGGCTCGATGCGATTCATGACCGACGACATCGAAACCCGCATCGACTCCACGGGCATTCTCGCAAACACGCGATCGTTCATCGTCGTCGCCGATCAATACGCAACCCGCAACGACGCGCCTGATGAAACCCTTCACACTCACGGCAAAATCGCCCGCTACGCGCGGGGTCGCAACTACCACGATGTCATCAAACGTCGCCTGCACACGCTGGCCGACCAGCTTCGCATCGCGTACCCCGGCAGCGAGTTTCGCACGTGCGTCGATACCGCGCCGGTGAACGAGCGCGAACTTGCGACACTCGCAGGTCTTGGCTGGCAAGGTAAACACACGCTCATCATCAACCCGGCCATCGGCAGTTACTTCGTGCTGGGCGTGGTTGCAACCACGCTCGAACTCGCGCATAGCGAGCGCGTACCCGATAGTTGCGGCACATGCACACGCTGCATCGACGCGTGCCCCACACGCGCGATTTCGCCCTACAGCATCGATGCATCGCGTTGCATCAGTTACCTGACGATCGAACGCGAACTACCGATTGATCGCGACTTGCAGCGAGCGATGGGGAATTGGATTTTCGGCTGTGATATCTGCCAGGAAGTCTGCCCGCACAACTCGCCGCGGCCGTTTGATGTTGGTGCGGCGAATGGTGCGTACACGCCGCAACATGCCAGCTTTGATTTGCTGAAAGTGCTGGGCTGGTCGGAAGAAGATCGGCGTGAGGCGTTCACGAATAGCGCGATGAAGCGTGCATCGCTGGCGCAGATGCAGCGAAATGCGGCGATTGCTGCTGGAAATGCTAACGATCCGGCGTTGCGGCAGCGGCTAGCGGCCTTGGCGTTGGATCCGTCGGCTCCAGAACTGCTCCGCCAGACGGCCCGAGCGGTGATGCAGGCCCCGGCAGCAGACGCGCGATGATTCCCGCAACGAGCACGATGCCCACGCCGCCGTAGAGCCAATTGCTTTCGCGATCAATAAAGCCGATCCAATAGAACGGTGCGGCTGCGACGACCGCGCCGGCCATGATCGCGACACGCGGCATCGTGACAACACCCGCGCGGCGTTGGAACGGCCAGGCGATGATCCAGACATATGCGGGAAAGACCAAGCCGTAAAAAGACATGAAGCAGCGATAGAAAAGTTCCCAGTTGGTCATGTCGGCGCGAAGCGTTGGGAGACGCAGTGCGGCAACAGCGGCGATGAGGCCCGTGGCGAACGCCGCGAGCGAGAGACCATCGCGATGCCCCACGCGCGCGGCGGGTTCACCTTCGCGCAGGAAGCCTTCGTGCACGCTGATGGTGAAAAGCAGTTGCATGCCGATGTGGAAGATGAGCGGCAGCGCGAGGTAGAAGACATGCACAGGCTTGTCGGCGGCGTGGGCTTTGCTCACGATGTCGATGCCGTAGAAGAATGTCAGGGTGATCATGCTGGCAAAAAGCACGAGAAAACCGAGCAAAAACGATGCTGTGCCCGGCGTGCCGCGTGAGCGGATGCGGGCTTGCAGGAATGTTGCATCAAGAAATGGGCAACAGACAAACCCCAGCATGCAAACGGCAGCGAGGCCACCGAGGCCTTCGATGTTGCGTGCGGGCGGCGGGAGTTGAGCGGCAGTTGCACGATCGAAGTTGCCGAGTAGCCACCACGCGGCGAGGGCGAGCGAAGCAATGAAGACGGCGACGGCGGTGGTGCGCACACGCTCGCCGCGGAAAAGTGGCTGCGCGAAGATGCTGGCGAGGACGAGGCCGATGAGGATCAGGCCTTCGGTGCTCATGCCGTTGACGATGAGGAGCCAGACGAGGAAGAAGGATTGAAACGCGCTGGTGACGGCGGAGAAGAGCGAGATGGCGACCGCACCAGGTTTAGCGAGAGCGAATCCCATCGCGGCGGCGCCGAAGCAATTTGGCAAGGCGAAGACCGCGAAAGACCAGAGGCCGAAATCGCGGATGAGCAGCACGGGCAGCCACATGCCGATGCACCAAGTCCAACTGACGGCGAGGAATGCGGCTTCGGAGAAGACGTGCCAGGGGCGGGTGGGCATGGGGGGAGGATAGAGGGAAGGAGCGAAGGAGCGAAGGAGCGAGGAAGCGAGGGAGGGCAAAGGCGAAATGCGTAAAGACTGGGTGATGCGGGGAGGGCATCAAGGCATTTGGCATCGAGGCATCGAGTTTGGATTAGCCGACTCGGTTGGCGGCGCCGCGTTTGGCTTTTTGGTGCGCGGTGGGGGTGAGGTGGAAGGTTGCGGAGCAGCGGCCCACGCGGCGTTCTTTGGCGGCGAGTTTGGCGAGCAGGCGATCGTGCTTCTTCACTTTCGCGAGTGCTTCGGGCACGAGGGCTTGTTGGATCACGTCGAGGTCGAGGGTGATGTTGAACTCTTTGCCGGAGGCGATGAGAGCTTTCAGGTCTTCTTTGGGCGTGATTTTGTAGAGGGCGGGGCCGAAGCAGGGGCGGAGGAAGCGGTAGCTGAGTTCTTTACAGACCAGCGTGTAGTCGCCGCCTGTGAGGCCCATGATGTACATGCCGCCGGCGATTTCGCTGTTGGCGAGGAGGCTGGCGCCGGCCATGGCGTTGTACCAGTTGCGGTTGAAGCGTTTGAAAGGCAGGACGGCTTGGAAGGTGGTGCCGTCGACGCGTTTCATTTGGATGCCGCTTTTGAAGGCGTAGGGCAGCCAGATCATGGAGCAGACGCGGTGCCAGAAGTTGTTGCGCGTGCTGAGGCGCGCCATGAACGCTTCGACGCGTTCGCGCAGGCTGAGGGCGACGGGTTCGCCTTTGCTGTTGGTGTTGGATTCCATCACCGCGCGTTCGTCGGCTTCGTCAGCGGCGGCGGAAGCCTCGATGGCTTGCATCGCGCGGGTATCGTCATCCATGGGTTTGGATGCGTTGGCGTCGGGGTTGGTTGGCAGCGTCTGCGGCAACGCATAAGCGTAGACGGGCAGGGCGATAGTTCCACATGCGCGCGGAGCGGTGGTGGGGGCGATATTCAGATTTGCGGCGGTTGCAGAATTAAGAGAAAATCACGGATTCTCGGCCTGTGCGGGCACGGGCGCGAGTTGCTCATCGAGCGATGCGGCGTGTGCTGCGGGGGCCGGAGTTACTTCGGGCGGTGTTGTGGTTGGCGTTGCATCGACGAGGCGAGGCTCGGCGTAGGCGGTGCGGGGGATGCCAGTCACCATGCGCATCTTCCACCACATGAACATTGCGAAGCCTGCGCACATGAAGGCGATGCCGAACATGGCCATGACGCGCGTGCCTTGATTGGCGTTGGGGAAGTTGGGATTGTTGGTGTGTTTGTTGGAGGTGTTGTTGGTGAGCATGCGCGTCCTTGCGTTGAGATGCTGAGGTTGTCGATTAAGGCAGTTCGGTGATGGTCACGCGGCCTGTGTACGCCTCGATGGTGATGCGCCAGTTTGAATTACTGCCGCGGAGGTCGATGTCGGTGGTGCCTGCGGGCGTTGTGCCACCGGCGGCAGAGACGGGGCCACCTAGTTCGTCGAAGATGATGGTGTTGGTGCCTGAGTTGAAGCTACTGGTGACGGTGGTGAAGCCCAGGGTTTCGACGTTGAGTTGGCGGTCTTCCAAGATGCCGGTGGTGGTGTCGATGGTGCTGCCGTTGACTTCGGCGACGACGTAGCGGCCGTTGTTGCCGTCGAAACGGAAGACGATTGCGCGTTGGCGTTGGAAGGCGACGGCGTCGCTCTGCGCGACGGTGATGTCAGCGACGATGGTGCGCAGTGCGCCTTGCACGCGAAGGGAAGTTGCGGAGGCGATGGATGGGATGACCATCGCGGCGGCGAGGCCCAGCATCGTGACGACGATGAGCATTTCGACCAACGTATAACCGGCGCGATGCACGCGTGAGCGATGGGGGTTGGTTGTCGAGAGGCAACGCATTCGGCAGACCCTTCAGCCACGCAGGAAATGAACAAACGGAGCGGAGGACGGAGAGACGTGCCGATTTACTTGCTGGAGTTGGAGCCTTCCATCGGGGGCTTTTGCGCGGGCATGCTCGTGACTTTCACGTTGATGCCCTTGGCAAGTGCGCCTTCGATTGCGCCCAGGCGCTCGTTGACGGACTTGAGTTCGGTGATGATGGACTTGCGCTGTTCGGCGGCGCTGATGAGGCCGGTGGCGGCGTCATCGGTTGCGGTGCGCTCGCCCACAACGCCGACTTGTGCAGCGGCGACGCCAGCCGAGCCTGTGCTGTTTGCTTGTTGCAGGACGATGACGCCCAGCAATGCGGCGATGGCGGTGAGAACACCGTTGGTGTAGTTGCGACGGGTGGGCTTGTTTTGGTTCTGTTGCTGGCTCTTGGTTGGGCTCATGATCGGGACTCCTCGCGCGGGCACGCGTTAGTGGAGCATCGGCGAGTTATGGAGGGCAGTTGAGCGAGGCGGTGCAAAGTGAGGGGTAGATAAGCAAACACCCCGCAAAGCGTGCGCTTTGCGGGGTGGGGGTGAGGTCAAGCTAGGGCGGTTTGGGTGGTGTTTGCGGCGAGATAACTGGGCGAGATAACTGCGTTGGTTATCGCCAACCGAGTCACTCGACGCTGAGGTTGGCGAGGTAGTCGGTCAGGGCTTGCTGGGCTTTTTGCTCGTCGATGCGGGCGGCTTTGATGCGGGCGTCGAGGCTTTCGACTTGGGTTTCTTGCTCGCTGAGCTTTTTGATGAGGCGTGCGTAGTAGTCGCTGTTGCGATCGATGCTGCCGATGTTCTGGCGGATGCGGTCTTGGTCGCGGGTGATCTCGCCGCGTTCGTTGTCGAGTTGGCTGATGGTGTTGTTGTGGTTGTTGATGGTGGCCTGGAGGTCTTGGGCTTTGCGGAAGGCGTTCAAGACGGCGTCGCTAAGTTTTGCGCCGGTGGTGCGGTAGGCGAGGAGTTGATCGACGCTGTAGTTCATCAGATACGCGGTCGAGACTTCGACTCGCTCTTGTGTCGCAATGATTTCGGCTTTGCTCTTGGCGGCGACTTGCGATTCGAAGCGGTAGAGATTGGCGTTGGTTTCGGTGGGCTTGCTGCTGGCGTTGGTGCCAGTGGTGACGAGTTCGGCGCCGGTGAGTTTGGGTACTTCGGCGATGATGGTGCGGGGTTTGTCTTCGTCTTTGTTGTCAATCGAAATCTTGGTGAGATCGCGCCAGACGACGGAGCTTTCGAGCAGGCCATTCACGATGCGGAGCTTGGTGATTTGTTGCTGGATGCTGGCATCGCGCGTGAAGAGGACGTCTTGATCGACGCTGTAGCTGAGCAGGCGCTTGTCGCCTTTGCTGGTGTCGCCCATTTGCGCGTCACCGGCGTACGAGTCGCCATCGAAGATGCTGACGGGGCCAGCGATGAGTTGCAGGCCGGTGTCGTTGGTCATTTGCACGCCGCGCATGGGGTTGGGGCCTGAGTCGTTGACTCCAATGATGCTGACGCGGCGGCCTTCGATGGTTTGGCTGACGATGGGGAGCATGGCGCTGCGCTGGCGCTCAATGGTGACGGGGCGCGAGAGGCGGAAGAAGAAGACTTCGCCGGTTTGGAGGCCAGCGGCGGCGGAGGTGATGGCGGCGGCGGCGGCGTACATGTTGGTGGCGGGGTCGAAGCCGACGGCGGAATCCGCTACCACCGACTCCAGATCGACTGCGGCACTTCGGCCAGCGCTGCCGCGCGGGCTGCCAGCCATCATGGGTGCGGCGGAGGGTTTGGCGGAGTTGACTTGCCACTTCGATTTGTTCAGGACGTTGGACCCGGCTTCGGCCACTTGCCGGTCGAATTGAACATCGCTCGCATCGTCATACACCTGGCCCACAAGCGTTTGCGGCACGGGCACTGACAGCATGGGTCGGGTGGTGAAGATGGGTTCGTAGAGATTCATTTGGAAGCTGGCGGGGCGACCGGAGACCAGCGAGAGTTGCACGTCGGTCCAGTCGTTGTCGGTGGTGTTTTCGACGATGGCCCAGCCTTGCATGAGGGGCTTGTCTTGCTTGGCGTCTTCTTTGGTTTCGGGCAGCACGAGGCGGTAGCTGGTCTTCCAGACTGGGGCAGCGTGGACGTACGTGGTTTGCACGCTGCGGGTGCCGGTGCCTGAGAAGCGGATGTCGACGGTTTTCGTGCGGTCTTCGCGATACTCGGCGACGGCGGCGAGGGCCTTCATGAGTTCGGCGTTGAGCTTTTCGTCTTCGAGCTTGAAGCTGCGGGCGGTGTTGAGGTTGACGGAGACGATGCCTTGCTCAGTGATGAGCGTGACGTAGGGGACGTTGACGAGTTGTGTTGCGTCACCAACAGCTTCGGGGCGGGTTTCGCTGCCCATGATGGTGCCGGTGACGGTTTTGTCGGCGGTTTGCACGGTGAGGCGCGAGCCGCGGAGGCGGGCGAGGACTTGAGGGAGCGTGGGC
>VYLN01000201.1_pt1 | contig 11194 bp, 11 predicted proteins | sample 5109471 | NCBI WGS metagenome assembly VYLN01 (sample SAMN12291806, study PRJNA351875) | freshwater metagenome | isolation source: freshwater lake | place: USA: Michigan, Lee Lake | collected 2013-08-06 | reverse complement strand
ACGAGTAGGCTTTTTCCATGTCTCACATTCTGGCATATATTCCGTAAATGTGCTAATATTTAACGGTAAAGCCAACCTAGAACGACGGGGTTTCAGACCCAAAATTTTCGATGATTACATCCGTTCCGAGTTCTTCGATTCTCTTGGTGGGAATTGAGGAGAATATCGCTAAACTAGCTAGTGCGGACTTGAAAGAAGCAGGTTATCGTCCCCTGATCGTGCCTAGCATTGATAGCGTTTTCCCAGAAGTGGAAAGTTGGCAGCCAGCGATGATTATACTCGATCGCTTCCTCGCAGCGGAGGCTGGTGTGAATTTTTGTCGTCGTTTACGTTCCCAGGGAAGTCGCGTTTATATTATTTTGTTAGTATCTCAAGAAACCCTAGAAGAACGTCTGGCCTGTTTGGAAGCGGGAGCCGACGATTATTTTCTCAAACCCTATAATTCGCCATCTTTTCTCAAATTAATCCGTTTTTACCTGCAACCTCTGGAAATTATCCCCGAACAATTGCGTTTTGGTGACTTAGTATTAGATTTAGCCAGTCGTCGTCTCTCCTATAAAAACAAAAATATTGAGTTGACGATGAAGGAATTTGAACTGCTGCGCTACCTCATGATTCACCCCAAAGAAGTATTATCGAGGGAGAAAATTCTCGAAAATGTCTGGGGAGACGAATTTCAAGGAGAATCAAACGTTATTGAGGTGTATATTCGCTATTTACGCCTGAAGATGGAGGCTGGTGGTCAAAAACGCCTCATTCATACCGTGCGTGGTGTGGGCTACGTTTTACGGGAATCTTAACAGTAATCAGTGATCAGTGATCAGTAATCAGTAATCAGTAGATTATTTTTATTTATTCTCCCCACACCCCACACCCCACACCCCACACCCCACACCCCACACCCTACACCCCACATCCCACACCCCACACCCCACCACCCTAGTCAAGCGCTGCTATTCAATCTGGATGGAGTTGGGGGAATCGATAGGAGGGGTGGAACTTCCCGGGGTGATAGTTTGACGGTATTGACTATAAAGACGGTCGCGCCAAGCAAAAAAGCCCTCGTAGGCGCTATTATCGGCTAACCCCGGAATCCCCTTGCCTTGCAATTCCCTGGGTAAGTTGAGATAGGAACCCTGGGGAAACTGAAGCAGCACACTTAATCCCGCCACGGCTAAATCGGCTAAAGTGGGCTGATCCCCGACTAAATAGGGACGATTGGTTAAAATGAGGTTCAAAGCTTCTAAATCCTGTTGTAGCCCCTTTTTCGCTGTATTGATAGCATCTTTTCCCAGACCTACACCCGCCCCCAAAATATCAATTAATTCCCCCGGCACAGAACCCAGCAACAAGCGCATAAAATCGGGAGTTTCCCGGGGTAAAAAAGCGGTACGAAAGTTTTGATTTTGGGCAAAAGCGCCGAGAAAAGCGGTTCTTCCTTTTAATCCCAGGGATTCATCGGCCCATTCTTCGATTAATAAACATTGACCCCGTTGTAGGGGATCTGTGGGGATAATTGGTTTTTCAGGATACTTGCGATCGAGATAAAAAGCAATCTCCGTCGAGTCAGCAATATAAGTATCGCCATCCTTGAGGACGGGAACCTGTCGCTGTCCGGAAAGACGGAATAATTCCAATTGTCCCACCCCTGGCACCACGTCCTTTTTTTTATAGGCAAGTCCTTTATAGTCGAGGATGAGACGGACTTTCTCACAATAGGCGGATAATTCAAATTGGTAGAGTTCTAGCATGGGATGATATGGCCTCTCGATAAATCAGTTTCTCCCTGATTACTCTAACCCTATCGGGCATCGGTCGTCTAAACTTAAAGACTTTACTCCGATTTTGCTCGAACATTTGTACTAAAAACGAGAAAGGCGAAAAAATAATCGTTTGCTAATTTTAGGGACCAGATCCGGCAACCCCAACTCAATAGTGCCACGCTTTTAGGTTAGGATATTTTCACGCACTAAAAGCGAGGAATAACTTATATATTCTGGCAAGCTGACTTGCGAGAGACCAATAGCATACCGCTATAGTAGAGGCGTGCGCGGCTGGCTCCTTTCTCGGATCAGAGGTTCCTATGCAATTATCCATCGACGTTTTTAATGATGTAGTTCGCTATCTCGACAGCCACGAAGAAAAATTACGGATCAAAAAATTAATCTTTTGTATCTGTAAAAAATATTGGGAAAATGAGCCTAATATTTTGAACAGTGTGGCTATGGAAGACTTGGTGAAGGAGTTAGTGCAACTCAAAACTAATAAAGAACAATTAACTTTTTCTGTTTATAAATTAGTTAAAACCCTCAATCGTCCTAAAGTTTATCTGGGAGTAGCCACGGTTATTATCGAGCAAATCAGTCAATTATATAGCAATATGGCTGCCGCCTACGACAATCAATTATTACTGGTAGAGCCAGAAGTTAACCCTAGCTTCACCACCGTTAATAATGATGTCAACAACGAGGAAGATAATTTATTAAGACAGGTGGTTAGTGGAATAGAAAATCATCGAGAGACAGCGAGAATTCAAAAATTAATGTTTGCCGCTTGTAAAAATCCTTGGGAAAACGATCAAGCGGTGATTAATAATTATGGCTTAAAAAATATTGTTTTAGAACTTCAGCGAAACAATCCCAATTTCCTAAGCTTGCGACAAACTCTCAAGCAAATTGCCGAAAATATTAATAAAAAAGCTCTCTACCTAGCCCTAGCCGATATTATTCTTGCCCAGCTAGAGCCTCTCTACGATACTGATAACGATGACGAAGAAGAGGATAATGAGTCAAAAAGTCAAATCTTGAACACTCAAATAGTTGATCTAAAGAATGATTCTGATTCTGCGGCTAAAACCAGAGCTTTCTCCGCCTCTAGAAGTGAACCTGTGGATTTTTCCTCTTCGATCATCAATCTAAATGAACGGCAATTAGTCATGGAATTGCCCTTTGCCGAGCCGGCTTCCTCAAATAACAACCCCAGTAATTCCCCACAAATTCCCGCCTACGACCCCTTTGAAATTCGTTTAGAAATTTTCCGGTATGCTAATCCTTTACGAGCCAAAATATTGATTTTCTCGCTCCTATTTCATCCTTGGGATCGGAGCGGTCAAGATTGGTCAACTCTGCGAAGTTATACCCTAGAAGATTTACTAAAACAACTCATCCAAAGTGGGAAATCCCTCCAGGATATCGAAGTTCAACTATACAATATTGCTCAAACCCAAATGGATACGGATGCTAACGTTCAAACCGCCAGTATTCTGGTGCAAACTTTACAAAAAATTCTTTAATTTTTTACCCAAATTTATCTGGATATTCTACCTATGAAACCCAACGAATTAATTGCACGTTATGCCGCAGGAGAAACTCAATTTAGTGGCTTAAAATTACCCGGAGTTAATTTAGTTGGTGCTGACTTAATTGGCATTGTTTTAAATGAAGCAGATCTGCACGGAGCCAATCTTCTCTTTACCTATCTTAACCGGGCTAATCTCGCTCAAGCTAATCTTGTGACAGCTAATTTAAGCGGTGCTAGTCTCAACCAAGCTGACTTAAATGGGGCAGATTTACGCAGTGCCAATTTACACGGAGCGATGCTACAAGGGGCTAATCTTCGTGATACCGATATAACCCTAGCGACGTTACTTGATGCTAACTTAATCGGGGCGGATTTACGGGGGGCTAATTTAAGTGGTGCTAACCTCACTGGTGCTTGTTTGCGGGGAACAAATATGCGTCAGGAAAAGAAAAATCATAAGACTAATTTACAAGGAGCTAATTTCTCCCGCGCCGACCTGCAAGGGGCTAATATGAAAGGGGTTGATCTGGTGCGAGCAAATCTAGTAGGAGCCAATTTAAAGGATGCTAATTTGTGCAATGTTGACCTCAGAAAAGCGGATCTAACTAATGCTAATCTCCAAGATGCTTTACTTACTGAGGCTAATTTAATCGGGGCGCGTTTAGTGGGGGCAAATCTAGCGGGAGCCAATTTAGTGCGGTCAAAAATGACCGATACGGAAGCAATGCAGGCAAATTTCCATAGTGCAACTATGACTCAAATAAAACTCGATCAAGCTAATCTTAGTCAAGCTAATTTTCAAGCAGCAAGAATGAATCATGCTGACTTAAGAAGGGCTAATCTTTCAGGAGTTAATTTCAGCGAAGCGGATTTAGTCGATGCTTTCTTTGCTAGAGCAAATCTCATCGGTGCTGATTTAAGTAATGCTAATCTAACTGGTGCCGAGTTAATGAGTGCTAATCTGATGGGAGTTAACTTCCTCGGTGCAATTATGCCCGATGGTCGGATTAATAATTAAAATTACTAGACAGTGTTGTTGGCAATTATTCCGGTATAATTGCAGGTAGAATTGAGGGTAATCTTATGGTTGAGCCAGTAATTATTGCAGAAGATATGGGCAAAATCTACACCACCATTACAGTTATCAATCGCGCGGATCAAATTCGTGCAGAGGATGGTATAATCGCACCGGAACAAATTCGCTCTCTTACCCTAGAAAATGTCTTGGTGGATACGGGAGCAACTACTCTTTGTCTGGTGCCGGAAGTAATCTCCCGCTTGGGTTTACAGCTTTTAAAAGAGGTAGATGTGGCTACGGCTAAAGGCATAGGAAAAGCGAGAATTTTTCGCGATGCTACCTTGATTATTGCGGGACGGGAAGGGACTTTTGAATGTTTGGAATTACCTGGAGGTCAAAACAATTTATTAGGAATAATTCCTTTAGAAGCTTTGGGATTAGAACAGGATCTTCGCAACCAAAAATTGCGAGTTTTACCCACGGAATCCCCCGAGACTTATTTAACAATTTTATCGAACAAAATAGCTCTATAAAATCACTTTTTGTCTGACTGTTCCTGCTCTTTCAGCTATAGCGATAATCTCGATTTCTTGACCAGAAACTCCCTTAATCACCCATTCCACCGTACGGCGATAATCTAAACCGTGAGCAAGACTACTATATACTTTATTTGAGCGCCCTTCTAAGTGACCGATTTCCTGCTCTAATTTTCCCACTATTAAACTCACCTCATCGGCTAAATTTAACTTGACTTGAATGGGACGAACAATCTTTCTTTCCAGTGCCTTTTTACTGGTATAAGTGGGTAAGAATCCCTGATTTTCCAACTGTAAAACCAGATGATAAATACCATTTCCCTCCGACTTAAGATCAAGACGAGAGATAGCTAAAAGAGGTGACATTAAAGCATGGGCAATAGTAAACTGACATTGTTTCTCACATAAATCCGGTAAATACTTTTCTGGGGCATTTTGCCAGACATTTTTAAAGTCCCAACCGCCAATTTCCACCTCTCCCAATTGGGGATGATGAAAACTTTGCCAATTAATAAAACCCTTTCCCGCTAAATTCTCATCATTCCAACGCTGTAACTTCAATTCATCTTCAAAAGGATGCCAGCGAAACCATTGAATATAATCATCTTTTTTCACTGCTGCTTGGGTGGGTGCATCCCATAACTCCACCGTAAAACCATACCAACCAAAATGATCGTAACCGTAATCATCCATGGCACCGTTAGTCACTTCTTTGGGATGATAACGAAAATCGTGATAGACAGAAACGCATTCATAACCAGTCATTGCTTTTCCCTTATCAGCAATATATTTATACATTTCTAAGTCTTCCACGGGGAAATATTCATCGGGATGCGTGCTATAGGGACGCAACATGACTGCTGAATAGGTATGATAGGTAACGAAGCCATTAATATTAGTGTTATTTGCCCAAAATTCGGCTTCTGCACGGGTTTCTGGCTCCGAAAAAGGAAAATTGCCGGCCCCTTGTTGTTCCCCTTCAGGAACCCAATAAACGGGATAATTGCGGTTAAAATCCAGGCCCTCTAGGGTGGGGGCAGTGGTAAAATTATAGCCATCGTAATCGCGGATTAAACCTTCGGTGAGCAAAGTGTAAAAAGTTCCTTCAAATTCCTCCGGTTCGCGACGCACCATAATGCGAGGATCTTGTTCAGAAATTTTCCAAGCGCCACAGGTATCTTTTTGGCGCATTTGTAAGATTAAACCATCGCCGTTAATATCTTCAGGATATAGCCCCGGTTTCTCATCCGTGTGGGGATAGGGCCGAATACTCGATCGTAACATATAGGGAGTGGTGAGATATTTTTCTGCTCCATCCACGGCTAATCGCGGCAAAATATAGACAGTGTAATGGTCAAGAAGTCTGGTAATTGGGGAATTATGACCGTATTGGCGCAAAAGATGAGAGATAGTGTAGAGAGCGACGGCAGAGCCTGTTACTTCCCCCGCATGGGTGTTAGCATCAATCCAATAGGCAGGTTTTTCTAAATAGGGTCCTGTGGCTTGATTTGTGAGGGTAGTTAACCAGATATCTCGATTTTCGTAGCTTTTACCGATCGAGGTGAGGCTAATTAAATTAGGATAGGATGAGGCTAGGTTTTTCAGGAAAGAAACTAATTCGGCGTAGGGGTAATAGTGGCTAAAATCAAACATAATCTTCTGCAACTAAAAAAAGGAGTCTCGGGTTAATTTGAGAAAATATAGGATAATAAAAGTAAAAAACTATGGATAGTCAAGATATCGCTCGCTATATCGAAGAAACTAACGGTATTTCTAAGCCTTGGCTGTTGGTGCAATTGCGTCTCAAAAAACTGCAAGAACGTCGTGCCAGTCTTTCCCAACAGGAATATATCCAAGAATTGGATGATATTCAGCAAGACTTAATGAAATTGGGCGAATGGTGGCGAGGAATCGAGTCAGAAGTCTTTAAACCCTAAGCGGTGGCGATAATCTGTAATACTCGCGGTAAATCCTCAAATTCGCCGATGATGCGTTTCACCGGTTGCGGCCAAACCCGGACTAAAGTGGGAATAGCAGAGACATGATTAGATTCCGCTTGTTCTGGATGCTTAGAGATATCGATCACTTTCAGGGTATAGGGATGGTGTAATTCTCGCTCTAGAAGCTGATGGATCGATTCTAGGGTGTGTTTAGTATTGGCATTATTACCGGAGACAAATAACCGCAAAACATAACCCTTGGGACTAGGGTTAGTATAGTCAGAGTCAGCACTAATCCCCGAAGTCGTTGGGGGGCGTTCCTGATAACGGAGAATCAGATCGTGGGATTGCCAAAGTTGGGGAAACTGCTGACGATAGGTTTCTAAGATAGTGGGATTAGAGGATTGTTCCTGCCAAGGTACAGTAAACCAAGCTCGCTCGTCCGTGGCGAAAATAGCATTTAATAAAGGCTGATAGCGACGGACAAGGGGATAGACTTCGGCTCTAGTATGAATACGGTGACTGTAGGGATCTCGCCAGCGATCGATGGTAGCGGTAAAACTCGGAACTAAAAAATGGGGGGGTTCTGGCAACCCTAAAGCGGACTGGAGAGCAGCGCAGAGATTCAGATGCCAATGAGTTTGTTTATCAGGATCGATACAGTAAATCAGGTCGCCCCCGGGGGTAAACAGGGCGATGCCTTTAAAAATATCGGGCAACACAATCGCGGAAGTGGTCACTTGAGGGGTTCTTCTAGGGAATCAATAGGAGCTTCTATTTTTCTAGACTACTAAACTCTTGACCCCTCAAGAATTTCCTTCAGGGTTTTTCTAGATTCTACCCCGCAGCATCATCGCCAGTTCATTGGGAACCGGGGACATTTCCAGGGCGACCTCATCGTTAATCCGTCCCTCTTGATAGAGGTTAAACAGAGATTGATTAGTGGTAATCATGCCATGGTATTCGCCATCTTTCATTAATTCGAGAATTTCGTCATTTTTGCCGCTGCAAATGTAATCTTTGACGGTTTCTGTGTTGACGAGAATATCGTGAAAAGCGGCCCGTTTACTGTCGGTGGTACGACATAAACCCTGGGAAATAATACAAACCAAGGATTCTGCGAGCGCCACCCGCATGGATTCCCGTTCCTCGGCGGTATAAAGAGTTAAAATCCGCTCCAGGGTTTTTACGGCGCTGTTGGTGTGCAGGGTTCCCATGACTAAGTGACCGGTTTGGGCAGCTTTCAGGGCAGTATTAACGGTGGATTTGTCCCGCATCTCCCCCACCAGAATAATATCTGGGTCTTCCCGCAAAGAGGCTTTTAGGGCATTATCGAACTCATGGGTGTGCATTCCCACTTCCCTTTGTTTGATCAAACTGCGACGACTTTGATGGACAAATTCGATCGGGTCTTCGATGGTGATAATATGTTTGGCGTGTTCTTTATTGATGTAATCGATCATTGCCGCTAGGGTGGTGGATTTCCCTGAACCCGTCGGACCGGTGATTAAAATCAATCCTTTATGCACATCGCACACATTCCGGAACACCGCCGGTAAGCGCAATTGTTCCATAGTGAGGATTTTCAGGGGAATTAGACGCAAAACCATGCCCGGACCGCGCAGACTTTCAAAGATATTAATCCGCACTCTAGCGAATTCGTACTGAGTTGCACCGTCAAATTCTAGGTCTTTTTTAAAACGAAGGATTTCTTCTTCTCCTAGAATTTCCCGTAACCAACTATAAAAAGTGTTGATGTCAATTTCGGGATAGTCGAGAATGAGCATTTCACCACGATCCCGCATCCGGGGTTTTTCTCCAACTCCCAGGTGAACGTCCGAATAACCCCGATCAAAGGCCATCCGGATCAAATGTTCTAAGGTGGGTTGATTGGGAGCGCGACCCGGCCGGGGTGGGGTTTGGGGAGAAGCAGCCTGACTGGGAGTGCGATTTTGGGGAGGACGTGGGGCGGGAATTTGACCATTTTGCGGCATATTCGGCACGTTTTTGGTCGGTGTCGCCACTTGTTGCGTCATTTCTTCAGTTATCCCCATGCTGATTTCCGTGATTAACTCTGAGGGAGGTATCGGGATGGAGGGAACCGGCAGCGGCTGCAGTGGTCGCGAGGAAGAATTGGGATTTTGACTCATGAGCAATAGGGGTTTTTATTTTACTATTCCCCGATTGTACTAACATCTCATCCTCAATTTCTGAATTCCTCACAGACGCTAGATTGAGGAGCAAGGAGCCAGTAGTCTCCGAGTCAGGGGAATTAAGAGTGAACAGTAATCAATCTATCTCCCTCAGAGGCTATAGTAACTATAATCACCCTTTCAGACCCCAAAATCCTTACAATGAAGGTTTAGGGCTGATTATTTTGACTACTCATTTCTGTGTGATCGTCAGTCTTAGGAGCGTTAAATACGATGAATAGTCTGCCAAGTTCGGTCGAACGGGAAAATTTAGGACAAATTTTGTTAGAAAATCTACAAGAGATTACCGATAAACTGGATAAAATTGTCACCGATTCTGATCGGATAATACTGGATAATTTACTACAGGAAACTAAGATTTTACTCGATCGAGTTAAGTATAACTCTAAAACTTATCAAGCAAGAGCCGATATATTTGGGCAAATTAATCAACTATGGTTGCAAGTATGTAAACAGTATAGAGATGAGGATTCAGCACTGGAATTAATCCGAATCGGAAAAGCTAGAAATAATCATAACGCGAAACCTAAGAGATTTTGCTGTTTCCCCTGTTCCCGCAATGCTACCAGTAGATTTTTTATTGACCCTTTAACTAATGCTTGCTGAATAAATCTAAAAACCTTGTTGGATAAGACTTTTAGACTTTTTGTCAATCAAAAAGTACCAGTTATGGGAGTGATCGGGGGAAAATTCCGGGACTTTTTCTCTGAAAATTAGGTAATTGACCAGATGAGAATCGGTAAAAACCTACACCCCACACCCCACACCCCACACCCTGTCCCCACGAAAAACTTTTTCAGCAGACCCTAACTAATGCTTCGGTAAACGTAAACCATCCGATCGCATAGGGATTAAAATCTGAGTTAAACTGCGTAATTGTTCGGCCGTTCCCATACAAATTAACAGATCCCCGGCCATTAATTCCGTATCGCCAGTCGGTCCCCCTATTAGCGTACCATCAGCGCGACGTATAGCCAAAACTAACGCCCCCGATCGATATCTTAAATGTGCTTGACTAAGACTTAAACCGACACAGGGACAAGTCTTCGGATCGATTAAAAACTCTTCCATATAAAACGATCGATCGGTTCCGGTTAAAATCCCATCAACAAAATCCATCACCTGGGGTCGTAGGGCTGCGGCCGCTAATCTTCTACCGCCGGTAATATAGGGAGATACCACCGCATCGGCCCCGGCCCGTTGTAATTTTTGTACTGCTTCCTCGGTACTGGCCCTAGCAATGGCGCGGATTTTCGGATTAAGAGTTTTAGCAGACAAAACTGTATATAAATTCTCCGCATCGGAAGTTAAAGCGGCCACAATACAAATAGCGCGTTCAATTCCTGCCATTTGTAAAGATTTATCTAAGGTGGCATCTCCTTGAACAACAATATAATTTAATTCTTTGGCCCGATTTACCTGTAGGGGGTCTGTATCAATGACTACAAAAGGAATATTTTCGGCGTGAAATTCGATCGCCACCTGTCTGCCTGTGCGACCCAAACCACAGATGATATAGTGTTCCGATAGTCGATCGATCACGCGTTTCTCCTGTCTCTGTTTGAGTCCCTCTTGAAAATAGCCTTGAATTAAAGCTTCGGTCAAGCGATTAACAATATAACCGATCGTGATTACTCCCATCACGATCAAAACCATTGTAAACAGTCGTCCCCGTTCACCTAGGGGATTAATTTCGCCAAAACCGACGGTAGCGAGGGTACTAATCGTCATATAGGCCGAATCTAGCCAACTCCAACCCTCGATCAGATGATACCAAAGCGTACCCAGCAAAAATACCACAATCAGGGCAAAAATTCCCCCGATTAATTCCTGACGCAGCCGACGATATTTATCTTCACTGATAGACAAGCAAAATTCACCCCTAAGACTGTCTAGTAAATTACAATAAAATCAGTTTTTAATCTAAATAACCCGTCCTTCTCAGACGGATTTGATTATAATTTCCCCTATCTCAAGGTCGCGAGAGGACTCCCGTTAGAGCCGCCCTTGCTTAAAGGGAGATGAATCGCGACCAAAGTGAAACTAACGCGGTAGCGTTTCCACTTTCGAGGAATTTCGCTAGAATACAGAAAGCGGTAAAGCGCGTAAAGTATCACGGAAACCTCCCGCTCCTTTGTACCTCGGAACAAATATCGCCCTTGAAAATGTAATGGTGACGGGTCAAGC
>VYLN01000199.1_pt1 | contig 11237 bp, 7 predicted proteins | sample 5109471 | NCBI WGS metagenome assembly VYLN01 (sample SAMN12291806, study PRJNA351875) | freshwater metagenome | isolation source: freshwater lake | place: USA: Michigan, Lee Lake | collected 2013-08-06 | reverse complement strand
GGCCGGGATCAGCCGGTCCACAGCCACAGCCTTCATCACCGCCTGCCACCACAACCCGACCACCGATGAAGAAGAGATCGCCTGGGCCCTGCGGAAAGCCTCCGCCACCGCCAACCCGAACCCACGCCTGATCGCCTTGGCCGATGCCGAGCTTGGCCGCGGGGGCCGCCTTGTGAAGGCCGCCCAGGCGATAGGTCGGGGCTTTCCCGCCTGGCCGGCCATCGAAGAAGCCGCGCCCTTTGAAATCCCGAGCCGTTACGACGGGCCACACAGATGACTTCGCCGCGGGTGGTCTTGGGGCTGTCGGCAGTGATCGCCGCCGTGACGGAGGAAGGACCTTTTGTCGTGGCGACAGGGTCCGGCGACGGCCTTGGACTGCCGTTCGGCCCCTTCGACCCCTTGGGAGACCGCACCCTGGAGCTGTCGCTTCGCCGCTGGGTGGCCGAACAGACCGGCTTCACCCTCGGCTATGTCGAACAGCTCTACACTTTCGGCGATCGCGGGCGTGAAACCCCACTCACCGACCTTGTGGGAGAAGCCCCCGCAGACCGTGTCATCTCCATCGGTTACCTAGCGCTGACCCCCACCATCGCGCCTCTGGCTGAGGCGCAGTGGCGCAGCTGGTATGCGTTTTTCCCCTGGGAGGATTGGCGCCAAGGCCGGCCCGCATTGATCGACCGGGAGATCGCCCCGCGCCTCAAAGCGTGGGCCCACACCGACAATGAGCGTTGGTCCCGCAGCCGGCTCGCCTTTGGCCTCGATGGCGCGCCCTGGAACGAGGAACGCACCCTCGATCGCTACGAATTGCTCTATGAAGCAGGCCTTGCCCCGGAAGCAGCCCGCGACCATGCGCGCTTTGGGCAAGGCAGTGCCGCTGCCGCGACCCTGCCTCGCGCCGCGTTCGGCGCCCCAATGGTGAGCGATCATCGCCGGATCCTGGCGACCGCCGTGTCCCGGCTCCGGGCCAAGATCAAGTATCGGCCCATCGTGTTCCAGCTCGCCCCAGAACGGTTCACGCTGACCCAACTGCAGGCGATCGTGGAGGCGATCTCAGGCCTTGCCCTGCACAAACAGAATTTCCGGCGATTGCTGGACCGAACCGGCCTCGTCGAAGGCACGGGGGATATGGACTCCTCGGGCGGCGGACGGCCTGCAGAAATGTTCCGCGTGCGTTTGGACGTGGTGAGAGACCGGCCCGTCGGCGGCGTGCATGTGCCGAGCCCACGGCGGGACTAGGACCGCGCCTTACTCCGCGCTGGCGACAAGGGTGCGCGGCAAGAGCGTCCAAAAGGCCACTTCAGTCGCGTTCATTCGTTCCGCCGCTTGGCCCGCTGCGGCGCCGGTGCCCCAAAACACATCGCCCCGCAACGGACCCCGGCGAATAGCGCCGCCGGTGTCGAGCGCCATCATCAGCCTCGCAAACGGCGCGCCGTCGTGGGCGGCGTTCACAAACAAGAGCGCCCCGTAAGGATGAAAGGCCGGATCAACGGCCATCGAGCCAAGGGCCGTCAACGGCACGCCGGCTGCTCCTCGCGGACCTTCGTTCGGATCACGGATGAACTCTTCTTCGAAGAAAACATAGCTCGGGTCCGCGTTAAGGGCGGCCCGAACGCCCTCTGGGCTCTGGCTGTCGAGATAAGCCCGGAAGTTCGACCAGGTCGGACTAGGCACAAGACCGCTGTCGCGAGCCGCCCCCAGCGCTGAACGCCAGCGATAGCCGTTCTGGGCGGCGAAGGCGGCGCGCACTTCAGTGCCGTCGTCAAAGCGCAGCCGCCCAGACCCTTGCACCTGCAGCTTATAGACATCGGCTGGGTGGGCGTAGGCGAACGCTTGCCCCGGAGCCACGGGCAAAGCCCCGCGCTGCGGATATGGCCGCACACGGCCGTCCTGGAGAACGCCGCGAAGCTCGCGAGGGGCGCCCCGGAGCGCCTCGCTGTCATAGGCGGTAGCAAAGCCGGCCAGATCAACGGTCACCATGTCTGTCGGCGGCGCCAGCAGCGGCTCGGTGAACCCGGACTGCGGCGACCGCCGGGCTTCAACCACCGGCTCGAAGTAGGCCGTCAGGCGGCTTTCCCCCGCGCTTGCGAGAACCCGAGCCGGAGCGAAATGTGTCTCGAAGAAGCCCCGGGCATCCTGAAGACCAAGTCCGGTCGCCGCCCGGCATGCCGGAAGCCAGTCGCCGACAACGCCGCCGTAACGGGCCTGATTGGATAAGGGTTGGTCCACCGCCCGCCGACCGATGACGCCGCACCAACGCTGAAAAGCCGCCAGCGCCGGCGCGAGATCGGCTTCCGCCCAGCCGGGCATGGCGGTGAAGGCGTCCGGCGCAAGAGCGAAATCCGTGACGATTTCCGGCGGCGTTGAAGGGGTCGAAGCTGTTGAGGGAACGCTCGCGGTCGGCGTCGTGGCGCAAGCGGCAAGCCCTGCGGCGAGGACGGCGGCGAGCATGGGGGAGAATGACTTGGGCATGGCAGCCTTATCATACAGCCAATTCGGCAAAGTTGCGGCGAACCAAACCCGTTTCCGCGCCCTCGTCGTTTCGCTTGCGCACCGAGCACATCGGCCTTATCGTGCACACCTTATGCTCATTTGTAGCATAAGTCGGCTGGCTCGCCCTTGCTTTTCACGTGGTGCGACCCAGATATGCTCTATCTGAGCAAAAGGGGCAAAGGAGCTCTCCATGGCCAGGATCATTGATGCGCCGCTGATCGCGTCCGGGGACGAAGGCTGCGCCCTGCCCTCTGGCCAATGGGGCCCCGCCAGCGCCGCCGCAGCCCGCGGGCTCGTTTACGACGCCGCCGTAAAGGCAGAGACCGACGCCCTCTGCGACAAGGTGAAGGAGACAATCCCCGCCTTCGAGTGGCCCGCCTATGCGCCGCTGATCGCGGGGATCAATCGCCTCAAGAAAGAGAAGAACGCGGTTATCCTCGCGCACAACTACATGACGGCCGACATCTTCCACTGCGTCGGCGACTTCCAGGGCGACAGTCTGCAACTGGCGCGGGAAGCCGCCGCCGTGGACGCTGAGATCATTGTCCAGGCGGGCGTGCACTTCATGGCGGAAACCTCCAAGATCCTCGCGCCTGACAAAACCGTCCTGATCCCGGATCTGAGGGCCGGCTGCTCGCTCGCAGCCTCGATTACGGGCGCCGACGTGCGGCTGATCAAGCAACGCTATCCTGGCGTGCCGGTGGTGACCTACGTCAACACGTCCGCCGAGGTGAAGGCGGAAAGCGACGTTACGTGCACCTCCTCGAATGCAGTGCAAGTCGTGGAATGGGCGGCCCAGGAATGGGGCGTGGACCGGGTTATTCTGATCCCGGATGAATTCTTGGCACGCAACGTCGCCGCGATGACCTCCGTGAAGATCATCTCCTGGAAGGGCCGCTGCGAGGTCCACGAGCGCTTCACTGCGGAAGATATCGCTGAACTTCGCGCGGCGCATCCCGGAGTGATCGTCTTGGCGCACCCTGAGTGCCCGCCGGACGTGATGGCGGCTGCCGACTATGCGGGCTCGACCGCCGCCCTTGCCAACTACGTCACCAAGAACGCTCCCAAAAAGGTCGTTCTCCTAACGGAATGTTCGATGTCGGACAATGTCTCGGCGGCGGCGCCGCAGACCGAGTTTATCCGCCCGTGCAATCTCTGCCCGCACATGAAGACCATCACGCTCGCCGGCATTTACGACGCCCTGAAGCTGCGCCAGCATGAGGTCACGGTCCCCGAAGACATTCGGGTGCGGGCCAAGCAAGCCATTGACCGGATGCTCACCTTGCCGAAGACAAACGCTCCGTTAGACTTCAAGACCGGGCTCCCCGCCGCGACCGTTGAGCTTGTCGACTGATCGCGCGCCTCCAGCCCGGATGACGTGATGGCCAAATCTGACGCATCGTCCGCATCCGGCGTGTTGATCGTCGGCGCGGGACTAGCTGGGCTTTTCCTAGCCCTGCGCCTCAGCGACCGTCCGGTCACGGTCGTTTCCCCGACGCCGCTCGGCCAAGCCTCTGCGAGCGCCTGGGCGCAAGGCGGTCTTGCCGCCGCCCTCGCCCCGGAGGATAGCCCGGAGGCGCACGCGGCCGACACCATCGCCGCTGGCGCTGGTTTGGTGGATCCAGTGGCGGCCAGATTGCTGGCGGAAGAAGGCCCCGCCCGCGTGCGCGACCTGATCGCCTTAGGCGTACCGTTTGATAGGACGCCGGAAGGGGCCTTGGCGCTTTCGCTGGAAGCGGCGCACTCTCGTCCAAGGGTGGCGCGGGTGAAGGGCGATCTGGCGGGCCAAGCGATCATGCATGCCTTGATCGCCGCGGTCAGGGCGAACCCTCGCATCCAAGTCATCGAAGGCTTGCGAATGGAGGCGCTCCTGCAGCATCCCGACGGCACGGTCGGCGGCGCTCTGTGTACAGATGGATGCGACGTCATTGCTCTGGAAGCGGCGGAGACTGTTCTCGCCACAGGCGGCGTTGGCGGGCTTTATGCCGTGACAACCAACCCGGCGTCCGCCCTCGGCGACGGCCTCGCCTGCGCCCATCTCGCTGGGGCGCTGTTGCAGAACATGGAGTTTGTCCAGTTTCACCCGACCGCCCTTGCGATCGGGATTGATCCAGCCCCACTGGCGACGGAAGCGCTGCGGGGCGATGGCGCCCGCCTCCTCAACGCGGATGGATCCCCATTCATGGCGCGCTATCACCCGGCCGAAGAGCTTGCCCCCCGCGATGTCGTGGCCCGGGCCATTCAGAGCGAACGCGCCGCTGGCCGCGGAGCCTTTCTTGACGCGCGGGACGCTGTCGGCGCGGCGTTTCCAGAGCATTTCCCTGCTGTCTTCGCCGCTTGCCAGTCGGCGGGTCTTGATCCGCGGTCGGAGGTTTTGCCGGTGGCGCCCGCCGCGCACTACCACATGGGTGGCATCGCGGTCGATCTCTGGGGAAAATCAACCGTGTCTGGATTATCCGCTCTAGGCGAATGTGCCTGCACCGGTGCGCATGGCGCAAACCGGCTAGCCTCGAACTCGCTGCTTGAGGCCGTGGTCTTCGCCGACCGCATCGCTAGGCGTCTGATCTCTGACGGCCCGAGCGGGAAGCCTGGTGGCGAGGGGCGGGCAGCGCCCGCCCTGCCTGACGACGCCCTGCAGAGCCTACGCCATGCCATGGCCAATGAGGCGGGGGTCGTCCGTGACGCCGAAGGCCTACTCCGGCTCCAGGCGCTGATTGCCGACCTGGCCGCCGTCCATGGAAAGACCAAGGCGCTGACCGTAGCGGAACACATCGCTGTCGCTGCTCTCAATCGCCAGGAAAGCCGCGGCGGACACTATCGGCGCGATTATCCGGAGACGGATCAGACGCCGCGCAACAGTTTCATTGATCCCACCCTCGCAGGAGCGCTCCGCGATGCCCCTTCTTGACGCCGTCATTGAGCCGATTGTGCGAGCGGCGCTGCTGGAAGACGTGGGTCGGGGCGCCGACGTCAGTGCGGCCCTGCTCCCCCAAAATGCACCCTTCAAAGGCCTGATCCGCGCTCGGAAAGCAGGAACCGTGGCAGGCCTTCAACCGGCCAGAATCGCCTTTCGGATCGTGGATCAAGACCTGCAATTTACTCCGCTTGCGGACGATGGCGCGCGCGTTGAATCAGGGGCGCCTCTGGCGCGGATCGAAGGCCGCGCCGCTAGCGTAGTGACTGCAGAACGCACCGCGCTGAATTTCCTAACATTATTGTCCGGATGCGCCACGCTAACCGCTCGCTATGTCACAGCCGTCGCCGGCACGAAGGCGCGCATCGCAGCGACACGCAAGACCCTTCCGGGCCTGCGGGCTCTGCAAAAGGAGGCCGTTCAACTGGGCGGCGGCTGGCCGCACCGCTTCGGCCTGGATGACGCCATACTCGTCAAGGACAACCACATCGCCGCCGCCGGCAGTGTTTCCGCCGCTCTGGCCCAGGCCCAGGCAGTGGCGGGCCACATGCGGGTCATCGAGGTTGAAGTCGACAGCTTGGCGCAACTTGAAGAGGCTTTGGACCACAAACCTCAGATCGTGTTGCTGGACAATTTCTCGCTGACTGACCTTCAGGCCGCGGTGACGCTTACCGCGGGGCGCGCGCTCCTCGAAGCTTCCGGTGGCGTGACCCTGGAAACGGTCCGCGCTATCGCCGAGACCGGCGTGGACGTCATCAGTGTCGGCGCACTGACCCACTCTGCGCCGGCGCTTGATATCGGCCTGGACGTCGCCTGAAAAAACGAGCCCGAGGGCTCTGACCTTTACCCGGCGGTCGGTACCGGGGCGGCCTCGCTGGCCGCAGCTGGCGCTTCGACCGGCGCTGCGGCAGGCGCGTCCGCCGCCATAGCGGGGTCCTGCGCGAGGGGTGCTGCGACTTCGCCCGCGATTACCCCTTCGACCGGGCCTTCCGCAGCAACGGTGGTCACCTGCGGCCGACGCGAGGGTCGGTTCCATTCCGGCATAGTCGCCCGCTCAGCGGCGCTCGGATAACGGTAAAAAATGTGAGCGCCAATGCGGTTGGTTTCAATCAAACGCGGGGCCCAGCGCGGCCACACCGCAGTGGTGTGGTAATGCGTGGCGTTACCGGTCATGTCCGGATGCTCACCGGCCATAATTTCCGTGGCGATCTCGCGAGCCACGCGCCAAGGACGACCCCGCGGCCGGCTGTTCAAAGACCCGTCGCAGGTGAAGGTGAACTGGCATCCCGTCGCGCGATGCGAACCCTGATAGACCACGCCGCAGATCGTATTCGGATAGGCCGAGGACGCGACCCGGTTCATGATCACTTCGGCAACGGCGATCTGGCCTTCCCGAGACTCGCCACGTGCCTCGTAGTAGATGCCCTCCGCAAGGCAGCGATGTTCCCGCTCATAACCGGCGACCGCTTGGAACGGCTCCGGGTTGCGGCCCCGCAGAGACGCCTGCAGCACCATGGCGGAACGGTCTTCGCTAAGGGAGGCGACTGTAGTGGACCCGGAAGCGATCAAGCTCCCGTCAGCGTCGCGCAAAGCAGCAAGAGCAAGTTCGGCGGCCTCATCCCCACGGCTCAACAGCCGCGCATCCAGCCGACGGGCGTAATCCACCCCAACACCCTCAGCCATTGCCAGCGTGCGCTGTTCGGCGGCGCGCTCGGCGATCACCGGCATCGCGACGGCGGCGGCGGCGACACACGCGAGAGCCGCAGCGCCCTGCCGAAGGGCCAAAGGATTACGTTCAAGTTCTACCATAAGTTCGGTCCGAATCGTCCCGATGAAGGTAGCAAAGCTCCGCCAGAACATCACGAAGATCCCTAAGATCCGCTTAAAGTCCGGGGCGACGGCGCGGCGTGCGCAACAGAAGAGGCCCCAAACCCAGCACAGGTTGATCAGCAGCATGGCTGAAAGCCGCGTTCGGATACACGCTGCTCCCTGCCAGGGCGATTGACAATTTGTTAAGACGCGAGTGCAGACAGCCCTTCGATTCGAAAGCGTGGCGCATCGGCGACGCTTGGACCGGGAAGAAATCCCGGTTGCTCAACAGGTTACGCCGCTCGCAGTTCGGCGTTGCTCTGTGACGATGTGTCATGCCGCAGCGCAGCATGCAAGGTTAAAAGGCGCCCATTTACGGGAACCTGCCCCAACACGCCCACTCTCACGCCCGCGTCCAAGGCTGAAAATGGCCTCTTAAGCCCGACTTTGGGGCTTCTCACTCAACGCAGCGTGAGCGGCAGCCAAGCGTGCAATCGGCACCCGGAATGGCGAGCATGACACGTAATCCAGCCCCAAACGCATGCATAGTGCGATGGAATCCGGGTCCCCGCCGTGCTCCCCGCAGATGCCGAGTTTGAGATCGGGACGCGCGCTGCGCCCACGCTCGGCGGCGATTTGGACCAACTCGCCGACGCCATCGGCGTCGATCGAGACGAACGGATCGCGGTCCAAAAGGCCCCGATCAACGTAAAGACCCAGGAACTTCGCGGCATCGTCCCGGGACACACCGAGAGTCGTCTGAGTCAAATCATTGGTGCCGAAGGAGAAAAAGCTCGCTTCCTCGGCGATTTCGGCCGCCCGCAGCGCCGCTCGCGGCAACTCGATCATGGTGCCGATCAGGTAAGGGATTTCGACCCCCGCCGCCGCCAGCGCCTCCCGCGCGGCCTCCTCCACAATCGCCCGCACCGCAGCGAGCTCTTTGCGACCGATCACGAACGGGATCATGATCTCGGGGTTTGGCGTAACGCCCGTTTCCTTTGCGACCTGAGCGGCGGCCTCAAAAATCGCCCGAGCCTGCATCGCGTAGATTTCCGGATAAGCGATGGCGAGGCGGCAGCCCCGGAACCCGAGCATCGGGTTCACCTCCATCAGCTCTTTCACCCGCGCTTGGAGCGCCTTTGGATCCACATTCAAGCTCGCCGCCACCGTCGCACACTCCTCAGGCGAGTGCGGCAGGAATTCGTGCAGCGGCGGATCGAGAAGCCGGATCGTGCCCGGCCGGTCCCCCAAGAGGCGGAAGATCTCGACGAAATCCTCCCGCTGAAACGGAAGAATCTTGGAAAGCGCCCGCACGCGCTCCGCAGCGGTTTCAGCGAGGATCATCTCCCGCACGGCGGCGATACGCCCCGCGTTGAAGAACATGTGCTCGGTGCGGCACAGGCCGATGCCCTCCGCCCCAAACTCCAGCGCAACGCGTACGTCGTCCGGAGTCTCTGCATTCGTCCGCACACCGAGCTTCCGTATGCTGTCGGCCCACTCCATGACCCGCGCGAAATCGCCGGTCAGCTCATGGCGGACCATTTCGGCAGCGCCCGCCAAAACCTGGCCCCACCCTTTCTGGCCGGAGCCGTCGACGGTGATGATGTCGCCGCGGCGGATGACGCGGCCATTGGCGATGAACTGGCCTTGAGCCTCATCGATGCGCAGATCGGTTGCGCCGCAGACGCAAGGGCGCCCCATGCCGCGAGCGACGACAGCCGCGTGGCTGGTCATGCCGCCGCGGCTTGTGACGATGGCCCGAGCGGCGTGCATGCCGTGGATATCTTCAGGGCTGGTTTCCGTCCGTACAAGGATAACCGCTTCCCCGCGCTGAGCGAGGTCAGCGGCTTCGTCCGGATCGAACACAACTTTGCCGATGGCCGCGCCGGGGGACGCCGGCAGACCCTGGACGATGACGTCGCGCTTGAACGATGGAGAAATGGTCGGGTGCAACAGTTGATCGAGAGAGGAAGGATCAACCCGCAGCACTGCTTCTTGGGGTGTGATCAAGCCCTCATCGACCATATCCACCGCAATCTTGAGGCTGGCTTTCGCGGTGCGTTTGCCGTTCCGGGTCTGGAGCATGTAGAGCACGCCCTGCTCCACCGTGAACTCGATATCCTGCATGTCGCGGTAGTGCGCTTCCAGCCGACGGTAAACATCCGTGAGCTGAGCAAAAACCTCCGGCATCGCCTCTTCCATGGAGAGCTGCTTGTCGCCCATTTCCTCGCGGGCGGCCTTGGTGATCGGGCGCGGCGTCCGGATGCCGGCCACGACATCTTCGCCCTGGGCGTTGATCAGGAACTCCCCATAAAAGCGCTTCGCGCCGGTGGAGGGATCGCGGGTGAAAGCCACGCCCGTGGCGCTGGTTTCGCCCATATTGCCGAACACCATCGCCTGCACGTTCACCGCCGTGCCCCAGGCCTCCGGGATGTTGTGCAGCTTGCGGTAAACATTGGCCCGCGGGTTCATCCAGGACCGGAACACTGCGGCCACTGCGCCCCAGAGCTGCTCTTTGGGATCGGCCGGGAACGGACGACCGGAAGCCTTCTCCACTTCCTTTTTGTAGGCCGCGATGATGTGCTTCCAACCGGCCGCATCGACGTCGGTGTCGGAGCGGCAATCATTTTCATCCTTGTACGTCTCAAGGATCGCTTCAAACGCGCTGTGATCCAGCTCCAGCACGACATGGGAGTACATCTGGATGAAGCGGCGATAGCTGTCATAGGCGAAACGCTCGTCGCCGGCCTTGACGGCAAGCCCCGCAGCCGTGTCGTCGTTGAGGCCGAGATTGAGAACCGTGTCCATCATCCCGGGCATGGACGCCCGGGCGCCGGAGCGGACCGATACCAAGAGCGGATTGGCGGGGTCGCCGAAGCGCTTGCCGGTCTTGGCTTCAAGATCGGCAATCGCCTGGGCCACCTCGGCCTCAAGCCCCTCAGGCCAAACCCGCCCAGAGGCGTAATAGGCGTTGCAGGCCGCGGTCGTGATCGTAAAGCCTGGAGGCACCGGCAGCCCGAGCTTGGCCATCTCGGCGAGGTTCGCGCCCTTGCCGCCCAAAAGGTCCCGCATCGCGGCGTCGCCGTCTGTGCGTCCGCCGCCGAAGCCATAAACGAACCGTTCGGCCATGGTCTTATCCTTCGATCTTCGAGAAGTCCGCTACGCTGTGGAGCGCAGATCGGATGTCGGCCAACAGCCGGAGGCGGTTGAGCCGCAGATTGTCGTCTTTGGCGTTGACGAGAACGCCGTCCAACATCGCATCGACCGGCGCGCGCAAGCCCGCAAGGGCTTTCATGACGTCGGCGAAGCGCTCGTGCGCCATCGCCTCGCGCGCGTCGGCGACGGCGGACTGGAGCGCCTGAAACAGCGCTTTCTCAGCGGGCTCTTCGAGAAGACCCGCAGAGGGTGCAGCGGCGGCGATTTGGTCGGCGAGGCCGGGCTGCTTTTTCTCTTCCTGAGCCAAGATGTTCGCCGCGCGCTTGTAGCCCGCGAGCAGGGTTTTGCCGTCGTCGGTTTTGAGGAAGGCGTCGAGGGCTTCGACGCGCCGGCGAAGATCCAACGGATTGAAGCCCGAGAGCGTTGCATCAAAAGCGGCAGCGCAATGTGACGGAGAAAAGCCCTCATCGCGCAGGGATACAGTGAGCCGATCGAGCAAAAAGCCGAAGGTAAGGTCGTCCAGAAGCGACGCGAACTGCTCGTACACTTGGAGGTTCGGCAGTTTGTACCGTGGCACATGATTTTGAAGAAGCGGCCCGGCGCGTAACTCAAGCGGCAGGTTATTGAGAGACAAGATGCGAAGCACGCCGAGGGCAGCGCGCCTTGAGCCATAAGCATCCCCCGAGCCTGTCGGCTTTTCGTCAATCGCCCAGAACCCGGCGAGGCTATCGAGCTTATCCGCCAAAGCGAGCGTCACCGCGACCGGGTCTGTCGGCACACGGTCGTTGGGGCCCAAGGGGCGGTAGTGGTCTTCGATGGCGGCGGCGATGGAAGGGTTGGCCTTCGCCCCACCCCCTGCCCCGAGCGC
>VYLN01000197.1_pt1 | contig 11261 bp, 10 predicted proteins | sample 5109471 | NCBI WGS metagenome assembly VYLN01 (sample SAMN12291806, study PRJNA351875) | freshwater metagenome | isolation source: freshwater lake | place: USA: Michigan, Lee Lake | collected 2013-08-06 | reverse complement strand
CACGCCCCAAGCACGCGTGCCGCAGTCTGAGCCGCACCAGTTTCTCTCGCCGCATCATCAAGCACCGCCAGTTGCTCCGCCATCGGCCGAGCAATCAGCGCAAGCGGATCCGTATTCGCACCAAGCCGCACCTTGTCGAACATTGACCATGAAAGCGTGCGACCATCAATGCTGTCGCGCGTCGTCGTCCTCGCCGGATGTCGCGCACTCACACACGCAAAATCAAGCACAAGCCGCATGACATTCAGCAGCGGCTGATACCCCACCTCGCCCGTCGCCAGCGTCGCCCGCGAGCAATCAAGTCGCGTCGGAAAAACACTCGCAAAGTTCAATGGCCGCTCATAAGCCCAGTCAAACCACGCCGCATCAAGACCCGACCGCTCACGCGTCGTGATCAGCAAATCATGGTGACGCGAACAAGTAACCGTTGCATCAAGCAAGCTCGGAAAACCATCACCTCGCGACAGCACAAACCACTGAGGCCACAACACGCCAGGCGACTGCACAAGTTCAACCGACCACTCACCCGCATCCAGCAGCGCAACATGCGGCGATCGCGTAGGCCAGCCATATGTCGCCAGATTGTCGCGCAGCCACTGATCTTCCGACCGCCCGCCCGAAGCTACGCCAACTTCCAGCCCCAATTCGCGAAGCGTTTTGAGTACATGAAGGCCGCCGCGCATGGCAAGCCCCGCCGCCAAAAGAAGCCCACTACCAACGCCATCCGTAGGCCATGCCCGCCCGTTGGGACAAGCAAGCGAACGTGACAGTTCCCGGACTTTATCGCGAAGGTGAGTGCGTTCCATGCGGTACCACGCATCGACACGCAATCGTTCCCGCATCACGCAGCCGCGCGAGTTTCACACATCACAAGCGCGGTCGTGCCACATATGCGGGAGGCACAACCCATGCAGCGATAAAACACCCAGGCCCAATCAGCCGCGGAAAAAGTTTACCACACTCTGAATCGTCACCGCACGTCCAACCGCCGCGATGCTTTCCGTCAGCGGAATGTGCTTGGGGCAAACCTTCACGCAGTTCTGCGCATTGCCGCAATCATTCACACCGCCCGGCCCCATCAGCACTTCCAAGCGTTCAGCCTTCAGCTGCTTGCCCGTCTCATGCTCATTGAACAAACGCGCCTGACTAATCGCATGAGCCCCGATAAAGCTCGTATCCCACTGACTCTTGTCAGGCTCAATGTTGAACTGCGGACAAGCCTCCAGACAGCAACCACAACTCATGCATTGACTCAAGTCATACCGCGTTTCTTGCTTCGCCGAAGTTTCACGCGGACCCGCACCCAAGCTATACGTGCCATCAATCGGCACCCACGCCTTCACCCGCTTGAGATTGTGGAACAGCCGCTCGCGATCAACCCACAAATCACGAACGATCGGGAACTTGCTCATCGGCTCAAGCGACATCTCATCGCCCTCAGCCGGCGCATAGTCGTCCACCAAGCATGAACAGCTCTGCCGAACTTTGCCATTGATGACCATGGTGCACGAACCGCACACCTCTTCAAGGCAGCCGCTGTCCCACACAACCGGCGTCGTCGGCTTGCCCTCAACCGTCGTCGGATTTGCCGCAATCTGCTGCAACACGCTGATGATATTCATGCCGCGTTCGCTCACGCTGACATTGAACGTCTCCCACCTGCTCGCCTTGCCAGGGCCATCACATCGCTTGATCTTCACGCGAATCGTACGACCTTGCTTGGCAATCTTGCGGTTAGCCATGCGCTGAGCACTGGCGGCGGCATTGGCAGAATCACTTGCGTAAGTCGAAATCATGATGCGTACCTCTTCCAGTAGCTCGCCGCCAGCAATGCCGCGCGACGGGGTTCGTGAACTTGATCAACCTGCGCCTTCAAATGGCTTGCTCAATATAGATAGCAGCAATCCAAACAAAACCTCACAACCATTCCGGACTCGCCACCTTCTTCACCGCCCCACCCGCGCCACCCTGGTCATCCTTCTTGCCGTACGTCCGTGCCGTCGGCTGAATCAAACTCGCGTCAATGGGCAACAAATCAATCTCCGTCGTCTTCGCCGGCTTCGAAAACTTCGCCACCGTCGTCTTCATAAACTGGGCATCATTGCGATCCGGATAGTCCGTGCGATAGTGCGCCCCGCGACTTTCCTTACGCTCAATGCTGCCAAAGCAAATCGCTTCCGAAACCAGCAGCATGTCCCCCACCGCTCGCGTGTAGCTCAGCGTCTGGTTCGTCCACGCCGCCGCATCGCCCAGCCGAATCCGGCTGTAGCGATCACGCAGTTCCGCAATCTTGTTCCGGCACTGCTCAAGCCGCGACGCACTCTTCACAACCGTGCACGCCGCCGTCATCTCAACGCCCAGTTCCTTATGAATCACATACGGATTCGTCGCAGGCGATGCTTCACCCTGACCAACCGTCTGCGTCAAAGCCTTCACCTTCGCCTGCTCTTGCTCCACCACGGCTTCATACGCGCTGCTGGTCAGCATCTCTGCCGGCTGCTTGCTGGCCTGCTCGTCATTGCGAATGTAATTCACCACGCTCACGCCGCAGCACAAGCCGTCAAACAAACAGCTCAGCAACGCATTCGCGCCCAGTCGATTCGCCCCGTGATACGCAAAGTTCACTTCACCAAATGCGTACAAACCCTTGATGTTCGTCATGCTGTTGATGGGCGAGCCATATTCCATGCCCTGCCCAATCTCAGCATTCAAAGGCGACCGCGAACCACTCTTGTGCTTCGTCCTCGGTTCAGCCGGCATGTAGCTGCCCTTGCTGAACTGCGTCCACAACCCGCCCATGCTGTAGTGCACCGCCGGGAAAATCCGCATGGGCGTGAACTTGGGGTCATCACCCACAAACTTCTCATAGATATCAAGAATCCCGCCCAGCTTCTTCGCCAAGTACTCGGGGTCTCGCTCCGTCAGGTCCAGATACACCTGATTCTCATTCGCCACGCCCATCCCTTGATTCACGCAGATATCAAAAATCTCCCGCGTCGCAATATCACGCGGCACAATGTTCCCATACGCCGGATACTTCTCTTCCAGGAAGTAGTACCGCTCGCTCGTCGGAATCGTCTTGGGGTCTTGCCCACTGCGCGGGTTTGGCCCCCACTTGCCATCTTCGCGCTTCAATGCTGGCACCCACACGCGCCCACCTTCGCCGCGAGCACTCTCGCTCATCAGCCGCAGTTTGTCCGCACCCGGAATCGCCGTCGGGTGTACCTGAATCATCTCCGGATTGCCATACCACGCGCCCGCCTGATAGCACCGCGCCGCCGCCGCACCAGTACACACCACGCTGTTGGTGCTCTTGCCATACACCAGCCCGCAGCCGCCCGTCGCCATCACCACCGCATCCGCGCGGAACGCACGAATCTGCATCGTCCGCATGTCCTGAGCAACAATCCCCACGCAGCGACCATCACTGATCACAGGCCACAAAAACTCCCAGAACTCATACTTGTTGACTTTCCCCTCAGCTTCATACCGCCGCGTCTGTTCATCCAACGCATACAGCAACTGCTGCCCCGTCGTCGCCCCCGCAAAGTGCGTGCGCTTGAACAGCGATCCGCCAAACAACCGCAAATCGCGATAGCCCTCGCTCGTCCGATTAAACGGCACACCCATGCGGTCCAGCAAATCAATGATCTTCGGCGCCCAGTTCGCCATCTCCAGCACCGGATGCTGGTCCGCGAGGAAGTCGCCGCCGTAAATCGTCTCGTCAAAGTGCTCGTACTCGCTATAGCCCTGCTGGCGAGCAACTTCATTGCACGCATTGATGCCGCCCTGAGCACACACGCTGTGGCTGCGCTTCACAGGCACCATGCTGAACAGGTCAACCTGCATGCCAGCTTCAGCGATGCGCACGCTCGCCGACAAACCTGCCAGTCCGCCTCCCACCACAATCACACGTTGCGTTGCCATAGTTGTTGCTCCGAGCGTTTGGCCCTTGGAAGTGCTTGCGGCCAAACCTTGTCTACCTATTCGTACTTCGTCTCTCTGCGATCAATTGATTCTGTTCGGCAAGATATCGGCGTCATTTCCAGTGCTTCACCGGGCGTTATCTGTCAGCGTCCGCCGTCAGTTTCCCTTGTTCACCGGGCTCAACCATCTCCACCTTCTCCAATAACTTCTGCTCAATCTTCTTCGCATCATTCGGGTTCGTCAGCACCGCGGCAATCAGCGCGCTCCACGCCATCACCATCAGCCCCGCGCCCAACCCCGCACACGCCACGCCCCACCGCTGCTGAGCGGTGCGTGAAATCGTGAGTCCCCACGTAATCGCACTGGTCCACAAACCGTTCGCAAAGTGAAAGACCAGCAGCGTGATGCCGCTGAAGTACAGCAAGCTCACCAGCAATCCCCAAATCGTCACATCGCCGTATCCGCCGCGCAGTGCCGCCGCCAGCGAACTCACCGACGCCTCATGCGACCACTTCACGCTGCCATCAAACGGTGGAATCAAGAACGTCCACCCCCACCGCAGCGTCGCCACGTGATAGAAGATGAACAAGATGCCCACATATCCGCTGATCCGCTGCCACTTGTACCGCCAGTTGCCCTGATACGCGTACGCCGCCGTATTGCTCTTGCCGCTGCGCGCGTAGTAAATGCCCAGAATGCTGTGAAAAGCAATCGCAACCCACAGCGTGATCTCAATCAGCATCAAGTGCGGAATCTGCTCATTGATCCACCGCACCTCATGCCAGAAGTAGCCCCACCCGCCCTGCTGCACATTCAGATCGTCATACCGCCCGCGATCACCAAACTGCCCCCAAGCCAGCGACGAGTTGGTCACCAGGTGCGCAATCAGAAAGACGCCGATAGGCACAATGCCCGTCAGGCTGTGCAACCGTCGCAGCAAAAAGTGATGCTTGTCGAGGAAACCTTGCTTGACCTTCGGTGTCGTGTTTTCTGCCACGCGGAATCGCCTTTCGACAAAGATCAGAACCAACCGACCCCACAAAACCAACCTGACCCCGCCCAGCAACGACTTCTACTTCACTCAGGTCGAACCCAAGTCCAGCCTGCTCGCCCCACCCGCGCCGGGCGTCACAATACCACCACCACCACCACCGCCGCCACCACCCATCGGCTTGATGCGACCTTCTTGCACAGCCTTCGCTACCGCCTTGCTCAATTCCACAAATGCCATGCGAAGTTCCGACGCCACCCGCGTCAGCGAAGCCTGCTCGGCTTCAGTCAGGTTGCCCTTGGTCTTTTCTTCGAGCACGCCCAACATATCGATGTGCAGTTTGGCGTATTCCAGGCTCACCATCGCCTGCCCCGTCCGCGGATCAGGCACGTAACCCATATACGCCAGCGCCTGCTGCGTCAGCAGGGCAACCAGATCATCAAATCGCGTCCGTTCCTCTTCCTCGCCGCCTTCCGCATCGGTCGGAGCCAGTTTGGGAGCCGGCTTAGGCTTGCTCGCGGCAAGTTTTTCCTTTTCCGCTTGAGCCTGCGCCTTCCAGTCGGAATCGATTATGATCTTGGGTTCATCGGCTGGGGGCATGGAAGCTCCTCGCGTTGGTTGGTTCGACCCTGGCGGTCGGTCCGTTCATCGCGGCACAAAGCCGAACAAGAGGACGAACGTGAGAAACACGACAGCCAGTTTGAGTGTAGCGGGCTTCATGATGCAAGGGCGAACGAACGCCGCACTTGCCGCCATTTTTGTGCTCCTTGCAGGTGCTGCACTGGGCGGCTGTTCGTCTTCTGACAGCAAGTCGCCATCGCGCGGCCGCTCGCTCTCGCCCGCAGATTTCGTCGCGGCAGGTACAACCCAGCCCGCGCTGGCAACCAATCCCGCAACTGAAAATAACAACCCGCCGCGCACCGGACGAGTGCTCGCCAGCAGCGACGTCAACGTCACCGGACCAGTTGCAGCTCGCGAAGGCCTTGAGGACACAACCACAACCGTCGCGCAAGCATCAACCAACGCAACGCCCATCGCCGGCATCACGCTCATCGACGCGAAAGTTGGCGATGTGAACGGCAAGCCGATTTTCGCATCCGCCGTCTTCGATCGCGGCACGCTCACGCAAGAAGCCATGGGCTCGCGCCTCGCCGCTGAAGCCAAACGCATGCCCGCCGACCGTTGGCGAAAGCTGGCGGACGAAGCCATCACGCGCTGGATCGATGCGTTCATCGAAGACGAACTTTTGCGCGCCGAAGCACTCGGCAGCTTGAGCGTCGAGCAGCAGCAAGGGTTGTTCTCGTTTATCGAAGGTCTGCAGCGCGACTTGCAACGCGAACAAGGCGGCAGCCGGGCGCAGCTTGAACGCAACCTCGAAGCAACCAAAGGTCTGACCATCGACGAGTGGCGCCGCAGGCAGGAAGACATCGAGCTCGTGCGCGCGCAGTTGATCGACCGCGTGTATCGCCGGGTCAACGTTGGCTCGCGCGATATTCGCCAGCGGTACTTTCAGTTGTTCGACGAATTCAATCGCCCGCCGCTTGCAACGTTTCGGCTCGTGGTTGTTGCAAAGGACAACCAGGCCGCAGTCGACGGTTTTGCGAAGGAACTTGCCGAGGCCGCCAGCTTCGCTGACGCGGCGCAGAGCAAGTACAACCTCAACAAGCGCGACAAAGGCGGCTTGGAACTGCGCGATTTGAGCGACGACCCGGCGAAGATGGAACTGTTCGCGACTGACAAGCTGAACGAAGTTGCGCGCACCATGCAAACGGGCCAGACTGTGGGGCCGATTGAAGATAGTCCCGCGCAACTGTGGCTGCACCTTGAGAGCGTTGAAGATCGCAAGCGTTCGCTGTATGACGCGCAGCTTGAAGTTGAAGATCGCGTGCGCGGCGAGCGTGCTGAGAATCAGCGCAAGCGATATATCAACACGCTGCGCGACCGCGCGAGCATTAGCGATGTGAGCAACATGGTCAGCGCGCTCATGGAAGTCGCCGAGAAGCGTTATCTGCCTGCCGCGCCGGCGGCGGGCAGCAAAACCATTCAGACGACGCCGCGATAAGGACGACGCATGGCCATTCCGCTGCATGATGGCTGGTGGCAGCGACTCAAGCGGTGGATCGCGCCCCGTTTGGGCAACACCGATCATGTCGGCAGGCTTGCCGAAGACGCGGCGTGCAGATTGCTGCGCGAGCGCGGGTTTACGATTCGCCATCGCAATGCGCGGACGCCCAAGGGCGAGGCCGACATCATCGCGGATAGTCCCGCCGGGGTGCATGTTGTTGTTGAAGTGAAATCGCGCGTACGCAAGGTTGATGCACCCGCGCGCAGCAATGCGACTTCGCCGCTTGCGTCGATCACGCACGAGAAGCGAGAGCGGCTGCAAGCCATCGCGCGACATCTCATGCGGGCCAATCGCTGGGGGCGTAGTGAGGTTCGGATTGATGTGATTGCGATTGAGTTTGAAGTTGCACAAGGGCGGCCGGTTTTGAAGTCGGCGGAGGTTTTTGAGGGGGCGATTGGGGTTTGAAGGGCGCGGCATTTTCGCGGACAATCGCGGCATGCGGCATTCGTGATGCGGCATTCGGGGGGAAGGCAACGCGGGATTGTCGTCGCAGGCGGGCTCGGCGTGAATGGGTTCGGGGCGAGCCGGTTGCGGCGGGACGTTGAGGCACATCTGGATTTCTGGGCGAAACGCCCATGTGTGCACTTCCCACATCGTGAGACCAAACGCGTGCGCGAGGGCGATGAGGTCGCGGTTGAGCTCAAAGTAACGCAGAATGCGCGGAACATCATCCGCTGGCACGCACGCGAGATACACATCAGTCAAAGCGGCTGGACGTTTGGTTGATTCGATTTGCATAGGTCCTCCCATATACACAGGCGGAGGACGCGTTGCGCGCGCACAGATTTGCAGGGCGGAGGCAATTTTGCGGCGCAAGTGCTTGCGACGACTGGAGAAGAAAATCTGCAAAAATCCCCGAGGATTTGGCCAGCGCGTACAGATGCGCGCGCACGGGGGCGGGATGTGTGGGTGGCGTGCGCGCGCCGGGATTTGATACCAGGTGCCGCGGTGGTTATGCGTGAGCATCAAGGCGCACGGTGAGGGTGATGCCACCCGCCGTGACGGTGCCAGAAGCATCCATGCACAAAGATCACTGCGCGGAGGGGCCGTAGCACGATGTCAGGCTTTCCCGGTAAATCGCCCGCATGCAGCCGAAACCGAAACCCCAACGCTTGCACCATCCGCCGGACGGCAAGCTCGGGCGTCGTGTCGCGACCGCGTATCGCAGCCATGCACCGGGCCCGCTGCTCGCGCGTGAGCACGTCCACGCTCAGGCCTTCACCAGTTTGGCGGCGTAGGCGATGAACTCCTCGACCTGCAGCAGTTTCACGCCGGGCACTTTGGGGTAGGCCTTCTGCACTGGCCTTCGCCACGATCAGTCAAGAATCGCCGCATTCGCGAATACAACTGCTTGAAGGCTGTGTATCCAACATGCCGGGGCTGCCGCCCCCGGCACCCCCGCTCAAGGCACTCGCGCCAACGTCGCCGGGTTGTCGGGGATGGTGGGTGCAGGGAGGAAGGGGCCGCCCCTTCCTTCCTGCATGAGCGACACACGATCTTCCTAAGCGTCGGCGTTTTCCGTGATGCCCGCGATGGCATCCGCGACGATGTCTTCCATGTCATCGTTCCCCAGCCGATGCCACATCCCCTCGGCGATGGCGTCGCAAACGTCATAGATATACGGCAGGTCTTTGCCCCAGCCCGCGTCGTCTCCGTGCGAAATTCTGTACGCCTCCATGTGCGTTGCCGCATCGGCAATCTCGGTGAGCAGGCCGATGTAGCCGTTGTACTGGTCAAGCAACGACGTGTAACGAGCTTCGCCGTCCTCGTCGTTGATCTGGCAGAATCGCAGCGAGTCGGCGATACCGGCTGCGTAGATGGCGCGCGTGTTGGGAAACTCTGCGGGCATCGGTGGTCCTCCTCATTCACTCATGCAACAAAGACATTGGCGCGATGAAAGGCAAGCATCTCCCCTGTCGGCTGGAATCGCTCCGGCATCTTGATGGGCGTGCCTGCATGACTGGCGAACATCTCGCGGTAAATCGGTTCCGGCACTTCTTTCTTGACCCGCTTGGATACTTGCAGTTCAAGCGTCGCGGAGAGTGTGATGAGCCCGCGATCAAACGCGGCATCATGGAGTGCGTTCAGGCACAGCCCGTTGCGTGGATCAAGCCGCATGGATGGATCGTGCGACCACGGCACGATGTGGCTGGCGCGAAGCAAGGCGGGACTGGTGATGCCCGTGATGCAACACCTGCCCTCGTGCGCTGCAATGACTGCATTGCGAAAGAAAGACTGGCCCCGGCGTTGCTTGGTGAGCCGCTCGACTTGCGTTGGCCCGGTCGGCATCTTCGTCGGCACTCGTGGCAACTTTGCGGGCGGCGGCTGCGACTCCAGCGGCTCCGGCACGACAAGCGCGTTCGCGAGCGTGTCCCATCGCCCGTAGTACTGGCTCCAGATTTCTCTGTCCGCCGCCGACGTATTCGCCATGCCGCCAACACCTCGCCCGCGAAGCTCTGGGTCGAGGCTTGCAAAGTTCACCAGTTTCATCGCCACGGCTGCTGGCGTGCGGCCAATCTCCTCTGCCAGCGCGACAATCGTCGGATTGCGGGAGTGCATCTTGCCAAAAGGCATTTGACAGTACAGCGCAAGGGCCTTGGTAAGTTGTTCGCGGGTCCAGTTCTGTCGGCTCATGGCGGCATTCCTTCGCGTGTGAGTGTCTCGCAGCGATGTCAGCTCACGCGCGGCGCTTCGGGAAGCGTCCTTTGATGAGACACCCGGTCCTGTGGCGTGTCAATTGCCACGAGAGTACCGCGCTCACTTGCGTGGCTACTGCTCCGATCAGAGGCGGAACGCTTGCGACTCCGAACTGGCGATACGCCTGCATGTCGGAGACGACGATGGGGAGGTGTTCAGGGAAGCCCATGAGCCTGCGGGCTTCTGTAGGAGTGAGGCGGCGCGGGTTCTTGCCTTCCTGCGGAATCAGCACTTCGGAGCCGTCCTTGTAATAGCGAGCACTGAGCGTGCGTGAGACGCCGTCAAGGTTGGTCATGCCGAAGCCGAAGCCGTTGCCCTTGGCGCGGTGCGTTTCGGCGTACTTCTGGAGGTATTTCCAGAGGTGGTCCGTGAGCGTGTACTTGGGCAGCACGTTGCTTTCAAGGATGTCGCGGAACTTGGGACGCGGGCCGTCGGGCGGCGTGGGGAACTTGAAGGGCGGCGTGTCGCCAAAAACGCTCTTGTCGAATCCGATGATGAACACACGCTCTCTGTGCTGGGGCACCCAGCCCGCCGCATCGATCACCTGGGCGAAGACGGTGTAGCCCATGCCTTCGAGCGTACTGCGGATGACCTCCCATGTGCGCCCCTTGTCGTGCGAGCGGAGATTCTTCACGTTTTCGAGCATCAGCACCGGGGGTTTCTTCGCCTCGATGATGCTGGCGAGGTGGAAAAAGAGCGTGCCTTGCGTCGCATCCTTGAAGCCGTGCGGTCGCCCGAGGCTGTTCTTCTTCGATACTCCGGCGATGGAAAACGGCTGACAGGGAAATCCCGCTGCAAGCAAGTCGTGATTCGGAATGTCTGAAGGTTTGATCTCGCGAATGTCCCCGTGGGGCAGATCGTTGAACCACGCCTTGTATGTTTTCTGGGCGTTCTTGTCCCACTCGCACGAGAAGACGGATTTTCCCCCGACGCCTTCAAGCCCGATGCGAAGGCCGCCGATCCCTGCAAACAAGTCGATGAACGTGAAGGGCGTGCCGGTGACGGGCGCGGGCTCGGCGGGCTTCACGCCGTCGAACAGCGTGGGCTGCAGGCCCAGTTTGAGGGCGCGGCTGAGGACTTCGATGACGTACTCCTGCTGCGTGAGCCGGAACTGCTCCCGTTCCTCGTCGATCCAACGCTTGATCTGCGGCGGCACGTCACGTATCAGCAGGTCTTTGGCCACGGCGAACTCCTCTGGGAAAGAATGCTATCAAGATAGCAGAGTTTCCCAGCGAGCGTCAAGCCAATGTTTGGTATTTTGGTGTGCCCCGAATGTCCTCATGCTATCGGCGTGAACAGATTGTCACTTGGGGAAAGCAGGCGGGCGGCTTTGCAAAGCTGATGGCTGGTGGCATCAACCTTCTCGTGCCATCACGCTCTGCTTTGAGAGCGTGATGCGGTGCGCCGGTTGTCTGGGGTGTTGTGAGTGCGGGACAGGCGTGAGTCGGCGGCGGGTGGGTGATGCGCAGATCGTCGCGGTTGGTGGCTGGAGTGTGGGTAGGAGGAGTAGAGGTCGGCTCG
>VYLN01000200.1_pt1 | contig 11568 bp, 10 predicted proteins | sample 5109471 | NCBI WGS metagenome assembly VYLN01 (sample SAMN12291806, study PRJNA351875) | freshwater metagenome | isolation source: freshwater lake | place: USA: Michigan, Lee Lake | collected 2013-08-06 | reverse complement strand
AACGGTACTGTTGGGCAAACAGAAACCGACCCAAACGCCTTGGGAGAGTCCGGTAAGAAAGATTTTCAGTGGAGACATTGAGAATCTAAGCTGTCTCGTTGAACAAGGAATTTCCGATAGTGATAGGTCAAGAATCCCCCGTCACAGCGTAGCTTGACGGTGGGAGTATGTCAATGAAAGCAATCTTGAAATTAATTAACTATCTTCCCAGTCAGAAGGCCATTTCCAAGTCCAAACGGGAGCGGGTTCAGAATCGGGGGGGGAATCGGGAGTCGGAGCCTCGTCTTGGTCCACAGATAAAAAACGAGCAAAGAAGGGGATTGCTTTACTTTGTTCGGTATTGGGATAATTCATGGTCATTCCTAGTTTGGAGTAGCAGCTTTTTCAAGCTAGCTGCGATTACCTTGCGATAGTAACATATATTGCCGTCTTACTCAAGTCAAATACTCACCTTACCCGCACTTTCATGGGTGACACTTATAGCGGTATTCAGAGTCATGAGGTACGACGATTTTCTTCCCTGTCCCCCGCTCCCCATTCCTAATTCAAAAGCGATAACTTCTGTCCCTCACCAGATATGATAATATAGATTGATGGTTATAGGTTAATTGATAAAAACTTTTTTTACCATTAAATTGGGCTGTTAGTTGAACCTCTAAGGGAAATTTATCGGTATCTAAGCAAAAAGCTGTGGCTCCTTTTTTTCTATCGCCTCAGCCACGCGGTCAATATCTAGTGCCTTAACAGGAGTTTGGCAAGCATTGCTATAACCCACTTCTCACTTCCCACTTCCCGCTCTACTAAGCCAAATCGTGTTAAACTAATGTAGTTTTTTGCCGAAAGAGTTAAGTGAGTTTAAAAATGGATAAAAATGAATGGATTGCTAGATTCGATGATTTAATTTGTAGTCCTTCGATTCGAGAGTTTTATGGTGAAAGAGAGTTTTTTAATGTCGGTTATTGGCTCTCCCATACCCAAGATCAACAGGAAGCATCCTCTACTCTGATGGAGAAACTTTTAGAATTTATTCCCAACAAACAGGGAACAATTCTTGACGTTGGCTGTGGTTTAGGAGCAACTACTCATTATCTTCTCAAATATTACCCATTGACAGCAATTGTAGGCATTAACATTTCTCCGACACAAATTGCCAGAAGTCTCTTGAATTTTCCCGAGGGTAAATTTCTGTTAATGGACGCAGTAGAGATGGACTTTGCCGATGATTCTTTTGAGCAAATTATTTGTGTAGAAGCGGCTTTTTATTTTAATACTAGACAGCAATTCCTACAAGAAGCTTGGCGAGTATTAAAGCCGGGGGGAACCTTAATTCTCTCAGATCTGAGTTTTGCCACAACAGAACTTTTAGGGGATTGGACAGTTCCCCAAGCAAACAGGGTCAAAGATATTGCAGAGTATCAAAATCTTTATCAACAGGCAGGGTTTAAAGATGTTCAATTTGTCGAGGTGACGGAGGAGTGCTGGTTCAGACATTTTCGCCATCTTAAATCTTGGTTAACAGAGGAATTGCAATCAGGAAAATTAGACGAAGAAACCTATAATTTAAACATTAAGCCTCTGGATAATTTGCTAAGTTCCTCGTCCATAACTTATTGGTTAGTTGCTGCCCAAAAGCCAGTCAATATGCTGTAATAGCTGTAAGTTTTTCTGAAATTTTTGGAGACAAAAAAATGTTTGATTCCTTATCGGGTAAAAAAGTCGTTATTATTGGTGCAAGCTCCGGGATTGACCTAGCGATTGCCGAAAAATTGCTCTCCCTGGGGGCAAAAGTGGTGCTTTCCCATGCTTCTCAAGAGAAATTAGCTGCGGCTGTTGCCCTAATTTCCGGGGAGATTGAAGCCAAAACTGTTAATTTTTTAGAAGAAGATTCTGTTAATGCCTTTTTTGCAGAAATTGGCAACTTTGACCATTTAGTAGTAACCTCTCTGGGAGACAGAAATATGCCGCGAGCCTTATTAACTGAAATGACCACAGAAACGGCCCAGGGAGGTATGGATAAATTCTGGGCCACCTTTTTAGCAGTGCGTGGCTCCCTGAAAACTTTGGCCAAGGACGGTTCTATTACCCTGACATCAAGCGTCACTATCTTCAAATATTCCAAAATGGGCGGAATTTCCGTCATAGCCGCCGCTAATAGTGCCGTAGCAGTATTTGGACGCGCCCTCGCCCTAGAACTCGCTCCTGTTCGCGTTAACGTTGTTGCCCCCGGATTAATAGAAGATACAAGTATCTGGAGCAGTCAAAGTGATTCGGAACGCTCCGACCTGAGCAAATGGGCGGTTTCTGCTCTACCTGTCGAACATTTAGGGCAACCCGAAGAAGTCGCCCTAGCAGTATTGAGTTTGATTATCAACCCCTATATGACAGGTGTGGTTTTACCCGTGGACGGTGGAGTTACTCTTTAATCCCTAACGGGATTTCGACCCTCAACCCGGGAACGTGATGCTAAATCCCGTTTAAAAGGTCTAGGGGGGAGTGGGAAGTGGGTTTTTAAAGTTGCATTAAGGGTTAATCGTAGTACGCAAGTTCTATAGTATGCGATCGCTTGTCAGCCGCGCTCGATCATTGAAAATCTAACATAGAACTTGTAGATTTTTCTACCCATCCTAGCCGATTTTTTACGTTGTAAACTGCCAGTTTTACCATATTCATAGTCGCAGATATTCTGTAAGGATTTGCTGGCTTTTTAGGGTTAGGACTTATTGTAACGACATTTCCACTCCAAAGATCACTACCAGTTGCCCAGTCTAATCCAGCCAACAATGAAATTTTAGCACTATCAAAACTGTTGTTATTTTCATCGTAAATATCATACAACAAGTACCCTAATATTTCTAAGCCTACGCTACGCCCTAAAATACAACTTATCTGAAATTTAGTTAACTGATCAACAGTTAATTTATCTGTGCTATTCTCCGCTATTGCTCTAGTTTGAGAACACTCAGAAAAAAACTGATTTAAACCTTTAGATAAAGCCTCAGATGATTCTTCAACGCTTATCTCTGTTAAATCAGAATTAATGTCGTTATCAAATGCTAAACTTACTAATTTTGCCACATAGTTAAATGTATAAACAATCTTCTTTTTTAACGAAGTTTGATCTTTGATAGCTTCTGTTTTACCAGCAAACATAGACACTTGATGGAGTAAATTTTTAGTAATACCCACCCGTCCTTCAAATTCCCCAAAGGAGAGAAGTAATGATTTATCTAAAGGCCTTGTTTGAGCCATATCTCTAAAATCAGTTTGGCATTGTCTAAAATCCCCTTCCAATACCAAAGTAATAGGAAAATCATTATCACCGATTAGTTCACCCTCAGAATTCGTAATCAATTCGTGAATAGCGCGTTTACGATGTTGACCATCTGTAATATCTAATTTGATTCCACGTCCGATTATAACCAAGCATAGCCCACGAGCAAGATCGATCAGCTTAATTTTTTCTGGATCAACATTAGCTGTTAGAGTTCCTAAAATCCATGGTTTATCTTGTTTAATCCGCTTAAGGATATATTCTTTAACTTCCTCTGTATGTCCTTGAACCTCTGGGCGATTTTTTCCTGAATCGGGATCGTTCCCTGTAGATGGCTTTGCTTGGAGCAAGGTTGGTAAATCATGAGCGGGAACGTTTATTTGAACCATTTTTCGTTTTCCTTGTTGGAAAACTAGCCCAAGATAGCATTTCTCTCTGTAATGCTCAGAAAAGTAGTATTCCAGTACCTGATTCAGTTGTTGAGTCAAATCTGAAGAATGAGGTGCAATATCAGACATAATAGAAAAAAACACCAAAAAACACTCAATAATCATATATTATAGCAGTTATCTTAATGATGAGGCACGAAGTTTTCGTTTTGGGGAATAGGGAACGCCAGAATAGGGAACAAGGAACAGCAGCTGATCGTCGAGGGATGATGCCAAATCCGGTCATACTTCATCTTTATACGAAACTCTGTAGTCATCCTTGAGACACTCAGTATGGAGAGAAATACGGACTTTTTATGACAGATACCCTCAAATCAGATAAGTCGCCTATCCGTACTATTGCGGAGTTTGTCGAGGATTTAAATTATTTAACTCAAGAAATACAGGAATTATACTGTGCAGATACTATTCCTTGGGTTGTGGGAGTATCATGGGGAAAAGATAGTACAAGTATATTACAGTTAATCTGGAATGCGATCGCCGCCTTACCATTAGAGAAGCGAAACAAAACCATTCATGTCATCACTACCGATACTTTTGTTGAAAACCCAATTGTTTCTACTTGGGTACGCAGATGTATTAGACAGCTTACAGAAGCGGCAAAACAGCAACAAATGCCTGTTAAATCGCATCTACTGCATCCTGAAGTTGACGCTACTTTCTGGGTTTGTCTGATAGGAAAAGGATATCCTGCTCCAAGGCACGGCTTTCGTTGGTGTACTGATCGCATGAAAATTCAGCCTGTCAATAACTTTATTCGCAATTTAGTCAGGGTTCATTGTGAAACTATTGTTGTGCTAGGAATTAGGAAGGCTGAAAGTCAAGCGCGAGCAATCACCATGAAAAAACATGAAATAGGTAGAGTTCGTGACAGATTAAGCCCCAATGGACGTTTAATCAACTCTTTGATTTATACTCCCATAGAAGATTGGCGTACTGATGAAGTATGGATGTACTTAATGCAGTGGGAAAATCCCTGGGGAGGAGATAACAAAGAATTATTAGCTATGTATCGAGGAGCGACTGCGGATAATGAATGTCCCCTAGTGGTAGATACTTCCACTCCTAGCTGTGGAGATTCGCGCTTTGGTTGTTGGGTGTGTACGATGGTGAATAAAGATAAATCCATGGAGGCAATGATACAGAATGATCAAGAAAAAGAATGGTTACAACCGCTTTTAGACCTTCGCAACGAATTAGACTTGAAAAACGACAGAGAAAGGAGAGATTTTCGCCGCATTTATGGCAAGGTTGAACTTTTTGGTTCAGACAAGATCGAACCCATACCGGGCCCTTATACTAAACAATGGCGAGAATATTGGCTAAGACGGGTATTAGAGGCTCAGGAGAGCGTGCGTACTAATGCACCGGAGGACATGAAAGATATTACCCTAATTACCACGGAGGAACTCAGCGAAATTCGCCGGATTTGGAGGGAAGAAAAGCACGAATTTGATGACCAATTACCGAAGATTTATAAACAAGTGACTGGAGAAACTTTTCAAGACCCGCGACCGGGAGCGGATAATAATCTTTTGGGGAGTGAAGAATGGGATATACTCGCGGATATCTGTGCCGAGGATTCCATGCACCTAGAATTATTGGCTAAACTGATCGATACGGAACGTCAATATTTTCTCAAAATCTCTCGCAAGGGTATTTACAAAGATCTAGAAAAATGCTTTGAATCTAGTTCTCGTAGTAAAGAGGAAGCGATCGAAAATGCCCGTTATGTCTATGATCTAAAGAATGCCGCTCAAAGTGGCAATATTGCTCAGGTGAAAGAACAACTAAAAGAGAGTTTTAGTGAACCGGAAAAAGACCCGCAAAAACAGTTAACTTGGGCCAGCATGAAATTCCCTACAACCGATGAGGAGGAGGAATAACGGGTTTATTTTACCCGTAAACGTCCCTGGATTTTCCCGGCCGCATTTCCCCTATCTAGTCTTTCGAGTTGACAATCAATAAAATTACTGTTTCCCGACGACGCGATGAAACCCTACCAAAAAATTCCTATTCGTGAATGCGGGGAACCCCTAGTACCTATACCCGCAGATAAGTTTGTTATACCTTCTCCCCACGCTTACGAGAAATTAGGGGCTAATTATCGGGGTAAATCTCCCTATTTTTTGCGACAAGGGGTGTTAAATGCTCTGATTGAGGCTCAAAACCGTCTGCAAGTCTATCAACCTGGTTGGCAAATTTTGATTTTTGATGCCTATCGACCAGTGGAAGTGCAACAATTTATGGTCGATTATACTTTTCAGACTCTCCTAGACACAAGAGGATTAGCCAAAGAGAAACTATCGGAGGCAGAAAGTCAAGCGATTTTAACAGAAGTTTACACTATTTGGGCGGTTCCCAGCGATAATGCCGCCACCCCGCCTCCCCATAGTACCGGAGCGGCGATCGATATTACCCTAGTTGACGAGAAGGGACAAGCCATCGACATGGGGGGAGAAATCGATGAGATCGGAGAGCGATCGCATCCCGATTATTATATCCCCGCAAAAAGCCCGCGAGAACAGAGTTATCATCAAAAACGAGTTTTATTGGCTAAAGTGATGGAGGAGGCGGGATTTAGCCGACATAAGGGGGAATGGTGGCATTTTTCCCTAGGGGATCAGATGTGGGCCTGGTCGCTCGATCGAGCCTACGCCATCTATGGCAGAGTGGAGGATTAGGGAGATAAGCTAAACGGCGCTTAACCTGCATGATCCAATAGCTATAACCCTTTTGGAGTCTATATCGGTGATCCGAAGTAAAAGCCGTTTAGCTTAGCTGTTGGGGGTAAACTCAAAGCCACCGGTCTAGATAAATACTGATATACTAACAAAAGAAGACTCAAAGCTTACACCGACTCCCGATCAACGATCGCCAAAATTTGATCAACAAAAGCTTGGTGATCAACCACTGGTTTAGAAATATAACCATCGGCCTGACTCTGCTTGAGAAAATTCTCTCGATCGCCCTCCATAGCGTGAGCGGTGACGAGAATAACAGGTAAATCGGCGGTTTCGGGGTTAGCTTTGAGAATTTGGCTGATTTTAATACCATCTACCGCTTTCCCTTCATAGACACTATGGGAGAGGGAGACATCCATTAAGATCACGTCCGCTTCCTTGTCCCGAGCAATACGAAGCACTTCCTCCACGTCTTCAGTCCCTTTAACCTCTAGACCACCTCGTTTGGTCAAAATTTTGGCAAAAACGCGAAAATTAATCGGGTCGTCTTCTACAATCAAAACAGTCGTCATAGGGATGCTCAGGGATAAACAAGGTCAAAACGGGCAAAATGCCTTATGATTCACAGCTAGACAGATTGAAAACGAGAGACTCATGGCCAAACAACTGGATTTCTTAGCTAGTGGTCAAATTATACCCACGGCTTTACACCAAGAGATGGAACGCTCCTATCTAGAATATGCCATGAGTGTGATCGTGGGGCGAGCGTTGCCGGATGTACGGGATGGCTTAAAACCAGTACATCGTCGCATATTATACGCTATGCACGAACTGGGTTTAACCCCCGATCGCCCTTTTCGCAAATGTGCGCGGGTGGTGGGGGATGTCTTGGGTAAATATCATCCCCATGGCGATCAGTCAGTGTACGAGGCACTGGTTCGTATGGTACAGGATTTTTCCAGTCGTTACCCACTTTTATCGGGCCATGGTAACTTTGGTTCGATCGATAACGACCCCCCAGCAGCCATGCGTTATACAGAAACCCGTTTGGCCGGCATCGGTGATCAGGCGGTTTTGGGGGGAATTAGCGAAGCTATCGTTAATTTCAACAGTAATTTTGATAATTCTCAACAGGAACCCGTTGTTTTACCCGCTCAGTTACCGATACTCATTCTTAATGGTTGTTCAGGTATTGCGGTGGGGATGGCGACTAATATTCCTCCCCATAATTTAGGGGAAGTGGTGGAAGGTTTAATCGCTTTGATTGATAATCCCGATTTAAGCGAGGAAAAGTTAGTAGAAATTATCCCCGGGCCCGATTTTCCCACGGGAGGCGAGATTTTAGATGATACCGGCATTCGGGAGGCTTATCGCACCGGTAGGGGGATTATTCCCGTGCGCGGAGTGGCGAAAACTGAAACAATTATCATTGAGGGCAAGCGCCGAAGGGAAAGGACGGCAATTGTGGTTACTGAGTTGCCTTTTCAGGTGAATAAGGCGGCATGGATTGAAAAAATCGCCGAATTAGTTAATTTAGGGAAACTGGAGGGAATTGCCGATATCCGCGATGAAAGCAATCGCGAAGGCATTCGGGTGGTGATTGAATTAAAGCGGGAAAGTCAACCGCAGCAGGTTTTGGCGGCTTTATACCAACAAACGGCCCTACAGACTAATTTTGGGGCGATTATCCTCGCTTTGGTCGATAATCAACCCCGGCAGTTATCTTTAAAACAAGTTTTACAGGAATTCTTGCGCTTTCGAGAAACAACTCTCACCCGTCAGTATGGCGATGAGTTGCAACAGGCCAGCGATCGCTTACACCTAGTCGAGGGTTTATTATTAGCTTTGCAGAATATCGATCGAGTGGTGGATATTCTCAAAAATGCCCCCGATGGTACGACGGCTAAGTACCGTTTTCAGGCAGAATTGGGCATTAGTGACGCTCAAGCTGATTCTATCTTGGCTATGCCCCTACGTCGTCTAACTGGTTTGGAAAGACAAAAATTAGAGACGGAAGCGACGGAATTACAAACAAAAATTCAACAGTTGGAAACCCTCCTCCATAACCGTCAGGAGTTTCTCAAGTCTCTGAAAAAAGAATTGCGCTCTTTAAAGAAAAAATTCGCCGATAGCAGACGGACAAAAATTCGCACTGGAAAGTCGGGAGCAGGGAGCAGTCAGAAGGGAGCGGGGACAAAGGAGCAGTCAGCAGGGAAGAAACAGGATTCTGTGGTTAAAAAGCAGGAGTCAGTCCCGATGAAAAATTTTTCACCCCCACAGATGAAAGAGGTTTCCTTCCCCACACCCCACACCCCACACCCCACACCCTCTTTCGAGGCAGAAGTTAAAAAACAGGAGAATAAAGTTAAGAAAAAGTCTGAGAGTGAGAATGCACCGAGTTTAAGCCTATTTACGCCCCAAGAACCCCCAGAAAATGCGATTTTATTGCTTGATGCCGAAGATAAAATTAGTTGGACGACACCAGAAGAGCGAGCGCCGGACCGGGGTTTAATTATCTATCAACAGGCGATCGAAAAACGGGAAAATTTCCTAGTTATTCTCGATAATGCTAAAGCTTACCCGATTGCTACCCGGGAAGTTCCTCCAAAAGACAATCAACCGGTGTTAATCGACCGTCTGCTGACCAAAACCGCACAAAAAGAGTCAGAAGCCGTGTTAAATCAATTTTTCTTGACGGAACCTCAAAAAAATCAAGAATTGCTTTTACTGAGTCAACAGGGGCGAATAAAGCGGCTTCCCATCGATGAATTAGAGGGGGTTGGTAGTCGGGGTTTGTCCCTCATGAAATTGAAAGAAGACGATCGCCTATATGGTGCTATTTTTACTCACGAGGGCCTGGACTTAGCGATCGCCACCAGTAGCGGTCGAGTGTTGCGTTATCCCGTGCGCGAGGAATTATTGCCAATTATGGGTAAATCTGCCCAGGGTTTAGCAATTTTGCGATTGCGCTACGGGGAAAATCTAGCCGGTTGTGTTTCTCTCCCTCATCGGGAAAATCTGCTGCTGATTTCGGGATTAGGTTACGGGAAAAGACTGGCGATCGAGAATTTACGTCTATCACAATTAGGCGATCTTGGTTCACCCGCTTTACAATTCGTTAACAAACAGGATAGTTTAGCGGCCATGGTAGCGGCCCGGGAGGGGAGTATAGTGTTATTAAGTACCAATCAGAATCGAAAACTACCCTTAGAGGTAGAGACTGTGACAGTTACGGGTAAAGACGGGACAGGTTCACAATTAGTCAAACTCAACCCCGCAGAAAAAATTATCAAAGCACAATTGTTACACCGTCTCTAACAATGGCGAAAAAAACGAAAAATGTTGCCCGTAAACACCGAAATTGGCAAAGATGGTTAAAAATAACTCCGATTCTGGTTTTTGGGTTTATTATCCTTAATTTAGCGATTAATTTAGCCATCCGCTGGCCAATTAATCAACAAAAACCCATTGATGCCATCTTAGTTTTGGGGGGCAGCATTCGTCGGGAAATTTATGTAGCCAATCTAGCCCAGCAATACCCCGATATACCGATTTTAATTTCCCAAGGCTCGAAAGACCCCTGTATTTTATTACTATTTGAACGGGCAAAAGCGCCAAAAACTAACGTCTGGTTAGAAAAGTGTGCTGATTCTACCTTCGGCAATTTTTTCTTTGCCGTGCCAATTTTAAAACAATGGGGAGTACATAAAGTAAAAGTTGTCACCTCTCCTACTCATTTACCCCGCGCTAAATGGTTAGCAGAAATTCACTTGCAATCCCATGGTATAGCAGTAGAAATCGATGCAGTCCGAGAAATTGGTATCCCCGGTAATCACGAATCAAAGCTAAAAACTGGGTTAGATGTGACTAGAAGTATAATTTGGGCTTTTGTGGGACAATTAATCTATCCCCGCTGTTGGCAAGTCATTCCCTTAAATTCCGTTGATTTAGAAGCTTGGCACGATGAAGGTTTTCAATGTGAATCTCAAGGTAAATTGTCAGGACTGATTGCCATTTTAGGTTAAGGCATAACGAGAACCAATTTTACCGATTGCATCGGTGGCACTGAAACGAACGCTATCTTCTGCATCGGATAAGGCATTGATTAAGGCGGGAATAGCTTCTTCTAGTCCAATTTCACCCAAAGCGAAGGCTGCGTACATACGAACATCTTTATTAGAGTCTTCTAAAGCCTTGAGTAACTCCGGAATAGCTGTTTCTGAGCCAATCTTAGCCAAAGCCTCGACTGCCTTCCCACGAACATCATCATCATAATCATAGTCTTCTAAAGCCTTGAGTAACCCCGCAATGGCTGTTTCTGTGCCAATCTTAGCCAAAGCCTCGACTGCCTTCCCACGAACATACTCATCAGAGTCTTCTAAAGCCTTGAGTAACTCCGGAATAGCTGTTTCTGAGCCAATATTACCCAAAGCCACGGCTGCCTTCCTACAAACATCATCATCAGAGTCTTCTAAAGCCTTGAGTAACCCCGCAATGGCTGTTTCTGTGCCAATCTTAGCCAAAGCCTCGACTGCCTTCCCACGAACATACTCATCAGAGTGTTCTAAAGCCTTGAGTAACCCCGGAATAGCTGTTTCCGAGCCAATCTTACCCAAAGCCTCGACTGCGTTCCAACGAACCTCAAAATAAGAGTCCCAAAGCCTCGGCTGCGTTCCCACGAACATAATTATCAGAGTCTTCTAAAGCCTTGAGTAACCCCGGAATAGCTGTTTCTGAGCCAATTTTACCCAAAGCCTCGACTGCCTTCCAACGAACATACCAATTAGAGTCTTCTAAAGCCTTGAGTAACCCCGCAATCGCTGTTTCCGAGCCAATTTTACCCAAAGCGAAGGCTAAGGCTGCGTTCCTACGAACATCCTTATCAGAGTCTTCTAAAGCCTTGAGTAACCCCGGAATGGCTGTTTCTGAGCCAATCTTACCCAAAGCCTCGGCTGCATTCCAACGAACATACTTATCAGAGTCTTCTAAAGCCTTGAGTAACCCCGGAATAGCTGTTTCCGAGCCAATATTACCCAAAGCCTCGGCTGCCTTCCCACGAACATAATTATCAGAGTCTTCTAAAGCCTTGAGTAACCCCGGAATAGCTGTTTCTGAGCCAATTTTACCCAAAGCCTCGACTGCCTTCCTACGAACATACTTATCA
>VYLN01000242.1_pt1 | contig 11589 bp, 9 predicted proteins | sample 5109471 | NCBI WGS metagenome assembly VYLN01 (sample SAMN12291806, study PRJNA351875) | freshwater metagenome | isolation source: freshwater lake | place: USA: Michigan, Lee Lake | collected 2013-08-06 | reverse complement strand
ATCCAAGAAACGCTTGGGGAGAGAATACCTCTACTTTTTCAGAAGCAATTCTGTCTTTCGCAAGTAATCTCTGTGAACCAAGAATCCCCGTCTCTTTAGAGCGGGGAGTGTCAAATGATCGACTCCTCAGGACAACAATTTTTCTCAAGGAGAGGCATTATACTGTTGAGATGGCTCTCCTCGTTTTTGGATATTATTTCTGGGACAAACCACCGTACACTTGTTCGGAGCAGCTCACAAAAGACTGTCTATTAAGAAATTCCATGACTTTAGTGATGACAGAGGGGAAGGGGGCCAAGATGGTAGATAGGTAATGAGTAGTAATTTCCTAGAATCCATGACAGTCAAAAATCTCCAGTATGCTTATTTTCCCGGTTGTGTCGCCCAAGGTGCCTGTCGGGAACTATATTTATCCACGGCAGCCCTGACGGAAGCTTTGGGGATTAATTTAGTCGAACTCAAAAAAGCTGCCTGTTGTGGTTCGGGAACTTATAAGGAAGATTCGCAACTCTTGGAAGATGCCGTCAATGCGCGCAATATTGCCCTAGCGGAAGCCCTCAATTTACCCCTGTTGACTCACTGTAGCACCTGTCAAGGAGTGATCGGTCATGTGGACGAGCGCTTGAAGGAAGCAAAGCATAATAATCCCAATTATGTTGAGGAAGTTAATAATTATTTACAGAAAGAACATTGTTCCCCCTACCAAGGTACGACGACGGTTAAACACCTACTCTGGGCAATTGTGGGCGATTATGGCTTAGATAATCTGGCGGCCAAGGTGGTTCGTCCCTTATCAGGCTTAAATTGTGCCAGTTTTTATGGTTGTTATCTCTTGCGGGCCCAGGATACTCTCCCCTACGATAATCCCTTTCAGCCGGAATCTCTAGAAAATGTCTTTCGAGCGGTGGGGGCGAATCCGATTTATTATCAAGGACGCACTCAATGCTGTGGTTGGCCTCTGTCCAGTTATGCCACCACCCAATCCTTCCAAATGGCAGGAAAACACATTTTAGAGGCGATGGCAGCGGGGGCCGATTGTTTAGTCACCCCTTGTCCTTTATGCCATCTTAATCTTGATTCCCGACAACCGGAAGTGGCAAAAGTGATCGGTCGAAGTTTAGGTTTACCCGTGTTACATTTTTCCCAATTGGTCGCTTTAGCGGTGGGAGTCAGTCCCGATCGTTTAGGATTAGATCGACACATCGTTTCGACCAAATCCCTCTTAAAGAAATTGGGGTTTTAGGACAGGACTCAATCAGGAGTGTTAGCAATGGATTGGTTAAAAAGAATTTTTGGCTTAGATAAACCGGCAGATGCCGCTAGTGCGATCGCAGGGAAAGCCGCTGCTGCGGGTATTCCCCCCGAAAGAGTCGGATTAGATGGAAAATACGACGAAAGCGGACTAGCTAAACGAGTAGTTTTAGCTTTTGACGAGACACCGGATTTAGCTGATGAAGACAAATTGTGGGTCGCTCAAACTGGTGGTAAAGTTGTACTAAAAGGCCAGGTTTCCAATCAGGCGACTTTAAATAAAATGGTGGCCATCGCCAGTAAAGTCCATGGGGCAACCGGCGTCGATACCAGTCAAGTAACTATTGGGTGAAGTCGAACGGCTATATTCCCCGTGAAAATTAACCACTAAAACCCAGAGGGTTTTTGGCAGGGTGGATAACTCCAAGACTGGCAATCACCCCCAGCCGGCTGCTGTAAAATGGGAGGGATAGATACAACTCAGGAGAAAAGACCCCAGTGCAGTACAACCCCGCAGAAATCGAACAGAAATGGCAGAAGATTTGGCAGCAAATGGGATTGGACAAAACCCCAGAAAACGCCGATAAACCGAAATTTTACGCCCTCTCCATGTTCCCCTATCCATCGGGCAACCTGCACATGGGTCACGTTCGTAACTATACTATTACCGATGTGATTGCCCGTCTGAAAAGAATGCAGGGTTATCGCGTGCTGCATCCCATGGGGTGGGATGCTTTCGGATTACCCGCAGAAAATGCCGCCATTGAAAGAGGAGTTCCTCCGGCAAAATGGACTGATCAAAATATTGCCCAGATGAAACGGCAATTACAACAGTTAGGATTATCTATCGATTGGGAAAGAGAAGTTGCCACCTGTTCCCCGGAATATTATCGTTGGACCCAATGGCTATTTTTACAGTTTTTTGAATCGGGATTAGCCTACCAAAAAGAAGCGGCAGTGAATTGGGATCCTATCGATCAAACTGTCTTGGCCAATGAACAGGTAGATAGTGAAGGAAAATCTTGGCGATCGGGTGCTAAAGTAGAAAGAAAATTATTACGGCAATGGTTCCTAAAAATCACCGATTATGCCGAACAATTACTCACTGATTTAGATAAACTTACCGGTTGGCCGGAACGGGTTAAAACCATGCAGGCCAACTGGATTGGTAAATCGGTAGGTGCTTATTTAGAATTTCCTCTTGTTAATTCCACAGAAAAAATTCCCGTTTTTACCACTCGTCCCGATACGGTTTATGGAGTCACTTATGTGGTACTTGCTCCCGAACATCCCTTAACTTTACAAGTTACCACTCCCGAACAAAAATCCGCCGTAGAAACTTTTATTCAAGAGATAGCCAGCGAAAGCGAATTAGAAAGAACTGCCGAAGATAAACCCAAACGCGGTATTAAAACCGGAGGACTAGCAATTAATCCTTTTACTGGTGAAGAAATTCCGATTTTAATTGCTGATTATGTCCTCTACGAATACGGGACGGGGGCAGTGATGGGAGTCCCGGCTCACGACAGTCGCGATTTTAAATTTGCTCAGGAAAATAATCTGCCAATTAAGATAGTTATTACTCCAGAAAGTGGCGAAATTGAGTTAAAAGAGGCCTATACAGAAGCGGGAATTATGATTAATTCCGCTCAATTTAATGGACTGAATTCCCAAGAAGGAAAAACCGCTATTATTGATTATGCCACTGCCCAAGGTTACGGCAAAGCTAGAAGACAATATCGCCTCCGGGATTGGTTAATTTCCCGTCAAAGATATTGGGGTTGTCCGATTCCAGTTATCCACTGTCCTAACTGTGGAACTGTGCCAGTACCAGTGGAAAATTTACCCGTTACTTTACCAGAAAATGTCGAATTTAGCGGTCGAGGTGCTTCCCCTTTAGCTAAGTTGGAAGACTGGGTAAATGTGGATTGTCCTCGCTGTGGAACTCCCGCAAAACGGGAAACAGACACCATGGATACTTTCATCGATTCTAGTTGGTATTTCCTCCGTTATACCGATGCTAAAAATGAAGATATACCCTTTCAATTCGAGAAGGTTAATGATTGGATGCCCGTGGATCAATACGTCGGAGGAATCGAACACGCTATCCTACATTTACTCTATTCTCGTTTCTTTACCAAAGTTTTAAGAGACCGAGGTTTAGTTAATGTCGATGAACCTTTTAACCGTCTATTAACCCAGGGAATGGTACAGGGATTAACCTACAAAAATCCCGAAACTGGCAAATATGTCCCCGCAGAAAATGTTATCTATAAAGAGGATAAATATTGCGATAAAGACACGGGAGAAGTTCTATCTTTCTTCTTTGAAAAAATGTCTAAGTCGAAATATAACGGCGTTGATCCTCTGAAAGTCCTCGAAAAATATGGGGCCGATACTGCCCGAATGTTTATACTTTTTACTGCACCCCCAGAAAAAGATTTACAGTGGGATGATGCGGGGGTAGAAGGACAATTTCGCTTTCTTAATCGGGTGTGGCGTTTAGTCAGCGAATATATTGAAAATAAACCCAAGCAAGTCAAAAAAATAGAAACTTTCTCGAAAACTGACAAAGATTTAAGACGGGCAATTCACACCGCTATTAAAGAAATCTCCGAGGATTTAGAAGGAGATTATCAATTTAATACCGCCATTTCCGAATTAATGAAACTCAGTAACGCTTTAGGGGATAATAAGTGTTTTGAATCCCCCATTTATCGGGAAGGAATCGAAACCCTATTAATCTTACTTTCCCTTTTTGCCCCCCATCTTAGCGAAGAATTATGGCAAGCTTTAGGCCATAGCCAATCAATTCACCTGCAACCCTGGCCAAAAGTTGATCCCACTGCCCTTATTGTGGACGAGATTACCCTTGTCATCCAAATTTTGGGAAAAACCAGAGGCACGATACAAGTTCCCGCTAGTGCCGATAAAAGCACCCTAGAAACCCTCGCCCTGGAATCAGAAATCACCCAACGTTATTTAGAGGGCAAGGAAATCAAAAAAGTGATTGTTGTCCCGGGCAAATTAGTTAATTTTGTCGTGGGTTAAATGACAGCAATTATCACAATGGTAGGGAATTAAAGAACCTTTTCAGTTATCAGTAACCAGTTAGATTAACACTTTCTATGAAAAACTATCGATAGATAGCAAAATAGAAACTATACAATTAGCATTGTCTGTAAATAAAAATAACCTATGGATATTGAATCAACTAAAGTTACTCCTGAAGAAATTGCCCAGTTTCGCGCTGAATTGGCAGATAATCCAAGTGCGATCGCTGCTTTGGATGCCGACGATATGGCGATTTATTTTTGCGTTTCTTGAGAAGGTAATAATAATGGAGTTAAGGCAAATTCTATAGCTTGCTCATTAGGCAATCTTCTAATTAAATCTAATTCTACTAATTTGTCAATAATTGGAAGTAGTTCACTAAATTCTTGAACTTGCAACTTTTGTAAATCTTCTAAAGTAATATTTTCATCTGATAATTTATCTTTTTCTAGAATTAGATCTATCAGCATAAAATCCGCTGGGGTTAATCCTGGCAGACCTCGCATTTGTTGGTCAGCATAAATAAATCCTTCTTCTAAGATTTGAGGTGTAATAGTTTCGGCATTTAATTCAGATGCTTTCTGTAAAATATAGCTACCTAAACGATTTAAATAACGCGGAACACCATTAGATCTCTCACACAACATCTTAGCTGTATCTGGTGTAAAAGGTTTAACTGCTTGGGGATCTTTTACTGAATATTGACAATCTTGAGAACGTACACTGTTAAGGTAATTAACCAACATTTCATACATGACAGATTGTTCAAGAGGTTCTAATTTAATCGCAAAATCAAATAATCCTCTTTCACTAATTAAAATATCTCTGGTTAAACCCGAAGGATGACCTGTCAAAATAAACCATGCTCCTGATTTTAGCATTCCTTGAGCGTTTAAAAGTAATTGTTTTACAGTTGCAGGATCTTGTTTATCTAAGTCATCAACAGCAATAATCACTCGCTCATATTTTTTTAATGCTCTTTTTAATAAGTCTTCAAAACTAAGTTCAGGAAAGAGTGGTTTATTAATATCAATACTTTTTTCTTTTAATTCTGCACCAATTCCTGCAATTCCAAGTTTAGCTGTATTCTCTCGTTGTCTTAAAGGTTGGGCTGAAATTAATCCCATTTGATTTAAGAATTGTTGCGCCCATTCATCTTCTTTCATTTCCCGGGCTAAAGCAATTAATGCAATGGTAGCTAAATCTGTATTAGCTGGCAAACTGATATAGGCAGTTAAAGTCTTAGTTGCTTTACGTTTTAGAACATCTAAAATTTCTAAAATAAAAGCCGTTTTCCCAATACCAATCAAACCGTAAACTAACAATCTTTTACGCTCTTTTCCTTTTAATAAGCTGAAAACTTGTTTTAATTCTTGACTTCTCCCAGTAAAAACTTTTCTTAACTGCGATTCACCCAATGTTGAAGCACTTTCAGAAAAAGGAATTTCCGTTATTCCCCATTGAGAATAGATATTATCTAATTCATCCCAAATGCGCTCCGCTTCATTCATACAGCTTGTTTCTCCTTAATTTTGGCAAGGCAATTCAGAACTTCTGCTATTTTAGCAATTTCTTGTTCATTATTCAGTTCTTTAAAAATAAAAGTAGCCTCCTTTAATAATTCTTCAGCTTTTTCGACAAAACCAATTTGCAACATGAGTCTGCCTAAACTTGCTTTACAAAAGGCAACACCTCTATCATGTTTTAGATATTCATAAAAGCGCAAAGCATCTCGATAATAAATAGAGGCTTTTTCATGGTTTCCAATTAGGTGATGGGTATGAGCAATTTGATAAATGGTATCAGCACGACTTTTGAGATCGTCAAATTGACGATAAATTTTAAGACTTTTTTCTAAATAAGCTAATCCTTGATACCATTCTCCTCGATCTACTTTAACTTTACCTAATGTTAACCCCATCTCTGCGGCATTCAGGAAATCTCCTGCGGTTTCATATCCTTGTAAAGCGTTTTGATAACACATCACTGCTTGTTTTATATTCTCTGCTTTATCCCCTCTGATTCTGTTACTGTAAGCATTAGCGAGATTATTCTGTGTCGCTGCCCATTGTTGGGGAAATGCGTCAAAAGTGAACACTTTCAAAGCCTCCTGGTAAGCGGAGATCGCCTTTTCTAAATTGTCAGCTTTCTCCCCTCTGATTCTGTTACGGTAAGCACTACCAAGATTATTTTGTAGCATGGCGAATTCTAGAGGAAAATCATCAGGTTTCACCAATTCTAATGACGCTTTAAAACAGTCAATAGCCTTTTCTTGATTTTCTGCCTTTTCCCCTTTAATTCGATCATGGTAAACATTTCCGAGATTCATTTGACTCATTGCCCATTCATGAGCAAATCTTTCTCTTTCAATCGTATAAATTTTTAATGCCGCTTCAAAACAAGTAATAGCGATTTCTAAATTCTCTGCTTTATCTCCTTTGATTCTTGCCTGATAAACATTCCCCAAAGTATTTTGTGTTTTTGCCCAGTGTATGGGGAAATTGTCAGAGTTAACAACTTGTAATGATGCTTGACAACAGGCAATAGCGATTTCTAAATTCTCTGCTTTATTTTCTTCAATTCTGTCAATGTAAACTTCGGCTAGATCTACTTGTACACCTGCCCAATTTAAAGGAAGATTCTTAAAGTCATAAATCTTTAATGCCTGTTGATAACAATCAATAGCAAATTCTAAATTTTTGGCTTTATCTCCTTCGATTCTATTTCTATAAGTTGTCCCTAAATTTTTTTGTATCTTTGCAAAACTATCAGGAAAATTATCAACATTGTAAACTTTTAATGCCTCTTCAAAACAAGATATTGCAATTTCTAAATTGTCTGTTTTTTTGCCTTCAATTCTCTCAAAATATGCTTTTCCAAGATTAATATATGAGTCTGCCCATTCATAGGGAAAATTGTTATAAATGTAAACTTTAAATGATTCTCTTAAATAAAAAATAGCCTTTTCTAAGTTTTCTCTCTTTTTTTCTTTTATTCTCTCTAAATAAGCACCACCCAAATTAAATTGCCCTCTTGCCCATTCATTGGGAAAAGTATTGATCTTATAGACTCTTAACGATTCCAGAAAATAATTAATCGACTGTTCTACATTCTCTTCTTTTTCTCCTTTGATCCTTTGTAAATAAACATTACCGAGATTATTTTGTACTTTTGCCCATTCCTTGGGAAAACTTTCAATATTATAGACGATTAAGGAGTTTTCGCAATAACCAATGGCTATTTCTATATTCTCTTTTTTCTTTTGCTCAATTATCTCTAAGTTAGTAGTTTGTAAGTAGGCATTGACTAAGTGAATGTGGGTATTTGCCCATTCACGAGGGAAAGCCTCGAAGGTACGCACTTTTAAAGCTTTTTTACAACAATCAATAGCAGTTTTTATATTTTCTGCTTTATCACCTTTTATTCTTTCAATGTAAACATTACTCATATTATGTTGCACCCTTGCATATTCATAGGGAAAAGCATCTAGAGTATAAATTTTTAACGCTTCTTGAAAAGAATTAATCGCTTTTTCTATATTCTCAGTTTTTTTCCCTTCAATTCTCTTGGCATAAACATTTCCCATATTCATTTGCGTCATTGCCCAATACACAGGGAATGTTTTAGGGTGATAAACTATTAAAGCCGCTTGATAAGCTTTAATGCTAATTTCTAAATTATTTTTGAGGCTACCAAAAGGAAACTCATTAATTAGATTTCCAAACATTAAAACGACTGCTGCTGTAAATTGTGCTTTTTGTGGATGCAGATTAGAGAAGATATTTGTAGCCCATTGATAAAGAAATTCTCCAAAATTTTCATCGAGTTTATCTAAATTATTTTGACAGAAAGTATAAACTGCTTCAGGATTAAACCTATTTTTATCAATAAGTGAACTCAGTTGCAAGACATTATCTAGAAAAACTTGATAGTCTTCAGGTTTAATTTTCTTTGGAGTTTCGTTTTCTACTCTTTGAGAAGGCGGAGTTATAGTTTTTCCTTTTGGTACAAATTCCCAATTGTGTCCTAACTGGTGACAAAACAAGAAAATCTCCTCAGCTTTCATAGCTTCAACACTCGGTACAGGAAAATTCTGCTCCCCTAATTGTCGTGCGAAAGTAGCCGCATCCTCTTGAGACTCAAACAGTAATATTTTGTGATTATCATCTACACTTATAGTATGAATACCCTCATTATCTGTTCCAACATTATAGAGAAGAACATAAACAGTATAAGGCATTTGATCGAATGTTCCTGTTGATATACTCGAAGGTTCACTATCAAATAACCCTAACGCTTCCGCTAACTGTTGCGCCATATTCAGCAACCATCGCGCCTCATTTTCCCTTCCTGCATTCCCGTATTGTTGCGCTACGGCTACCATTACCTCAACCAACCCCCGATCCAACAATTCCTGATTTTTCTGCAAAATTCGGGGTTCATCGCCATTATTGCAGGACAATAGCTGATTAATGAGGTTTAAGTAGGCTTGGGTGCGTTGTTCGTTCATAGCGATATGTTATGCCCGAATGCTTCGCCCGTACAGGGATTTAATGGGGAGATTATCGTAATTATATCCCAGAGATGATAGCCAAAAAAAATCATAGTCAATCAAATAATCAAAAAAAATCGGTTCTTCCGAACTTACCATGTAAAATCAACTAGCAAAATGCCAATTTAATAAACATCTAAGACTAAAGTTTTTAAAGTTTCTAAATCCATAGCCTCTCCTTTTAATCACCTTCAGTTTATTATTAATTCCTTCAACTGTTCCCTGGGTTGTTCGGTTATCAAAATAGGCAGTTATTTCGTCAATCCACCGCCTCATTGTCTGGCAGCTTTTAGGAAAGTAAGCCATCGCCTTTTTTATCCAATCACTCAAGGCAAATAATCCCTCATTCCCCTCCGTATTTTTCTCAAATACTTCTCTAAATTCCTCTTTTAATTTGTGCATTTCCCCAAGTTTTGGAGACACTTTATATACTTCTTCCAATTTTTTCCTTTCTTTCTCTACTAAGTCTCCTTCATTCTTTAATAAGGCATATTTGCTCTTGGCTATTCCTGCTAAGATATTTTCTTTATTTTTCTTATTTTTTATCTTAGCTGCCTCTCTTTTTACCTCCTTTCTTGCTTCATCTAGCTCGTCATTTACTTGTTTCATTACCTGGAATCTATCCCCTACTATTTGAGCTTGAGGCATTAGTTTTTCTGCCACATTTTTATACCCTATCCACAGGTCTATACTTACTTCCTCTATTTGGCTCAAAACCTCTTCTCCCCAGTGTTTCAGATATTCTGTTAATGCTTCTTCTGTTCTTTTTTCCACTAAGCCTACAATTTTTCCTGTGTCTATATTTACTAACACAGCATAGTAATTTCCTTTTCCCTTTATCATGGCTATTTCATCTATTCCTAGTTTTTTTAGATCTTGAGGTTTTGCGGTTATTAACTCTTAACTCTTTAACTCTTAACTCTTTAACTCTTAACTCTTAACTCTTAACTCTTTAACTCTTAACTCTTTAACTCTTATTAACTCTTAACTCTTAACTCTTAACTCTTAACTCTTAACTCTTAACTCTTAACTCTTAACTCTTAACTCTTAACTCTTAACTCTTAACTCTTAACTCTTAACTCTTAACTCTTCTCCTAAGTCTTTGAGCATCGTCTCTATTTCTTGTTCGCTTACTCCATTTCTTTCTGCCGTATTTTTGAGATCACTATTCAGGACTTCGTCCACTATTTTTTTTCTAAATCTGTCTGTGTAGGTTCTTTTCTTCGGCAAATAATTTAGTTCTTCTGTGAATTTTTTCCCACATTTCTCGCATCTCATCTTACGACGATTGATTCTCAGATATAATGCCTGTTCTCCAAAGGGTAAATCTCGGATTGTTAATTCATTGTTTTGATGAAGTTTTTCCGTTTTACTTCCACAATAAATGCACTGGGTTTCTCTTGACATATTTTCTAAATGTAAAACAATTCCTATATCGGTAATAATTTGATAATTGGTAACGACAACTCCTTCTAGGTGAAGTAGCTCGGTCATTAACTTTAATTGTGGATTTGATGGCATAAGTATAGCTTGTGTCTAAAATTGCTGATCTTGGCTGTCTATATTTTAACCAATAAATTGCTGTATTGCAAGCATAGTGAGCTTTTAAAGATAAATTATTGTTTTTATTGGTCAGCTATAGTTGTCTGTTTTTTCTTTTATTTTACACGACAAGTTCGGAAGATCCAAAAATCTAGGGTTTCAGCGATAGGTTATTGTTCGGGGGTAGGGGCGAAGCATTCGGATAGAAAATCTCGGGTTTTAGCGATAGGTTATGCCCGAATGCTTCGCCCGTACAGTGATTGAATTGTCTCACAGGGATGATAGCCCAGAAAAATCATAGTTAATCGAATAATCAAAAAAATCATAGTTTAGACGGGATTGGATGCGCTGGTCGTTCATGGGTTAAAATAAGAGTGGTTTAGAATTAAGGATTGAGTTATGCCGCAACAAACCTGTGAAGCCGTCTTTGAAAATGGCGTTTTACGTCCTCTTAGTAATCTCCAACTCAATGAAGGACAGTGCGTTAAACTCACTATAGAATCGAATTCAATTTCCCAGCTTACTCCCCAAAAATGGTCAGAAACGGGGATAATCGCCCAGTTAACAGCAAATCCGATTAAAATTGAAGACTTCCATCCTCTTACCAGAGAAGAAGCGAATGAACGCTGGTGAATCTCAACCCTTCTTTATTGATTCTAATATTTGGCTGTATCGCTTCATTGTTAATTGTAGCGATCCTAATGCCATCCCTAAGCAACAAATAGCTACAAATATTACGAATCAAGAAAACTTGATGATTAGTACACAAGTTGTCAATGAGGTTTGCTCAAATTTAATCCGCAAAGCAGGGTTTAATAATTTACAGATCCAAAATCTACTTGAAGAATTGACACAAGGGTGTGAAATCTTACCTGTCTCCCTCGAAACGCTTGAGTATGCCGTGAAATTACGAGATCGCTACTTAATTTCATTTTGGGATAGCCTGATTGTTGCTAGTGCAGTTTTAGGCGATGCAACTATTCTCTACTCAGAAGATATGCAAGATGGTTTAATTATCAATAATAGCTTACAGGTTATCAATCCCTTTAAAGATTTAAACTCTTAAAAATATCATTGGTAATGATTCGGTAGTAGTGGCGTAGCCCTCTTGCTTACCTGGTATGAATTGTGTAAAATATTTATTAATAAAAATAATTGGAACCCGATCAGTCTTTAAACCTCTAGCTTGA
>VYLN01000189.1_pt1 | contig 11635 bp, 7 predicted proteins | sample 5109471 | NCBI WGS metagenome assembly VYLN01 (sample SAMN12291806, study PRJNA351875) | freshwater metagenome | isolation source: freshwater lake | place: USA: Michigan, Lee Lake | collected 2013-08-06 | reverse complement strand
AGTGGGAGAGTGCGTGGTATCCCGGTGATATGCGCGAGGAGGCGAACATCGTGGCGTTTGGGCGCGAGGTTTTCAAGCGGCGATATGGCGGCGATTTGGAAGGTGTGGTTGCGAAGCTAGATCATCTGCGGTCGCTGGGTGTCAATGCGATTTATCTGAATCCCATATTTGATGCACAGAGCTTGCACAAGTATGACGCACGCGACTTTCGGCATGTTGATCCGACGCTTGCGGGCGATGGAACGGTGGCGAAGGAGACGGGTGATCCGCATGAGGTGACGACGTGGGCGTGGACGAGTGCGGATAGGTATTTTGTTGATGTGTTTTTGCCAGCGTGCAAGAAGCGGGGGATTCGTGTGGTGATTGACGGGGTTTTCAATCATGTGGGGCGCGAGCATTGGGCGTTTCAGGATGTTGTCAAGCGAGGGCGGAGCAGTGCGTATGCGGATTGGTTTGTGTGTGAGTTTGACCACGAGGGCAAACTGACGGGGTGGCAGGCGTGGGACAAGAAAGATGGATGGCTGCCGGAGTTTCGCCAGGTGAAGGGCGGGTTGTCGCGCGATCGTGATGAGACGGTCGTCAGAGGTGATTTGAATTCGGGTGCGAAGAAGCACATTTTGGATATCACCCGGCGGTGGATGGACCCCAATGGTGATGGCGACGGCAGCGATGGCGTTGATGGGTGGCGGCTGGATGTGGCGGGTGAAGTGGGCGATGCGTTCTGGCGTGATTGGCGGCGTGTGGTAAAGCAGATCAATCCGGATGCTCTGGTGGTGGCGGAGATTTGGGAGAATGCGAGCGAGCAACTAGATGGACGCACGTTTGATACGCAGATGTTCTATCCGTTTGTGTATCCGCTGCTGGAATGGCTGACGAATACGACGACGCAGACGCGCGAGCCGACGAGTAGTGATGATTTGGTGCGGGCGTGGCGAGCTGCGTTTACGGGGCCTGCTCAGACGCAACTGATTCATCAGACGCTGGTTGATAGTCATGACACGGATCGCGTGGTGAACATGCTCGCGAACCCCGGGCGGATGTATGACCGCGAGAATCGCGTGCTTGAGCGGCACCACTTGAAGGCGGAGCATCCGTATGTGTTTGAGAAGCCTGACGTGCACGCGTACGCGCTGCAGAAGTTGATCGCGGCGGTGCAGGCGACGTATGTGGGATCGCCCATGATTTACTACGGCGATGAGATTGGGATGTGGGGAGCGGATGATCCGTGTTGTCGCATGCCGATGGCGTGGCACAATGTGGATGAGGCAGTGTTGGAGCATTATCGCGCGTGGTTTGGGCTACGTGAGGACGCAAAGGTTGGGCCTGTGCTGCGATATGGCGGCGTGCGGCACACTTCGGGCGGTGATGCGAATGTGCTCATGTATGAGCGTGTTTTGAACGATGTGGTGGTGCGCGTGGTGGTTGATCGCGAGAAGTTGACAGCGGTGTATGAGGTGCGATGACGCGAGACGCGACGGCGTGTAAGACGAGCCAAAGCAAAAACACCGCACGCCATGACTGGTAACTCGGTGGGTCATGGCGTGCGGTACGCGGGAAAGGAGATTGGCGGGGCGGGGAACGGAGAACGGAGAGCGGAGAGCGGGAGTAGTTTGGGCGAGACGTTGTGCGATTGTGATTACGCACGCTTGCGACGCAGGACGAGAAGGCCGCCGATGCCGCTGAGAGCGATGACACCGGGCGCGGGGACGATATTGGTGACGACGCCGTAGAGGCCTTCGCCTTGCAGGCCAGCTTGGATAATGCGGGCGTTGAAGTTGCTTTCGTTGAAGCGAAGGTTCTGGCCGTTTGCGCTGCGGAGAGCGGTGATGCCGTCGAAGAGTTCGTGATCGCTGGTGATCGAGGTGTTGTAGATACCGTTGTAACCACCGTTGCCGGGGCCCTGCGACGAGTCAAACAAGAGGCCGTAGGGCGTGAGGAAGGTGTTGAGAGCGTTGGCTTCGCCTTCCCGATCCGGGCCCATGCCGCTGAAGAGATAGACGCCGCCGCCGGAGGTGAGGAAGGTGTCCAGGGCACCTTTTTCGACGGACCGGTATGGTTGATCGAAGATGGTACCGACGAAGATACCGTCGAAAGAAGCAAGTTCTTCAGCGGTCCAGTTCGTGTTTTGCGTGACGGTGATGTTGAAGCCTGCGCTGGAGAGTGATTGCTCGACAATGGGGCTGTAATCGTGGAGCGTGCTGGTTATGCTGGGTTCGATGAGGAGCAGGTTGCCGCCGGTGTGTTGCTGGGTGATGAAGCGGGCGATGTTGACAGCGAAGCGAGCTTCTTGATCGCGGGCGGTGTAGGTGGAGAGAACGTTGGCGTCGTGACCTGCGACGAGGCGACCGCCGGTGGGCTGTGCGAGGCCAGCTTGTGCGCTGGCGATGAGTGAAAGCATGCCGATAGCGGTGAGTGCGGTACGAACCATGATCTTCTCTTCTTTTCGTTTCTTCGTGTGTGTTTGTGTGAGTCGTTTGCACGGCTCACAACAGGAACATGCCACGGAATTGAGCGGAAGCAAGGAAGCTGGAGCGGAGGCGCGTGATTGGGACGTTGGTGGGGCGGTGCAGGCTGCAAAGACGTTAAGTTGGCGTGGATACAGGACGTTGCGTGCGCGTTCGAGTGGGCTGTGGATGCAAGTGGGCTTAGGTGGGCGGCGTCAAACTCCGATGATGCCGCTCGAAAAGTGCTTGTCGCACGTTGCAAACGCGGAGAGAGTGATGAAAGCCAAGCGGTCGATGAAAGTGATGAATGCGGCGATGTGTGGCGTGGGCGGAGTGCTTGCGCTCGCTGGCATTGCGCTTGGTGCGTCGTCGCTTGCTGGTGTATCGCTTGGTGCGTGGACGGGATTGGCGGGAGCGCTGGCGTTGTGTGGTGGCGGTGGTTTGATGATGGTTGGTGTGCGGCGGGGCGTGATGGATCAGTTGCACGCAGCGCTGGATCAATTGACGACGCTGCGAAGAGAGTACGATGAATTGCAGAAAGTCAGCGCATCGCGGACGAAGATGCTGGAGGGGATGAGCCACGATTTGCGCACGCCTTTGCAGGCGATTTTGGGGTTTTCTGACGTACTGCGCGAGGCTGATACGACGCCTGCGGTGCGAGAGCAGAGTGGCGAGGCGGTGGTGCGTAATGCGCGGTTGCTGCTGGGCACGATTGATCAGATGAATGAGATCGCGGCACTTGCGGCGGGCACGTGGTTGAGCAAGATGGGCAACTTGCGCGGCTGCTTGCAGCAACTGGTGACTGTGGTAACTGCGGAGAACGCTGAGCGGAAGGTTGAGATCAAAGTTGTGTGCATGAATGCGATTCCCAACGCGAGTGGCGAGATTGTTTTCTCGCTGATGCGCGGCGTGGAACACGCTGTGCGGCACGCGGCAGCGGTTGCAAGTGATGGCAAGTTGCTTATCACGCTGACGCACGTGCCTGATCGAAATCTGGTGACGATCACGATTGATCACAAGGGGCAGACGGCACCGTATCAGATTGTCGAGCAGCTCACGCAGCAGGAAGATGCGATTTGCTTCATTGTCGAGCGGCCTACGGGCAGCGGCTGCCTGGGGCTTGCCCTCGCGAAGCAGCACTTGCGAGCCAACGGCGGGACGATTGTCGCGAAGCTGCGTGACGGAAGTTCGACGATCATTATGGATGTGCCAGCGATTGCGAGCGTCGACGCTGGATCGTTTACCGAAGTGACGGTTGCGGCGGTTGAGTGTGCGACGACGCTGAATACGCGGGGCGTGCGCGTGTTGGTTGTGGATGATGCGGAAGACACGCTGCGGCTGGTGTCGTATCACTTGACCAAGGCTGATTACAACGTGGAAACCTGCACGATGGGAGCAGCGGGCTTGGAGCGGGCGCTCGCGTCAAAGGCATCGGCCAATCCGTTTGCGGTGATGCTGCTGGATTTGAATTTGCCTGACATGGACGGCACGAGCGTGGCGACAATGCTGCGACAAGAGGGATATCGCGGCACGATCGTTGCGTTTACGGCGACGACCGTTGCCGAGACGCTGGAGCAATGCTTGAAGGCGGGATGTGATTCGTGGCTCACCAAGCCGATTGATCGCGCGAAGTTGCTGGAAGCGGTGAAGCGCACGGCACAACGCGATGCGGAGCGGCGGTTGGCGGCGTAAGTGAGCTTGCGTTTCTGCGAGTTTGCGATTTACTCGTACTTGGTACCGTCATGTTCGATCCAGCCGCCAGGGTCGCGGCGTTTGAATTTGGGGGCGTGCGTGAAGTGCACGGTGCCGCCTTTTTCGGAGTATTCGTATTCGCCGCGGAAGCGAATGGCGTCGCCTTCTTTGACGGGGACGCGAGCGCTGACGTCGAACGCGTGAGCGATGAGAATTTCGATGCCGGTTGGGACGCGGACGATCCAGCGTTGGTGTTTACTGCTGCCGTCGCTGGTGTCATTGTCGTCGGGCAGGATCTTTTTGATGGTGCCTTCAGCTTCGACCCAGGTATCGCCTTGTTGTTTCTTGAAGAGGTCTGCGATGCCGCCGTCACTCGCGGCGCGGGCGGGAGTGGCGTCGGGCTTTGATGGTTTTGCGGGCGCGGGTTTGGATTGCTCGGCGCGATGTGGTTGCGTTGGAGCGGGCTCGCTTGGAGTTGATTCGCTTTGTGATTGACCGGAGCTTTGGCCTGTTTGGCGGCTGGTTTGTTGGTTGGTTTGCTGCGTGTTGGAAGTTTGGGGCAGCACGCCTTTTTGCTGCAACAGCCAAACGACACCTGCGCCGAGCACAAGGAGCACGGTCATCCACAGCGGGCGTTTGCCGCGTGAGCTGTTCTTGGCGGCGTTGACGATGGTTGCTGGGTTGACGGGCTGGTCGCTCATGCGCGATGATACGAGCGGCGGCGGCGTGCGATGATTGTTGCACCAGCCACAGCGAGCAGTGCGGCGTTGGGCGCGGGGACGTTGATGACTTCGAAATTGAAATTGTCGTAGTCGACGGTGATTGTGTAAGGCGAGCCGCCGTTGCTGTTGGCGGAAGCGAAGCCGAAGCGAATGGGTGCGCCGGTTGCGGAGAAATCAATCGGCGCGGTTGTGCCAGCGATTTGGATGAAGTTGGCGGCGCTGATGCCTGATGCGCTGAGTGTGGTCCAGTTGCCGGTGCTGCCGGTGACGCCAACGCCTGCGACGTAGATGTTGTTGCCTTGCTTGGCTTGTGCGTAGACGCCTTGGCCTTGGCCGGTGAATGTGCCTGTGACGAACCGGGCATCGATGCTGAAGTTGATGCTGAGGATTTGGCCTTGTGTCGAAGCGGTGTAGCGCGTTGCGGTGGTTGTGCCGAAGCGATTGATGGCGTAGGTGGCGTCGCCGAAGTTGGGACCCGTGGAGATCGTGACTCGGCGGGCGGAGCCTGGGTTGCCGGTGCCAGCGGACTGGGCTGCGTTCGCGCCGCCGGGCGTGCCGACGTTGACGACTTCAAATCCCCAGTCGGCGTTGTTGAACGTCGCGTCGGTGTATGTGACGCTGGCTTGGGCCGTGGTTGCTTGTGCCAAGGCAGCGAGGGCGCTAAGCGCGAGGGAGGTGGTGATGCGGGTCATGTTCTCTTCTCCTGCGGCAATGGTACTGCAAGAGCAGTGGTGCGCCAAGAGAAATGAGATTTGCAGGGCGCGAAGTTTCGCGAAGATGTGGTTGTGGGTGATGTATCGGCCTTGAGCGAGCTTTACGGAAGCTTTATGGGGCGTCAGTTCGCCGCTTCGGCGAAGGACTGCACGACCAGGCCATCAGCGAGGCGGACGACGCGATTGGCGCGCGAAGCAGTCGCAGCGTCGTGCGTTACGACGACCATGGTGTATTGGTGGTCGGCCCGCAACTTGTCGAGCATGTCGAGGATGGTTGCGCCGGTGTTGCGGTCGAGGTTGCCGGTGGGTTCATCGGCGAGCAGCAGGCGCGGTTTGTTGATGAGAGCCCGCGCGATGGCGACGCGTTGGCGTTCGCCGCCTGAGAGCTCGGTGGGTTTGTGCTTGAGGCGGTGCGAGAGGCCCACTTGTGTGAGCAGCTCCTTGGCCCATGCGGTGCGTTCGCTGGCGGCGGTGGAGTACCCCAGGCCATCGTGAATCATCGCGCCGATGAGGACGTTTTGCAGCACGTCGAGTTCGGGCAGAAGGTGATAGAACTGGAAGACAAAGCCCACGTCGTGGCTGCGATAGTGATTGATGTCGCCGCCTGAGAAGCGAGTGAGGTCGCGGTTGTCGAAGGTGAGTTGTGCCTGCGGCGATTTGTCGGGACTGTCGAGGCCGCCCAGAATGTGCAGCAGCGTGCTCTTGCCGCTGCCTGAACTGCCCAGCACCGCGACGCATTCGCCTTGCGCGACGGAGATGGCAACGCCTTTGAGCACAGGGACGGCGACCTTGCCCAGCGTGTAGGTTTTGTGGATGTTGGATGCGGTGAGGAGCATGTGTTACTCGAAGCGAAGGGCCTTGACGGGATCCATGCGGGCTGCACGAATGGCGGGAATGGCGGCACCGATGACGCTGCACAAAATGCCGGCGATGACGACGCCGATGACTTTGAAGTTGTCGAGGCGCGTGGGGATTTCGGTGAAGTAGTAGACTTCGGGGTTCCAGATTGTCAGGCCGAAGGCACTGCCCAGGAAGTCGTGAATGGTGTTGATGTTCTTGACGATGAGCATGGCGAGGACCGCGCCGAGCAAGCTGCCCACGATGCCGATGGCAAGGCCGTAACCGATCCAGACGCCAGCGACGCCAAACTTGCTGGCACCGAGGGCACGCATGATGCCGATGTCTTTGGTTTTCTCGGCGATCATGGACCAGAAGATGGCGAAGATGAGGAAGATGGCGACGATGCAGAGGAAGGAGAAGAGGAAGAGCAAGAGGCCGGTTTCTTTTTGCACGGCGTTGATCATCGTGCGGTTCTGATCTTCCCACGTGGCGATGGTGATGGAGAATTCGTCGGGCACCTGGCCTGCGTGATCCTTCGCGAACTGAGCGTAGATCTTTTCGGCGCGGGCTTTGAGGGCTTCGGCGGATCCGAGGTCGCCCAGGTCGCCTTTGCCGCGAATGAGGACGCTGGTGACGCGTGCGGGTTCGTCGATGAGTTTGGTTGGGCCGCTGCGGATGGGGCCGTCGTCGTCGGTGGGGGGTGTGATTGCTTCTTTTGTGGAGTTGGTGCTATCGCTGCCGTCGGCTTGCACGCGGCGTTGCTGGGCGTGCATGCGGAGCATTTGCTGGGCGAGATTGATGTTGACCAAGACAATTTTGCTGTCGGCTTCGAAGAGGCCGCTGTTGAATTCGTTGGCGATGGGCACCTTGCGCGTGGCTTGCTCGACGACGTTGCCGTCTTTGTCGAGGGCGAGCAGGCTGAGGACGACTTCGCCCGTGTAAGGCAAGAATTCGTCGCGGTCTTTCATCGTGCCGTCGGGCATGCGGACGCGGTAGACGCGCGGGGAGTAAAAGCCTGCGGCCTCGCGCGCGTTGATGCGACTGACTTCGATGCCCATGACCATTGCCGGCTGAGCCTCGCCAGTTTCTTCATCGATGCGCGTCAGCGTGCGGCCTTGCTGCAAGACCGTGTTCATGTTGTTGGTGTACTTGGGGTCCAGGCGCAGGTCTTCGCCTTTGACATCTTTGCGAAGGGGCTTGGTGATGGGTCGCCACCAGATGATGTCTTCGTACGCGGTAACTTGCGAGAAGCTGGGGCCGTCGACGCCGCGGACGAGGACCATCTCTTGGCGGCCGGTGGGAAGTTGAATGAGGCCGTAGGTTTCAATGAGCGGCGCGGCAGCTTCGACGAGCGGGTCTTTTTCGAGGCGCTGGATGAGATCGTCGTAATGCGCGAAGCCGACGTTGGGCCAGGTGATGGTGACATCGCCCGTGGTGGTGCGGCCACTGCGAATGAGCAGATCAAGGAAGCCGCCCATGACGCTCCAGATGACCAGCACCATGGCAACACATAACAGCACGCCGGTGCAGGCGAGCAGGGGCATGATTTTGGAAAAGAGGTACTTGCGGACGAGCAGTGCTTGGAACATGGGCGCGTCAGCGTATCACGTTGCGCGTGCCACCGACCGCTGCTTTGAGCGGTCGGTGCGAATTGTTGCGAAATTCTGCTCGCTGCAAAAACGCACCGACCGTCGCAGAGCCGACGGTCGGTGGCACGGTGAGGGGTTGATTTACACGACGCCCACGGCGACGGCGTCACGCTCGCTGAGCATGCCGCCGTCGCTGCGTTGCTTGACGGTGCCGTCGCGTTTCCAACTGCGTTCGCAACGCGGTTGGTTGCGCAGGTCTTGCACGCGCGGTTCCTTGGCGGCAGCATCGAGCGAGACGAGCGAAACGCCCAGCAGGTCGGCGATATCAACGAGGTCGAAGCCCTTAAGATCGTCGCTGGCGGGCAGGATGAGGCCAGCGTCGAGCGGGTTTTCGATGCCTTGGGCCTTGGCTTGCTCGAGGGCGCGCTGGGCTGGTTCGAGCAGGGCCAGGACGCTGGTCCAGCGGGCATCGGCACCGATGTTGAAGCCGGGTTGGCCGTTGACGGCGACCATGGGATGAAGGTGGATGCAGGTGGTGGTGTCTTTGGCGTCGACTTTGAGAAGGGCGCGGTAGGCTTCGTCGGCGGTGTGGGGCAGCAGGGGTGCGAGCAGCTTGCAGAGGCCGTCGGTCAAGTCCCAAAGCGTGGTTTGGGTGGCTCGGCGGCGGGGGCTGCCCGGCTTGTCGCAATACAGGCGGTCCTTTACGGCGGCGAGGTAGGTGGCGCTGAGCGTGTTGTTGCAGAAATCGAAGATGGACTTGTGCACGGTTTGGAAGTCGTAAGCGTTGTAGGCGGCAACGACGGTTGCGCTGAGTTTGTCAAACTCGGCGAGGGCCCAGCGGTCGATGCTGGTGGCGGGGAGGGCGCTGAGGTTGACGCAGTGGCCTGCAGTAGGCCGCCCCTCCGGGGCTGTAGGATTCCCAGCAGGCACCGAACACTCAAAGTCATACAAATTGCTGAGCATGAAGCGCAAGGTGTTGCGCACCTTGCGGTAGCTTTCGCCCGCGAGCGCGAAGAGTTCGACGTCGACCTTGACATCGTTCTCATACGCGAGGCTGCTGACCCACCAGCGCATGATGTCCATGCCGAATTCGGTGCAGAGGCTGTCGACTTCGTAGCGGTGAGCATCGGGGCGGCTTTTGCTGAGTTTTTTGCCGTCGCGATCGACCATGAAGCCGTGCGTGAGCAAGGTTTTGAAGGGCGGCCGGCCGGTGACTCCAAGGGCCGGCAGCAGCGAAAGCTGGAACCAGCCGCGGTGTTGGTCAGAGCCTTCGAGGTAGAGGTCGATGGGGTAGCCCAGGTTGCGTTCGCGCATCACGGCGTTCCATGAGGAGCCGGATTCGAACCAGACGTCGAGGATGTCGTTGCCTTTACGCAGAGAGGCACTGGGCACTGGGGACTGGGCATTGGTGAAGAAGGCATATGTCTCCGGATGCCTGTCGCGAAGTTCTGCGTCGGTTTTCCAGTCGTAGTGCTTGAGCAGTTCGGTCGCGTCTTTCGTGAACCAGGCGTCGCTGCCTTGTTCGCGGAAGAGTTTGGCGACGGCGAGTACGCTGGCGGCGGTCATGAGGACGTGACCTTCGGGCGTGAAGAACGCGGGGATGGGCAGGCCCCACGCGCGCTGGCGCGAGATGCACCAGTCGGGGCGGCTTTCGAGCATGCCGCGCATGCGGTTGCGGCCCCAGTCGGGGACGAAGTTGACGTGGGGCACGCTCGTGCGAGAGGTGCCGTCGGCGTTGGGAACTTCGATGGCGGCGAGGGCCAATTCGCGCAGCGACATGCTGCCGCCGCGGAGGGGCGGCCCACCGACGTTGACAAACCATTGCTCAGTTGCACGGAACATCACGGGCGTTTTGCTGCGCCAGTCGTGCGGGTAGCTGTGGGTAAACATGTGGTCGTGGAACATGTGGCCGCTGGCGCGGAGGTGATCGATGACGACTTTGTTGGCGTCCCAGATGAGTTTGCCTTGCAGCCATGCGGGGACGGTGGTGTCGTAGGTGCCGTTGGCGGTGACGGGGCAATACACGGGGATTTGCTCGCGCAAGCCCGTTTGATAGTCTTCGGCGCCGTGGCCCGGGGCGGTGTGGACCAGGCCTGTGCCGTCTTCGAGCGTGACGTAATCAGCGGCGACGACTTTGTAGCAATTCGCGGGGTTGCCGCCGGCTTCTTTGGGGAAGGTGGGCGTGGTTTTGACGAAGGGGTGGCGATAGCGCAGGCCGACGAGTTTGTCGCCGGTTGTGGTTGCGAGCACGCTGACTTCTTCGCTGCGGCCTTTTTGCGTGACGCGTTCGACGGCGTCTTTGGCCATCACGCTGATGTTGCCGTCGATGAAAACGAGGGCGTATTCATACTTGGGATTGACGGCGATGGCGAGATTGGCGGCGAGCGTCCAGGGCGTCGTCGTCCAGATCATGAACGTGGGCCGCTGATGCGGGCGCACGCCAGCAAGCGGCGCACGCTTCTTGGGCGCATAGGGGTCCGGCTTTTCTCCCCCCTCCTTCGCTTCCTCGCTCCCTCGCTCCGTCGCTTCTTCGTCCTCTTCCTCCGCGACCGCCTTCAACCCAAACGCCTCATACACCGCCTCCGTATCTGCCGCTTCAAAGTCCACGTAGATGCTGGGGTCTTCGCGGTCGTGATACTCGAGCTCGGCTTCGGCGAGGGCAGTTTCGTTGACGGGGCTCCAGTGCACGGGTTTGAGCTGGCGGTAGACCAGGCCCTTTTCCATGAGGCCTGCGAGCACTTCGAGCGTGGCGCCTTCGTAGCTGGGGACCATCGTGAGATAGGGGTGTTCGTAGTCGGCCATCGTCAGCAGCCGCTGCATTTGGTCTTTGTGCAGCTTCACGTACTTCTCGGCGTAGGTCTGGCATTCACGGCGGACGGCGACCTTGCGCTGGTCGTCGGTCAGCGTGGCGAGTTTGGCGGTTTTGCCTTTCTCTTGCATCTCGGTCATGACGCGATGCTCGATGGGCAAGCCGTGGCAGTCCCAACCCGGCACGTAGGGCACGTCTTTGTCTTGCATGGTTTGGCTGCGGACGACAAAGTCCTTCAGCATCTTGTTCATCAGGTGGCCGAGGTGGATGCTGCCGTTGGCGTAGGGCGGGCCGTCGTGGAAGACGAACTTGGGTTTGCCCGCGCGTTGCTGGCGGAGCGTGGCGTAAAGGTTCATGGCCTGCCAGCGCTTGAGCGTGGCGGGCTCGTTCTGCACGAGGTTGGCCTTCATGGCGAAGGCAGTTTGCGGCAAGTTGAGCGAGGCGCGGTACTTGCTTTTCTCTTCTTTGGGCTTGCTGGCGGCGGGACCGGCGGGTTGGCCTGAAGTCGTGCCGGCGGCGTCGGAGAGGAGGAGCGTTGGGTGGTGGTGGGGCATGGGATGGGGTCCGGGGAACGGGGAGCGGAGAACAGGGAACCGGCGGCGGCGAGAGTTGCCGAGGCGGCGGGTGTTCTCAGCGGGTGGGATGATAGAGGAAAACGGGGACGCGGGGCGTCTTGATTGTGAGCAGGGAAAGTTGGTGGTGTGCCGCGTGCGCAGGGGCTGGGATGAGCCGGGCGCGAGCAGTTGCGCGGCGGGGGGGCCCTCAGAGGGGCCAGGTAATTCGCCGGGCGAGGCGGGAGATGGGGCGGGCAAGGGCCATGGAGAGG
>VYLN01000188.1_pt1 | contig 11648 bp, 11 predicted proteins | sample 5109471 | NCBI WGS metagenome assembly VYLN01 (sample SAMN12291806, study PRJNA351875) | freshwater metagenome | isolation source: freshwater lake | place: USA: Michigan, Lee Lake | collected 2013-08-06 | reverse complement strand
CCGAAGAACTCTTTCACCACCTGCTGGATCTTGGGCATCCGGGTCATGCCGCCGACCAGAACCACTTCCTGGATCTGCGCGGCCGAGAGCCCCGCGTCCTTGAGCGCCTGCTTGCAAGGCTCCAGCGTCCGCTGAACCAGATCCTCCACGAGCGCCTCATACTTCGCCCGGGTAATCTTCATGTTGAGGTGCAACGGGCTCCGCGTGTTCGGGTCCATCGAAATGAACGGCACGTTGACGTCGAAGTCCGCCCGCGAGGACAGCTCTTTCTTCGCCTGTTCCGACACGTCCTTAAGGCGCTGCAGGGCCATCTTGTCCCCGCGCAGATCAACGCCCGTCTGCTTTTTGAACTCGTCCGCGAGGTAATTCAGGATCCGGGCGTCGAAGTCTTCCCCGCCCAGGAACGTATCCCCATTGGTGGAGCGTACTTCAAACACGCCATCGCCGATTTCCAGGATCGAGATGTCGAACGTGCCGCCGCCGAGGTCATAGACCGCGATCGTTTTGTTGCCGCTGCCGGTCTTGTCGAGGCCATACGCCAGCGCCGCCGCCGTCGGCTCGTTGATGATCCGCAGAACTTCAAGACCCGCGATCCGGCCCGCGTCTTTCGTGGCCTGACGCTGCGCGTCGTTGAAGTAGGCCGGCACCGTGATGACCGCCTTGGTCACCGGCTCGCCCAGATAGGCCTCCGCCGTTTCCTTCATCTTCTGCAGCACGAACGCGCTGACTTCCGAAGGCGCATAGGCCTTTTCGCGGCCCTGCACCCAGGCGTCGCCCGAGGGACCCTTCACGATCTTGTAGGGCACCAGCGCCGCGTCTTTTTTCACGATCGGGTCGTCAAACGTGCGTCCGATCAGCCGCTTCACGGCGTAATAGGTGTGTTCTGGGTTGGTCATCCCCTGGCGCACGGCCTGCACCCCGATCAGGCGCTCCGCGCCTTCGGTAAAGGCCACCACCGACGGCGTCGTCCGCGCCCCTTCGGCGTTCTCCAGCACTTTGGGCTGGCCGTTTTCCATGATCGCCACGCAGGAATTCGTGGTCCCGAGATCGATGCCGATAACCCTGCTCATAATCGCGTCCTTGTCCTTCTCTGCGGCGGCGGAGCCTGCCCTTGCTCCCCTGACCCGGATCATCCGGCGACTGGGGAAAGGCGGGCGCGCCCCTCGTCCGAACTGCTTGTGGCCTCACGCCGGAGAGCGCTTGGCGGTGTCGATACCCGAATGATGTCCCGCCGAAGCCCGGCCGGACCGTTCCTGCGCTGATATGGGAAGCCCATTCCTCCCCACAAGACGGCGCTGAACCCCATTCGCCTAATCCGAGCGCGGTAAACCACACAGACCTGCTGGGCAAGCCCATGAAATGCCGTTACCTACCGTCGCCATGGTGGATATCTTGTCATTGGCGGGGGCCAATCTCCTTTCGCCCCCGGTGCTGTTCTTCGCCCTTGGGCTGGCGGCGGGGTTTGTGCGGTCGGATTTGTCGATCCCCGAACAGATCGCCAAGGGCCTTTCGATCTATCTCTTGCTGGCCATTGGCTACAAAGGCGGCGCTGCAGCCGCCGCCAATGGCCTGGATCAGGCCTTTCTCGCCGCCATCGCGGTAGGCCTCGCCCTATCTGTGGCCATGCCGCTCATCGCCTTCGCCATTCTGAACGGCGCGAAGGGCGTCGACCGCGCCACCAAAGCCGCCACCGCCGCCCACTACGGCTCCATCTCCATCGTCACCTTTGTCGCCGCCATGAGTTTCGCGGAAAGCGCCGGCTTAGAGCCCGGCCGCTACCTCTCCGCCGTCGCGGCCATCATGGAGACCCCCGGCATCGTCATCGCCCTGATGCTGGCCGGCGGCCAAAAAGGGGAGGGACAAGGAGCGGACCAAGACAAAAAGCACCGCGGCGAACTCCTCCGCGAAGTGCTGCTGAACGGCTCGGTGGTCGTCCTCGTCGGCGCCTTCGTTATCGGCCTGCTGACCGGCGAGCGCCACATGGCCCGCCTCGACGTCTTCATGAACGGCCTCTTCGCCGGCGCCTTGTGCCTGTTTCTGTTGGAGATGGGCCTCGTCGCCTCTCGCCGCCTGATGGGCAAGAACCGCCTCACGCCCTACCTCGTCGGCGCCGGCATCGTGATCCCGATCATCGGCGCCGCTCTCGGCCTCCTCGGCAGCTTTGCCCTTGGTGTGTCCGCCGATGACGCCGCGATCCTGATGACCCTCGCCGCCAGCGCCTCCTACATCGCCGCCCCTGCCGCGATGCGCATCGCGCTCCCCGAGGCCGACGCGGGCGTTTACCTGCCTCTGGCCATCGGCGTCAGTTTCCCGTTCAATATAGTCGTCGGCATCCCCGTGTATGCCGCCTTGGCGCAAATGGTGTTGTGAACCCATGCAGACCCACCCCCGCACCCGCATGGAGATCTGGCTCGAAGCGCCGCTCCTTAAACGCGCCGAAGAGGTGCTCGATCAGGCCGGCGTCTCGGTTTACGCGGTCTTCGACGGCCGGGAAGGGAAGGGGCTTTCCGGCGCCTGGAGCGACGCGGGCCTCAAGGACGTCCACGATATGCGCTTGATCGTGGCCATCATGGCCCCAGACCGCGTCGACGGCCTGTGCCAGGCCTTCACCGAGCTGTTCAAACGCTTCCCCGGCGTGATCGTGCTTTCGGAGGTGCAGGTGATCCGGGCGGAGCGGTTTTGAGCGGCCATGGCCACAGCATAACCAGGCCGTGCGCCAGCTCAGAGGCTCGCTCATTTAAGCTTGCCAATAGGGGGTCGCTCCGTCAGCCTGAGGTTTCTGGCATAGATGGGGCTGACAGGGATGGATCGACGTTTTGTTTCCGCGGTGTTTGTAGCCGCCTGCTTGGCCGTTGCGGGCTGCAATGCCACCACAACTGCCCCCGCTGAAGTCGAGGCCGCCGCCCCTGAAGCGGCGCCAGTTGCCCCTTTCGTCGCGGGCGATGGCGAGCCTCAAACTTGGAGCCCGCTGGCGGAAGACGACCCAGCCCTCGAGCTCCTGGGCGTGGTGAAGTTCGACGACATCCCCAATATTTCAAACATCGGTTCGGTGCGCCTTATCGGCGCCGGCGGCAGCGACACCGCAACGAACGGCCTCAAGGTCTATTTGGCCTTCGTCTCACCGCATGATGAAGCGGCGTTTCTTCTCGGAGACTTCCTCGATTATCGCGTCATGGCCGCATCGCCGGGGCGTATCGATTTGGAATACGATGAGAATTACATGGACGACGCCGATCAGATCCAAACCCGCACGCTCCGGACGATCGTCACTTGGACGGAAGTCGCGCAAGAGGCCTCGCCCAACCCCGAATTCCCAGCCTTGGTGACCATGACCCCGGCGCAGTAGCGGCCGCAGGATCGAAAGAGGCGAAGGGACGGGGGTGCCTCTAGAGGCACCCTTGACACCCCTTGCCTTCACCCCTGATTCGCCCCCACCTTTATCCCCATGGCGACGCTGACGGCTCTTGACGGCTTCCGCGTGCTCCCCGGCTTCCTCACGCGGGGTGAGCAGGAAGACCTGTTGGCCGAGGTCTTCGCCCGCGCCAAGCAGGCGCCGTTCTACACCCCCACCATGCCGAAAACCGGCGCGCCCATGAGCGTGCGCATGACCAATTTCGGCGCCTTCGGCTGGGTCACGGACAAAGAGCTGGGCTACCGCTACGAGGTGTTTCACCCCTTCACCGGCCGCCCTTGGCCGGACATCCCCGAACGCCTGCTGGAGATCTGGAACGAGGTCTGCGACTACGACGCCGAGCCGGAAGCCTGCCTTGTGAACCTCTATCAGGGCGACGCCAAAATGGGCCTTCACGTCGACAGCGACGAAGAAGCCTGGGACGCCCCCGTCCTCTCCGTCAGTCTGGGCGACACCGCGCTCTTCCGCATCGGCGGCGTTCTGCGGTCCGATCCCACGCGCTCCGTTCGCCTCTCCTCCGGCGACGTCTGCATCCTCGCCGGACCCTCGCGGCGCGCCTTTCACGGCGTCGACCGCATCCTCAACGGCACCTCGAGCCTCATCCCCCAGGGCGGCCGCATCAACCTCACCCTGCGCCGCGTGACCGAGCCCTAAGCGCCGCCCCCCGCGATCTCCGCCGCCGTAAACACCCGCAGCAACCGCACGCCCTCCGCCGCAAGCGCTTCGCTCGCGCCTTCCTGCCGGTCGATCACGGTGACGGCCGCGTCCACGACCCCGCCCGCCTCGCGCACGGCCGCAATCGCCTGCAGCAAAGACCCGCCGGTGGTGGAGGTGTCCTCCACCGCGATCGCGCGCTGGCCGCTCAGGCTTTCCCCCGGGCCAAGCCCCTCGATCAGCGCCTTCGCGCCGTACTCCTTCGCCTTCTTCCGCACGAAAAAGGCGAGCAGGGGAGCGCCCCGCTGCGCGCTCGCCGCCGCCATCGTGGTGACGAGCGGCACCGCCCCAAGCTCAAGCCCGCCGATATAGGCCGCCGGCTCGCCCTCGATGGCGTCGAGCAAAGCGTGCCCCAGCAGATGCGCCCCGTCCGGGTGCATCATCGTCGGCTTCAGATTGAAATAGAGGCTGCTCTTCTTGCCCGAAGCGAGGGTGAAGTCTCCCGTCGCAAACGAACGGGTGCGGATCAGGCCGAGAAGGCGGTCGCGGGTCGTTGTCATGGGCGGTGTTGTTTCGCCGTCCGCGCCTCTGGTCAACCCGCCCCCCAAAGCGTAGCTCAAACAGGCGATCGCCAAGGAGCCCCCCAAGGAGCCCACCATGTCCACTCTCGAAGGCCCGAATGTCTTGAAGCCCCCGTCCCGCCGCGCGGCCTTGGGAGCGGGGTTGTTCTTCGCCGGCTATGCGATGGCTGTGGGCAAGGCGCAGGCGCAAGCCATCGTCACCGACGCCCGCGGCTTGGAGATCGAAGAGGCGACCCTTTTCGGCCATGAGGGCTATGAGCTGCCCTTCTATGCCGCGCGTCCTGAAGGCCCCGGCCCGTTCCCGGCCGTCATCGTCGTCAATGAGGTTTTCGGCATCCACGACTACATCAAGGACGTCTGCCGCCGCTTGGCGCACGAGGGCTATTTCGCCATCGCCCCGGACTATTTCGACCGCGCCGGTGACCCCGCCGCCGTGGCAACGATCCAAGAGGTCCTGCCCATCGTGGCCGCGACCCCCCAAGTCCAGGTCATGGGTGATACCGAAGGCGCGGTCCAATTCCTCCGCGGCCGCCGCGATGTCTTCCGCCAGCGCATCGGGATCACCGGCTTCTGCTGGGGTGGCTCCGTCGTCTGGCTCGCCGCAGCCCAAATCCCCGAGATCCGCGCCGGCGTCGCCTGGTACGGCCGCCTCACCGCCAGAAGGGAAGGGGACTTCGGCTACGCCGGCCCAAGCCTTGGCCCCATCGATGTGGCGCCACAGCTTCAGGCGCCCGTCTTGGGCCTTTACGCCCAGAACGACGGCGGAATCCCGCTCGAAAGCGTCGATGTCATGCGTTCGTCCCTCGTGCTTTCAGGAAACCAGAGCGGCTCCGAGATCGTGATCTTTCCCGACACCGAGCATGGCTTTCACGCCGACTACCGCCCCAGCTACAATGCCGAAGCCGCCCGGGACGGCTGGCGCCGCATGCTGGCATGGTTCGAAACCCACGGCGTCGCGCCTTAGGCCCGGGTTGACACACTCAACCCTTCCCTGTTTGTGGTCATTACACACAAACACTGCGCCAAAAGAGCGCTGAGGGGTTCTAAAACGCCCCGGGGAGGACAGAAGCCATGTCAATCAATCCTGCCTTGGCGGGCGACGCCCCCGTGTCGGCAACCGCTCCCGGAACCGACGCCAACACCGGCGATGTCCGTTTCTACCGCAACCTGTTGACGGTGATGGCCATCGTCCTGGTCAGTGGCTTTGTCGTGCAGTTGGCGGCAGGCCGCTCAAGCTTTTCAGCGCCTTTGGTGGTGCACGCCCACGCCGCTGTTTTCATGGGATGGGTCGCGCTCATCGTCACCCAGGCCTGGCTCGCAGGATCGGGCGCCTTCGGTCAACACCGCCTTCTTGGCGGCATCGCGATGGTCTGGGCGGTCGCGCTCGTCGTGATGGGCCCCCTCGTCACCCTGGAGAGCGTGCGGACGGGCAGGGCGCCCTTCTTCTTCCAGCCGCAGCACTTTCTGCTCGTCAATTCGATGGGCGTCCTGGCGTGGGCCGGCATGTTCGCCGCCGCTGTCGCTTTGCGTCGAAACGCCGAATGGCATGTGCGCCTTCAGGTCGCCGCGTTCTTTCTGCTGTTGGGTCCTGGCTTCGGCCGCCTACTGCCCGCGCCGCTGATGATGCCTTACGCCTTCGAGATTTCAGCCGCGACGGGCGTGATTTTCCTTGCGGTGGGAATGATCAGAGATTGGCGCGTCCAGGGCCGTGTCCATGCCGTGTGGTGGATTGCGCTGATCGTGCTGGTGGGTTGGCTTGGCGTCGCCCGGGGCCTGGCGTTCTCCCCCATCGGCGACGGACTCTACGCCGCCGCAACCCAAGGCAAGCCCGCCGCAGGGACCGATGGCCGCGCGTTTCCGCCGCCTCCGGGTCCGCCCCCCATGGCGCCCTGACCGACAGGTGGGTAAAGTGGGGCTCCCCCGCACAAGGAGCTCCCATGCGCTACAAAACTCTTGGCCCGACGGGTCTTGTCGTGTCCGAAATCTGCCTGGGGACGATGACCTTCGGCGGCGACGGCTTCTGGCGCGTCGTCGGCGCCCAGCCGCAGGATCAGGTCAATGAACTCATCACCGCCGCCGTCGACAGCGGCGTGAACTTCTTCGACACGGCGAACATCTATTCCAACGGCCTCTCCGAAGAGATGCTCGGCGCCGCCATTGATCAGCTCGGCCTGCCGCGGGACGAAATCGTCATCGCCACCAAGGCCCACGGCCGTGTCACCCCGCAGATCGGCCCTGATGCGACTGACGCGCAAAAGGCGGAGCTTGAGCGCCGCATGGGCGTGAAAAACATCTCCGGCCTCTCCCGCAAGCACCTGTTTGACGCCGTGGACGCAAGCCTCGCGCGCTTGGGCCTTGATCACATCGACCTCTATCAGGTCCATGGCACAGACCCCCTGACGCCGCTGGAAGAAACCCTGGAAGCTTTGGACGACATCGTCCGGTCCGGTCGCGTCCGTTACATTGGCCTGTGCAACATGGCCGCCTGGAACATCATGAAGGCGCTGGGGATTTCCGAGCGCAAAGGCCTACAGAAGTTTGCGTCCTGCCAGATGTATTACTCCATCGCCGGCCGCGATCTGGAGCGCGAAGTGGTCCCCCTCGCGCAGGACCAAAACCTCGCAATCCTCCCCTGGAGCCCGCTCGCCGGCGGCTTCCTCTCCGGCAAGTTCCAGCGCGAGGGCGGAGGCCCCAACGACGCCCGCCGCGCAGTCTTCGACTTCCCCCCCGTCAACAAAGACAAGGGCTTCGACATCATCGACGTGATGCGCCCCATGGCGGAAGCCCGTGGCGCCAGCCCGGCGCGCATTGCGCTGGCGTGGCTGCTTCATCAGCCCCACGTCACGAGCGTCATCATCGGCGCCAAAACCCCCGAACAGCTCGCCGACAACATCGCCGCCAGGCAGGTGAAGCTCACCGCAGAAGAGTTGGCGGCCCTCGATGAGGTCTCCAAGCTCCCCGAGGAATACCCCGGCTGGATGTTGGATCGTCAGACCGCCGACCGTCGCGGCTCGATCAGTTAGGACGCTAGTGGATCGGGCGGTCGCGGGTCTCCGGCAGCGCGACCGCCGCCACCACAAGCGCGATCCCGGTCACGATCACCGGGAACCAGAGCCCGGCGTAAACGTCCCCGGTCGCCGCCACGATGGCGAAGCTGATCGCCGGCTGCAGGCCTCCGAACCACCCCGTCCCAACGTGATAAGGGAAGGAGAGGGCGGTGTAGCGCACCTGTGCGGGAAACAGCTCCACAAGACACGCCGCCAACGGCCCATAAAGCGCCGTCGCCGCCACGATGAACACCACAAGCACGCCGAAGATCAGCGCCCAGTTCATCGTCGCGGGGTCCGCCGCCGCCGGGTATCCCGCCGCGGTCAGCACGCCGCGCACCTCATCGGCAAAGCCGGTCCGCACGGCCCGCACCGCGCTCAGCGCCTCACCTTCCGCCGAAGGCGCGGTGAGCTGCGTCTCCCCGATCGCGATCACCGCCGCTTGGCCGGGAGTGCCCTCGATGGTCGTGTAGGAGACGCCGGCGCCCGACAACACGCCCTTGGCGATATCGCACGACGACGCGAATTGATGCGCCCCGCCGGTCAGATCGAGCTGAAACGTGCAATCGGCCGGATCGGCCGTGACCGTCACCGGCGCGCTTGCTTGCGCCGCCGCGAGCGCCGGGTTCGCCGCCTGGGTCAACAGCTGGAAGCCCGGGAAATAGGCCACCAACATCAACACCATGCCAAACAGCATCACCGGCTTGCGCCCCACCTTGTCCGACAGCCAGCCGAAAAACACGTACAGCACTGCCGAAACCATCGTCACCCCGATCATCAGGATGTTCACCGACACCGGCGGGACCTTGAGCAGTCGCTCCAGGAAGAACTGCGAATAGAAGTTCCCCGTGTACCAGACCACGCCCTGCGCCATCATCAGGCCCAACAGCGCCAAGATCATCAGCCGCACCGTCGGCCAACTCCCGAACGTGTCCCCCAGCGGCGCTTTCGACGTGCGTCCTTCCTCCTTCAGCTTCTGAAACGCCGGGCTCTCCCCGAGCTTGCTCCGGATCCAGATCGAGATCGCGAGAAGGCCCAAGGACAGCCAGAACGGAATCCGCCAGCCCCAATCGCGGAAGGCCTCTTCCCCCATCAGCGTCCGGGTCAACAGCGTCACCCCAAGAGCGGCGAACAGACCAAGCGCGGCCGATGTCTGAATCCAGCTCGTGGCGAAGCCGCGCTTCCCCTTCGGCGCGTGCTCCGCCACATAGATCGCCGCGCCCCCATACTCCCCGCCCAAGGCGAGCCCCTGCAGCACCCGGCACAGCACCAGAAGGATCGGCGCCAAAACGCCAACCTGATCGTAGTCGGGCAGGCATCCGATCGCGAATGTCGCCGCCCCCATCAGCGTGATGGTGACGAGAAACGCGCCCTTCCGGCCCTTTTGGTCTCCCATGCGGCCGAAAAACAGCGCCCCCAGGGGCCGCACAATAAAACCCACCGCAAACGTCAACAGCGTGAAGATGAAGGCCTGGGCATCCGGCAGGTTCGCGTAGAAATGCGCCGAGATGATCGAGGTCAAAATCGCGAAGATAAAGAAGTCGTACCACTCGAACACGGTCCCCGCGCTCGAGGCGATGATCACCCGGCGCAGCGTCTGCGGCGAGATCGTTTCCTCCGGCGACGGCGATGATTCTGTGGCGCTCATGGCGGCCCTCTCCCCTAAGTTCCCCAAGGCCCTGAGCCCACCATGGTTTTTCCCACGCTTCAAGCAGGCCTTGACGCCCTGGCTGCTTTGCGGCGATGGCCAAGGCCATGCCCAATCGCCTGACCGCCTTGCTCGTCCTGCACAACGCCGAAGCCTTGCTCCCCGAGTGCCTCGCCTCCGTCGCCTTCGCCGATGAGATCGTGGCGGTGCTGGACCGCTGCACCGACGGCACCAAGGCCTTGTGCGAAAGAGCAGGGGCAAAGCTCGTCGAGGGCGCATGGCCCATCGAAGGCCCCCGGCGCAACGCCGGCCTTGCCGCCTGCACCGGCGACTGGATCTTGGAGGTGGACGCCGACGAACGCGTCCCGCCTGAGCTCGCCGCCGAAATCCGCGCAGCGATTGAAGTGGCGCCCAAAGGCGCGATCCTGATCCCCTTCGACAACCGCATCGGCGGGGTGCCGGTGGCCCACGGCTGGGGCGCCTATAACGGCGTCGCCGCCAAGCGCTGCCTCTTCGCGGCAGGCACGAAACACTGGGGCGACCAGCGCCTCCACCCGAGCCTGCGCCAAGCCGAGATCGTGAAGACCCTCAAAGCCCGCATGATCCACCACGTCTATCGGGACTTCCCTGATATGTACGCGCGGCTTTTGAGGTATTCCCGCCTCGCCGCCGAGGACATGGTGGAGGAGGGCAAAATCCCGCGCCCGACGAAAACCTTCCGGCGCTTCTTCAGCCGCTTCTGGAAAAGCTATGTCAGCCGTAAAGGCCACAAGGAGGGCTTCTACGGCGTGGCGTTGGGAGTGTTTTCGGCGATGTATCCGGTGCTCACCCACCTGATGGCGTTGGAGTTTAGAAGTGCGCAAACTGGAAAACTGGTAAAGTAGCCACTCGGCTGCTATGAAGCGGGTGTGTGTGATTATGACCTACCAAACAAGCGACGCACCCTTTGAGTATCGCGCTTTCGGTGAATTCGTCATCGACAGCCTCACTCCCGAAACGATCTCGATGGCCCGCCTAGCCGAATACATTTCGGCCTTGGCCAACTTTTTAGGCCAGAGCGAAAGTGTTCACTTTGATAGGATTGAGAGCGGCAGCGCAGTTCTGAAGTATTGGATAGAGCCTGGGTCAATTTCTGCTGTGCAGGAGGCACCCCTAGCAATAGCGGCGGGAGTAGCTGCGCCTACGCTCCTTGCAAAATTCGAGAGGTTGAATAGCCTGCTCGAGAAAGATGGCGCACAAGGCAAGCTTGATGTGTCCGGTGTAGTGATGCAATTCCCTGGTGCAGCGAAACCGGAATTCCTAGATTTCGGCCAAATCACAGACGAAATGAGCATTGATGGACAGCTTGTCAGGATTGGTGGGCGCGACAAGTCTGTTCCGGCACAATTGCAGGACGGATCACAATTTTACAACTGCGAGGTCACCCGCGGCCTCGCAATGGACCTCAGGCATTATCTGTTTGGCCCAGTAATACGGCTAAACGGGCGAGCAAGCTGGAATAGAGGCCGAGACGGAAATTGGCATCTGGCGAAATTTGTTGTTCGAGAATTCCAGGAATTGGATGATCGGCCGGTCTCTGAACTTATATACGATATGCGTCGCGTCCCCGACAACGCATGGACAGTGATGGAGGACCCATCGGCCTTTTTGTCGAACCTGCGCAGTGAAGGCGACGATTGATGCCCGTGGCTCTCGATACAAACTACTTGGTGGCTTGGCTTCAACCAAAATCCCTCACAGTGCCGAATGACCCCTCGACCGATTTGCCGATTACAAAGTTCGAGGCGCGAATTGACTACATGATACAGTCGCTCACCAACTCGGGCACAAAGATCATCATACCGACTCCGGTGCTAGCGGAGTTTCTGGAGGGAGCAGGAAATGCGGGTCCTGCAATGTTGGCGATGATGTCTCAGAACAAGAGCATCAGAATAGCGGAGTTTGGAAAGAGGGCTGCAATTGAAACGGCGGCGTTGGCATCCAAAAGGCGCTTGTCCGGGAGGCGCCTTGAAAGCGGGCCTCGTCAGAAAACAAAAGTAGACACACAGATTTTGGCAATTGCTCTCGTCGAGCGAGCAGAGTGTTTATACACAAACGATCAGGGGCTAAGAAATCTCTGCCGCGAGGTCGATCTGACCACTATTGATTACTACGAGTTGCCGCTTCCGGATGACGATACCCCGCCGTTGCTAAGGTTGGCGCGAGAAGAAGATTAGTCAGTCCGCAGCGCATTTTTCCGTATTGAGTAAAGATCAATCCCGTGATCCGATTCTGGCGGTATCAACGCCGCCGTTGCCCCCCGCGCC
>VYLN01000185.1_pt1 | contig 11758 bp, 9 predicted proteins | sample 5109471 | NCBI WGS metagenome assembly VYLN01 (sample SAMN12291806, study PRJNA351875) | freshwater metagenome | isolation source: freshwater lake | place: USA: Michigan, Lee Lake | collected 2013-08-06 | reverse complement strand
GCCCGTGTCGTCTATCGCGGCCCGCGTGCCGGAATGCCCCAGGCCTATGAGCAGGTGGACGCCTATCTTCAGACCCGCCGGATCGAACGCCGCGGCGACGGTCTGCCCTGGGAAGTCTATGCGACCCAGCCCGTCCCAATGGCGGCAACGCCGGTTTCCGATACCCCCGGCGCCGCCGCGACCGGAGCCGACACCGCCACCATCACCGCGCCGCCGGTAGAAGCGACAGTCCAGGTCGAGATCTTCATCCCCGTCGAGTGATCTTTCGATCAGCGGCGGTGGCCTTTTCGCCGCGACGCAGGCTATAGGGGATCGGTCGATCCCTGGAGCGTCCCCATGACCGTCCGCACGCCCGTTTCCCAGGCCCTGGCCCGGGTGAAGCCCTCCGCTACCCTCGCCGTCACAGCCAAAGCGCGCGAGCTGCAGGCCGCCGGCCGCAACGTCATCGGCCTCGCCGCCGGAGAACCGGACTTCGACACCCCTGACAACATCAAGGAAGCCGCGATCAAGGCCATCGCCGCCGGCAAAACCAAATACACCGACGTCGACGGCATCCCCGAGCTGAAGGACGCCATTGTCGCGAAGTTCAAGCGCGAGAACGGCCTCACCTACACCCGCACCCAGGTGAACGTCTCCCCCGGCGGCAAGCCCGTGATCTACAACGCTTTCGCCGCCACCTTGAACCCCGGCGACGAGGTCGTGATCCCCGCCCCCTATTGGGTGAGCTATCCCGATATGGCGCTGCTCTGTGGCGGCACGCCGGTTTTTGCCGACACCAAGATCGAAGACGGCTTCAAGCTGAAGCCCGAGGCGCTCCGCAAAGCCCTCACCCCGAACAGCCGCTGGCTGATCCTGAATTCCCCGTCAAACCCGACGGGCGCGGCCTATACCCGCGCCGAGCTGCAGGCCCTGGCCGATGTCCTCTTGGAGTATCCCGACTGCTGGATCCTCACCGACGACATGTACGAACACCTCGTCTATGACGACTTCCAGTTCTTCACGATCGCCCAGGTCGAACCGCGCCTCTACGAGCGCACCCTGACGATGAATGGCGTCTCCAAGGCCTACGCGATGACCGGCTGGCGCATCGGGTACGCCGCCGGTCCAGAGCCCCTGATCAAGGCCATGGCCAAGGTCATGAGCCAAACCACCTCCAACCCCTGCTCCATTGCCCAGTGGGCTGCTGTCGAGGCCCTGAACGGCCCGCAAGACTTCATCGCCGAGCGCAATGTCAGCTTCAAAGCCCGGCGCGATCTGGTCGTCTCGATGCTGAACCAGGCCCAAGGCATCCAATGCCCGACGCCCGAAGGCGCGTTCTACGTCTACCCCAGCATCGCAGGGCTGATCGGACGCAAGGCCCCCACCGGCGCGGTGATCGCCAACGATGAGGACTTTGCCCGGGAGCTCCTGGAAGCCGAAGGCGTAGCGGTCGTTCATGGCGCAGCCTTTGGCTTGGGCCCGGCGTTCCGGATCTCCTACGCCACCTCCACCGCCACCCTGGAAGACGCCTGCACCCGCATTCAGCGTTTTTGCGGCTCCTTGGCCGCCCCGGCGTTCTGAGGCCCGACCAACTCAGAGCAAGAAAAAAACCGCGCGGCCCATCAGGCCAGCGCGGTTTTTGAAGTCGCCTCGGGGAGGAAACGCCGAACTGCGAAACGCGAAATCCGGTGTCTAACGGCGCGAGGTTTTCGCCGTCACCCCACGGATATGGTTCTCGGTCATTGCCCGGACAAGTTGCGTGGTCGTGGTCTCAGCTATGCGTTTTTGCGGTGAACCAAGCCTGCATTCGCGGCCTCACCCGCAGGAACGCCACATAAAGCCGCTCCAGAACCCACAACAGCGGCGGCGCCTGGGCTAAATGCCCCAACCATCCTAACAGCGGCGTCGCCCGCCACATGGCCGCAAACGCCGCCGCGCCCGACACGATCGGCCGCCCCTGCTCCTGGGCGTGAAAGCGCGCCAAAAGCGCTCCCCGGTCCAGCGGACAAAACGCCTCAGCGGCGGGATCCGACACATCGACGAACGCGATCCGCCTGCGCCGATCAAGCCGCCGGAACAAGGCGATTTCCTTCAGGCACAGCGGGCAGGACCCGTCATACCAGACCGTGACCTGGGGCGGGGCGGAAGACCGGGCTGTGGGCTCAAGAGCGCTCATACCAAGCGAGATAGAGCGCTCCTCAGGGTCGGCACAGCGGCGCGTTGGCGCAGCACTTGACGGCTTCGCTGCGCCCACCCCGAAAACCGGGCGCCAAAAGACGCCCACGGGGCGGCGAACCGGCCTTCCTATCCGCCGCGGCTTTTGCTAGGACAGCGCCCTTCGCGACCGGGGGCCCAGACCAGGCCATCTTCAGCAGCACGCTTTTTGCAAAGTGGGCTGCGACGCGAACGGAGAGGTGGCGGAGTGGTCGAACGCACCGCACTCGAAATGCGGCATACTCGCAAGGGTATCGAGGGTTCGAATCCCTCCCTCTCCGCCAGAATTTGGCTCTAGAGCGCTATAATTTCAGCTATTTACGCGACGTCGCATAGCCACAAAAGGCCGCCACCCATCGTTTTGCCCACGAAGTTGAAACGCTAGCGGCAGCGTTTTAGGCGGCTTTGGCGGCCACAGGGGTCGAGGGCAAAAAACGCTCAGAGCGACCGATCGACGAGCGGGAAGTGTGAGCTTTCAATAGGCTACTTTAACAGCCTCCAGAACGATTGTGACGGTTTGCCGCAAAATCGCCGCCAGTTATGGATCGAAGCACTCATTAAAATCAGAATCAACAAAAGCAATCACTAAAGCATCCGTGCTCCGCCCGTAGCAACCTGCATACTCACTCCCCACAGAGCGTGAGCCGTTCACGCCGCCGGGTGTCTGAGTGCCCACAATTCAGGTGGACGTGACCTGAAAAATCGCTACGCAGGATCTGATCCCCACTTCAGTGGACCCCAATTACCTGCGAGCATTAGAACAGAGTAGCTCCGGTTTCGCGCGCTATACTGGTGAAATTTCCGATCAGCATCACCCAGATTCTCTTGCTAATTGCTAATCCGATATTCATCATGCAGACTGGCAGCGGATGGGGGAGGGGTTAAAAGTGGCCGATAGTGTGCGCCTGGAGAAGCTCGGGGGCAGCGGCGAGCCTATACTGGATGTTGTGTTTATTCACGGCCTCACCGGCGATCTGTTTGGCACCTGGAGTTTTGATCCAAATTCACCCGAGAGCGCCCGCACTTGGCCTTCGATGCTTTCTGGTGCTTTTAAAGGGGTCTTTGTCTATACACTGGGCTATCCGGCGCCCACGGTGACCGACGCCGCCCGTCCGATGGACAACCTCTCAGAGACGGCGCGCAAGGCCCATCGCACAATGACCGACATGGGCGTGGGCGCACGGCCGACCATGATCGTCGCGCACAGCCTCGGCGGCCTGCTGACGAAGCAGATCCTGCGTAACTCCGCCGCTCTGAAGGCCACCAAGGGCGCCAGACTTCATGAGAATCTGAAGGCGGTTTACTTTCTCGGCACGCCTCATGATGGGGCGCCAATGGCGTCGCTCGCTCGATGGGTGGTCCCAAATCAATCAGGCTTTCTGCGCGTCCTGCGCAAGGAAAACGAAAAAGTTATGGATCTGAAGCAGTGGTATATTGACTACGCTCATGATCACCATGTCGAAACCTATTCTTTGGTCGAGGCCCGTGCCTTGGCCGTGAAGTGGGGTCTCTTCAAGCATAATGTTGTCGTGGTCCCAAAGGTGTCGGCCATGGCGGGACACGGCAAAATCATCGACATTGATCGCGATCATAACGCGATGACGCGGATCAGCTCGGCGGACGATGATCTGTTCCGGTTTATGGTTGAGCGGTTGAAAGGTCATATCGAAGCGCTCAGTCTGGCACCGTCAGCACCTCCCTTTGCGCCGCCTGGGCCCGCCGCGTTCACGCCGCCGGCTCCTCACACACCGCGACCCGTCTTCATCAACGAGCCGGCGCCGCCGCCCACGCTGCCAGTAGAACTACCGCGCGCCGTGACGCCGCCCCTGCCTCTACCCCCGGCGCCGCCACTTTTCTCATCTCCCGCAGGACAGGAGCCAGGGGGCGCTCCGGGAGCCCCGTCTCCGAGGCCGCTTGGGACGCCGCCTCTCCTCCCCGATACTGTGCCTCTGAGTCCGGAGGAGGCCCTCGACGCGAAAGTGCGAAGCATGCTGAAGGACGGGGACGAGTGGGGGGGCGACGATGACGGCCGGTGAGACCGCGGAGGAAGAGGGCGACCTCGCCGCTCTCCATAACGCCATCGATCAGCATTTGGTCGGCAACTATCTGGATCTGCCTGGGGCGCCACTCATGCTGTGCGTCGTGGGCGACCCGGGTATCGGCAAAACCTACACAATCAAACAGCACATTACAGCCTGTATGATTGCGCCTTACGAGATCTCCGCTTCCGCCATGGCCCACCACATGGAAGGGGTGGCGGTGAAGCCGCTGATCCGTTGCTACCGCGACGCGAGCGCCAGGTTAGGGGTCCAGTCCGCTGCGGTCATTATCGATGACATCGACCGCTCGATCATGGCGAACTACCGCTCCATTGGCCACACAGTCCATAGCCAGTTGCTGACAGGTTTCTTGATGGACCTGTGCGACAATCCTCGTCGGATCGTCACCGAAGACGCCGGATCGACCCGTTCCATGGCGGATGTGGAACGCGTGCCCGTGTTCCTTACGGCGAACGCGTTAACCGGGCTCGACACAGCGCTGACCCGGCCACAGCGGATGCGCATTTTCCGCTTCAACCCGACCACAGAAGATCGATGCGCGATGATCGCGAGCGCGTTGCAGCCCGAAATCGGGATGAGTTTCGCGCTGTCGACTGGAGATTTCGCGGCGCTGGAGCTTCGGTTTCGCGCTCAGCCCATCGCTTTTTTCGGCGATCTTTACGCGACGCTTCTCGCAGGCGCGATGCCAAAGATGAATGGGCCAAGATTTTTCAACCGAGAAGATATGGCCGTGCAACTCAAGGCCCGTCGTTATGAGTGGCTGTCTCGGCTCGGGCAAACAATCGCGGCCTACGATTTGGCTGTGGTGATGTCGGCTGCGGAGCGTCTGGAGCGCGCCCGGATGATGGGGCTCGGCGGTGGAGGGCCAGCATGAGCGGACTGGAACTGGCCCTCAACCGCAAGCGCGCTCTGGCCGGCGTCATCTATTATTTCACACAGCGAAGCGTCCCCAACAATGGCGGCCGCATTCCTATGGTGCTGAACAAGATCTGGCAGGTCCTCGCGGGAGGGGTCGCCTATAGCGATCCCAAGCTGGACGAGCTCCACATTATCTATCGGCGCGTGACATCAGACAGCCGCAGCGTGCCTGTCGGACGGGTTCGTTTCCGCATCAATTGGGAGACCCATGATCTCCAAGTGATGCAGAAGGGCGAAGCCCTCAACATCGACAACGAATCTATGCTGGAGGAGATTAGCCCGATCTTGCTCGAGCTCGCGGAATACACCCGGGTGCGCTCCATCCAGTCGCAGGTCAATTACCTCGAGTTTTTCGTCAACTGGCTACCCCACGTGATGAACAATCCGGCCGAGCTCGCGCGGATGCGCGCCGAGTACGGGGTCTCCAGCATCAACGACCGCGATCGCGAAGAGCTTTCGTTGTTTGAGCGGTTCGTCAAAAGTACGCCCCGCTTTGCGCCAGGGGCTTTGAAAGAGCAAAGCGTGGTCATCGACTGGATCGACGCGATGCACGATGAGGGCTTTGGTCAGACCGCGAAAATCTAGCGGTCGCCGTTTTCGGGTTGACCGTTCTCGCCGGTTGGGTCCGCTTCGCCCGCGTCTGTCTCAGTCGGGTCCTGCCGATCCTCATTCGCCGCCGCTGTTTCCGCGGGGGGCCGGACTTCAGTCGCAGCACGACGAATTGGCGTCGGCGGACGCTGGTCGGGGGGCGCGATGATGATTGTGATCGGATCAGTGGCGCCCGGTTCTGCGGGTCCAATGGTGATCCGGCGGCGTTCATTAAGCGCCTCTCCGAATATTTCGCGGATCGCTTGAGCATATCGGGTATAGCGTTCTTGCATGGGACGATCACGCGCGGCGGCGTCGGCTGGATACTCGATCCGCACCGTATGATCGGGCAATTCTCGGAGAATGGCGGCCACCTCCCTCGCGGCGGCATCCACTTGCGCGCGATCCTCGGCTGCAATCCGGCCGTCCAGCTCGGGGCGGGTGGGAAGTGCAGTGCGCGCGAGCGCAGGGTTGGAGTCAGTGAGGGCCTTGGCGAGCTGCTCCCCGATCCCGCCTTCCTGCAAGTAGACGGTTGCCCCGTTCTGTCGGAACACAAAAGGGATCATCGGGCTGCTCGGCGGGGAGCGCTCAGCGACAACTCTTCGCTCTTGCCGCTCCGGCTCGCTTCTCTGCTGGACCGAAGGCCGCGGCCTTTCGTTACTGCGCTCCGCTTCGCTAAGGACGACAATCGCCGCAAGGACCGCAAAGCCGATTGCAAACATGGCGATGATCACAAGCAGCACAGGACCAAGGTTGTCGCGGTGCTCGCCCTTTCCGGGCTTAGGAGCTCCCGCGCCTGCAGGTCCTCCACCCGCGCCGAACTTTTCAAGATTGGGCCAGGCGTTCTCATGCGAACCCGTTCCAGGAGGGGTCCCGGCCACAGTTCCCAGCCTTTGGCCACCATGCGGCGGGTTCAACGGCGCCAATTGTGGCGTGATTGGAGCCGGGGCGGCGATTGGCGATTCGTAGCCTGGTACCTCGCCTGGCGCGCTTTTTGGTAAAAATTCGGGAGGTAGGTCCTGAACCCTTCCGCCCATTCGCTCGACAAAATTCTTGTACTTGAAGTATACGTCTGACCCGTATGTTTGCCATTGACGAGCGGATTCAAAATACTGCTTGAATTTGTCGTTCGCTTGGCTGAGTGCGCTTTGGAAGGCCGTTCGTTCCTGCGCCATGCTGGAGAGCAGGACGCGCTCCCGCTCCCCAGCCGCTTGTTGCATTGTCGCCAGTTGGCTCTGAAGTTGTTGCACGAGCTGCGGCGTGTCTTCCAAACGATATTGGTTTGTGCCGAACAACCGTCCCAGGCCGCCGGACAGCTGTTGCCAGGCGCCCTCCAGAGATTGGACCTTGTTGGTCAACCGGGAAATTTCGCCAGTTGCGCCAAGGGCTTGTTCTGCGGCTTCATGGCGGGCCTGGATCAACTCGCTCTCAGACTGGCGCCGTTGCTGGTCCGCCTTCAGCGCCCGCTCGCGGTGCTCGGAGGCGCTCGCCACCAGGCGCGGGAAAAGGTCCACGAGACTGACCGTCGCGCGCCTATCGCCGAGGCCCTCGCCAACGAACACCGTTGCGCTTGGGGCTGATCGAGCAAAAGGGGCCGCCCACAAAAACGACCCAACCGCCGATTGCGCATCTTCGCTTCGCAGCGACAGATACTCAGCCGTCGCCGGCCCTGGCGTCCGCACAACCGAGGCCGTTCGCGTGGCCTGCGGCAACATTCCTGGGGTGATGCCGTCGAGACCATTCTGGTCCAGCGTTTGGTTGACGGTAACGCACCGTTGCCGCGAGAACTCGAACAACTGTGACACCGTGGATAACAGAGCTGTTAAGGCCCTGTCGCCGCTGTCCATAGGCAGCTCGGATACCGCCACTCCTACCCCGAACACCCCCGGCCGCCCGGCCGTGTCCCGCAGCGGCATCACGATCCCGACAAACTCGGCCGGTCTTGCCCCATCCGCCAGCAATGGCCTGACAAACCAAGTGGGCGAGACCGTGCTGATCGCAAAGTCCCGAAGGTCCACCACGGCGAGCTGTTGCTCGCTCATCGGCGCCGAGAAGCACCCCGCACCACGACCATTGACACCGCTGGACGTGCCGAAAACCGCTGCCCCCAGAATGTCGACCCGCTGCTGGAGGGTGCTCGCGGTCATTCGCCGCCCCCCGCCAACCGCTCGACTACGCGCGTAAACAGGCGCCGCGTGTGCTTGCCGGTGAACTCACGATACGCCCAGCGAAACGCGTGCCGGCAATCTGAAAAAGAGGGATTATGGATGGTGCGATTGCCGGCGCCGTCGTCGACCACCTGGCCGATATGCATGCCAAATACGGCGCTCCCGACCTCAGCGCTCGGATCGCCCAGAATGCCGAATGTTTGCTGCAGCTTTTGCGAAGCGAATGCCTCCAACGCTTCGCGTCGGTGCGCCGAAGCGGAACTGCGCGCCGCCAAGTCCGCATTGTTCAGCGCTTTCGCTGGCTTGGAAACGACGATCATCACGCTGGCGGGAGAACAGACCCCCTCGGGGCGGAGTTGGCCGAGGAGGCGGAGAAAGGTACTGAACACAAGGTCGTCGATTAACTGACGATCTTTGTTGGCCTGACCAATCCCAATCTCCCCATCCACGGCCAGAGCAACCACCAGATTCACGTTAGGGCTCGCCAAAAGGGCCGCAAGGCCGGGGTTCAACTGAGGCGCGGCTGTGAAGGGCGCGCCTGTTTCCTGCAGTTGGAGCCGGACGAACGCCTCACCGGCAATCTCAACAATGTTAAACTCGAGTGGCAGATGCTTGCGTTCGTGGGGCGTAACGCGAAACGCAAACTCGGTGACCTCATCGACCTTGGTGGGAGCTGGAAAGGACTGACGGACTGTCCATTCCTGGAGCCACCGATTGAGAAGGTTCTGCGCGCTCCAGTCCGCCCCGGTAATCAGGGTGCCGCTGAATTCCTCTTTCGAGGTCAGAAGGCACATCGCCAGTTGCCGCTGGAACGTGGATTTGCCGCTGCCGGGATTGCCGACCGTGAGCAAATAGTTGCCGCGGAAATCGCGCCGGTCGCCGAAAGGGGATGTGGGGTCATATGCGGAGGCCCCGCCTACACGCAGCCCATCCGGCTGGGGCGCAAATCCCGGTGCGGGGCCGAACGATCCTGGAGCGCCTCCCAATGCCGCGCTAACCGGATTCCCACCAAACCCGCTTGCCCCAGGGGGCGCTCCAAATCCACCCGGCGGGGCACCGAACGTTCCGGGGACGGCGCCGAATGTGCCAGGAAGCGGCGGCTCAGCTGGAGGAAGGACGCCTGGCTCCCGTGGCGGGAATGCGTCCATGGGCTTGATGCTGTTCGGTTCGTTAGGGTCGGCCATGGACGATCCTCATGAATGGTCGACGGGGCAAATGAAGCGGCTTGATAATCTTACGGGGTGTAAGCCCGCGGGCCCTTCCTCAGTGTGCGGATCCTGTATCCACCCTCAGTCTGCCGAAAGGTGGCAAGGGCGAATAAAAGCGGGACCAAGTCCACAAATAGGCTCAACACAATCGACAACATCGTTACCAACAGGTTCTGGGGCCTCGCGGCCTGGGCCAGCGTGTAGGCGATCTCACCAGTCTGACCCTCTCGAGTATTGATTTCGGTAAACTCCTGCGCCTGATCCAGTAGACCACGCCCAATCATGTACACCCGCACTTCGTTTGAGAAGTCAAAGAGCTCCTGGGTTTCCGTCAGCACTGCAGCGGCTTCGACCGGCGAATCCGGATCGCTAATGTCGGTTTGGAAGGTCGCCACCTCGGCGCGCGCGTTGGTGATGGCGCTGATCTGGTCCTCATCCGCCGTTGCTTCCGGCGGCTTCAACCGCGCCAGCGCCGCCCGCGCTTCCCGGGTGAACGTCTCGTACCAGGGGTTATACACAGCCTCCCGGCTTTCGCCCAAATCCGGATCATCCAGCGGGGCCATTTCACTGCCCACCAGTTGGCGAATTTGCATGGTCACGCCGAACGCGTCCTCGCCGAAACCCTGCTCGCTCGGATCGTCCAACTCTGTCCGCAGGCGCGCCAAACCGCTCTCTACACCCTGTGTGCGGAGCGTGTGATCTGCCAACGGCCCATGATTTCGCAACGCCTCCGTCGCGATCGCCATGTTCTCTTCAAAGCGCGCAACCTGAGTGCGATAGGCGTCGCGGGCGATCTGCGACCCTTGGAAGCTCGTGAAGAAGTAATTGAAGTGAGACAGAGAGCTGATCAGGATCGCAGCAGCCAAAAGGCCGATAGCCAAGGCATTGACCCGTCCCTGGCCGAGAATATCATCTCGGATTCGGAAATCGGCCGCCATAAGGCACAACGCCACGATCGCTGAGAGCATGGCGGCAAGCTCCCAGCCGCCGACCATGGATTCGGACCCCTTAAAGGTGGTGAAGGTGGAAAAAGACACGCACAACACGACCACGCCGAAATAGGCGATCGTTAAAAAAGCCCGACCTAGCATATCCCTTCACCCCACTGTGTTAAGTCATCTTTAGCGGGTGGGGGATGCCTGCACAAGCGCGGGTCGAGAAATCGGCAGCACTACGCCGCTTTGAATCCAGCTCCCTGACCCAAGTGAACGTCAGCAAGAATATCGTTCCTTGCCAACAATGTGTCCGTTATGTGCGCCGGTCTTGCTCCACACTCCACGATTCGCGCCCATTCTGCCGCCCCTGCATCAACCGCTGGGTGGCGCCCACTCGAGTGGTTGGAATTCCTAATGTGGCGCTTTGCGCATGCTGACCGCAAAAGTCTGCGAGGGCCCAAAGCCCGGGGTGGCTATCTCGCCTGTACCCGGCTTCAAAAACACCCAGGTAAGCAGCTCAAGTGGGATCGAGATTGCAGCCGATGGTCAGAACAGTAAAGAACGTGACCTGAGCCCCGAAAATTCCAGCTCCGAATGAGGGGGCATTGGGGAGCGCTTCAAGAGGCCGAAAATTCCAGCTCCGAATGAGGGGGCATTGGGGAGCGCTTCAATACAGCCGATTTTCCAGTTCAAAACGAGGGTGTTTTCGGGGAGCGGATCACAGGAGACGGGTCATGAAGAAGAGCAGGTTCAGCGAGGAGCAGGTCGTTGCGATCCTCAAGGAGCAGGAGGCGGGCGCAAAGACGCTCGACGTCTGCCGCCGACACGGGATCAGCTACGCCACCTTCTACAAATGGAAGGCCAAGTAAGGCTGGCTCGCTGTGACGAACGCCACCATCCAGATGGCCCTCGAACTCAGTCCGGTCGACAGACCCCCGAGACTTATCAACGGATCGCGGCTTGTATGGCTGATCTGGGGTGGTCACGTTGGACGGGTCGAAATGGGTCCAAACGAATGTGCCGTCGCTTTATGAAGCACCTTTCCTCTCGCTCTACTAAAAAAATCAAGTGAGAAAAAAGAAGAATAAATAGGGTGTTTCCAGTGTTTCAATGTTTCAGGGACAGGGGGGCGCCCAATTCATAAGAAAGCCCCAAACCAATAGACCTCAACGATCATGCCTAATTGGCTTTCTCATCGACCCCCTATTCACATCGGCAGGGACCGGTCTTCCTGTGATCTTCCAGGGCGATTGGCAAGTCAGCTTTTTGGCAGCCGCAGCGCTTCGATCACAGAAACAATTAGGGTGTCGCAAAACTTGTAGAGCTTCGCTCTACGAGTTTTGTGGCGGATTCAGCCCTCCTGAACCAACGCCGATTTAGCCTCCGCATTTGAGATGCAACAGGCCCTCACGATGCACAAAAGTGCAACGTTTGAGCGATTTCAAGCCCCCCCAATTAGGGTGTTACGAGGGCGTTTGGGCTCGTTTTGAAGCCCCATAGCGGGGCCACAGCCCAAGACCGGGTAAATTGGCCTCTAACCCCCTCCCCGAGCCCTTTGAGAGGTGTTTCCCACCTTTTTCAGGCGTCCCCCGCGCCCTAAAATCGTCCCCCATGACCAATTCCGGAGCGCAGAAACGGGCAAGAGCTGAACCGAATGGCGGACATCTTTATCTCCTACAAGCGCGAGG
>VYLN01000183.1_pt1 | contig 11855 bp, 12 predicted proteins | sample 5109471 | NCBI WGS metagenome assembly VYLN01 (sample SAMN12291806, study PRJNA351875) | freshwater metagenome | isolation source: freshwater lake | place: USA: Michigan, Lee Lake | collected 2013-08-06 | reverse complement strand
ATGTATACATATCTGAATCAGCGCTATTTTTTCACGCTGACGGGCACAGACGGTCGCGGCTACAGGTTAGAGTTCGGACCCGGCGATGTCGCGCTGGACGATGAAACAGACGTCGTTGTCGCGATGCAGATCAATATGGGTTCCGGGCGCACCCAGGACCTGATCTTGTTTCCGGCGAATACCCCACAAACTCAGGCGATGGGATACGTAGCCGACCTTGTAGCCGACATCGGCGCACAGGTTTTGCAGAACCAAATTCGAATGGGAAATGTGTTGTTCGACTCGATTGCCGAGGCGATGATCTCCTATGCGAAAGATTATGGAACCGGCATTTTTAAGCGCTACTTCAGTCAGGTGAACGGACATTACTACGACGCCAGGACAGGCCTCTTAATGGCGACGAGAGCGCTGACCAAATATGATGTCAGCTTTGATTGATTGCGCCGGCGCCTCTACCTCGCCTCAGGAGGAGGCGCCCCTTGACGCGGTCGATCAAAGTGGTGGACTGAACGGCCTCTGAGGGAAACAGCAGCCGTATGACCGCAGAAAGCGCTGGAGCGCCGACGCCTCCCAGAAGGGGCCGCAAACCTCGTCGTCCCAAGGGCGAGCGCCGCCCGAAGGGCCGCCGCTCCTGGTGGCTGCTGCTCATCCTGTGGACGGCGGTCATCGTCGTGGTGATTCCCTTAGGCCTGGTGCTCCTCTATCGCTTCGTCGATCCGCCCCTGACCTGGACCCAAACCGGCCGCATGATCGCAGGCGACGATGTCACCCGCCGCCCGATCAGCCTGGACGCCATGTCGCCGAACATCGTCAACGCCGTGATCGCGGCGGAAGACAACCGCTTCTGCAGCCACAACGGCTTCGACATCGAGGCTATCCAGGACGCCATCGAATACAACGAGCGCCAGGAAGAGCGCGGCACCGGCCGCCGCCGCGGCGCCTCCACCATCAGCCAGCAGACCGCCAAAAACCTGTTCCTCTGGCAGGGCGGGGGATGGTTCCGCAAAGGCCTGGAGACCTATTTCACGGTCCTCATCGAGACCTTCTGGCCCAAGCGCCGGATCATGGAGGCTTACCTCAACGCCGCCGAATGGGGCGACGGCGCCTTCGGCGTTGAGGCCGCAGCCCAAGTGCATTTCAACAAATCCGCTGAAGACCTCAGCCGCCGGGACGCCGCGCGGCTCGCCGCCGTGCTCCCCAGCCCCCGCCGCTGGGACGCCGGCGAACCGGGGCCCTATGTCCGCAGCCGCGCCCGCACCCTCCAGGGTCGCGCCGCTGTCGTCAGGAATGAAGGCCTGTCTGCGTGCGTGCTCTCGCCGGAATAAGCGGGCTTTGCTAAAAGCCCGTCATGGCGAACTTCTTCGAAGCCTTCATCAACGAGGCCCTGGCCCGGCGCCGGCGCATCGCCTCCACCATTGGGCCTTTGGCGCAAGGCCTGTTTGATCTGGCCCTGCTTGGCGGGGTGGTGATCGGCTCGATTGGGCTGTTTGCTTACCCTTGGATGCCTTGGGCCGCCCCGTGGGGCTTTGTCCTGCCTTTCGCCTACGCCATCGGCCATGGGCTGTTGGACGCCCGCCGTCAGGCCGCGCTCGCCCGCGGCGAAGGCGACGAAAAGGTCAAAGAACGGGGCGATCTCGCCGCGGTCACCTGGGGCCTCGCCTGCGCCAGCGCCGGCGTCGCCACCTTCGTGTACGCCTATCTGCAGGAACCCGCTCCTCCGCCTCCGCCGCCGGCGGAGCAGTGGAGCCCGCCGGAAAGCGTCATCGAACTGGACATCTCCCGCTGACGCCACAATCAAACCTTGCTAAGCGGACACAAAGGGTGGCTAACCGCCGCCGAAGGGAGCGCCCCACATGCCGACCCGGTCCTTGGGCCTAAAGTTTCTGCTGGTCTGCATTCTGGCGGTGCTGATGGCCATTCCGGCCTTCGCGATTTACGGCCTGATCTGGGAGCGGACCTCCCGCGCCAGCGAAGTGGTGGCCGAAGTCGGCGCCCGTTACGGCGGCGAACAGACCTTTTTGGGCCCCATGTTGGTGGCGCCTTACCGCGCGGTGCGCGCTGCGCCCGTCTCCCCCGGCCAGCCGCCTCAGCCTGCCACCGTGGAGGAGGGCTGGTATGTCGTCTTCGCCGAAACCGGCGCCGCCGACGCCGTGGTTGAGACCGACATCGTCCAGCGCGGCAGCCTCTTCAAAGTGCGCACCTATGTCGCCGATGTCGCTATGCGCGCCAATTTCGACCTCACCGACCAACCCAACGCCGCCCCCGAAGGCGCGGTGGTGGACTGGTCCCGCGCAGCGTTCCTGATCGGCGTCGGCGATCCCCGCGGCGCGCAAGGCGCCGCCGCCGAAATCGTCGTGGAGGGCGGCCCAACGCTGCCTCTGACCCCAGGCTCGGCCTATCCGCAGCTCGTGACCAGCACCAGCTTGAGCCCCGAAGAGATGAACCGTGGCGCTTATGGCGCGCGGCCCTATCAATGGCTGGCGGCAGACGCGACCGACATCGTCACCGCCGCCTTGGCGCCGGGGGGCGATCCGACATTTTCGCTGAGCTCCTCGCTCCGCCTGTCCGGCGTTGAGTCCATCGCCTTGGCGCCCTTCGCCAAAAACACCGAACTCTCGATCCGCTCCACGAATTGGCCGCACGTCGGCTATTTCGGCGCCTTCCCGCAAGCGGAAGGGGAGGCGGAGGGCGAAGCCGCCGCCGAGGGCGGAGCGTTCGCCCGCTGGTCGATCCCCTTTATCGCTCGCGGCGTCGCTGCGTCCGGCACCCTGATGGACATTCAGGGCCTGGGCGGCCAGGACGTCCGCGTCCGCTTCATCGACCCCGCCAACCCCTATCAGGCGGTCACGCGGTCTTTAAAGTATGCGATCCTGTTCTTGGGCGTCGTGTTCCTGTTCTACTTTCTGTTTGAAACGACCGGCGAACAGCGCGTCCATCCAGCCCAGTATATCCTCGTGGGCTTGGCTCAGCTGATCTTCTATCTGCTGTTGCTCGCCATCGCCGAACGCTTGGGCTTCAACACGGCCTTCTTGATCGCCGCCGGCGCTACCGTCTTGCTGATCTCGTTCTACGCCGGCGCGATTTTCAAAAGCCGCGCCCGGTTCCTGGCGGCCTTGGGGTCGTTCTCGGCCCTGTACGCCCTGATCTACATGCTGATGTCGCTTGAGGACTACGCGCTCCTGGCGGGCTCGCTGGCCGCCTTTGTCGCCATCGCCGCGGTGATGTGGTTCACCCGCAATCTCGATTGGTACGGCCTTGGCGAACAGGGTCTGCGCCGCCCCGGGGCAGACCCGCCTCTGGGGCGATCCGGGCCGGGAGGGTCAAGTTGACCCTCGACGCCTGAGGCGGATTGTCTCGCAAGCTTGACGCCGCCGCCCCCGGTGACCACCGTCACCCCACCTGTTTCTTCTCCTGGTTTGGAGCCAAAACATCCCATGGTCGAACTGACGCTGCCGCAGAACTCCAAGGTCAAAAAGGGCAAGCACCACCCCGCCCCGAAGGGCGCCAAGAACGTGCGCCGCTTCAAGATCTACCGCTATGATCCCGACACCGGCGAAAACCCTCGCTGGGACACCTATGATCTCGATCTCGACACCTGCGGTCCGATGGTGCTGGACGCGGTCCTCGCCATCAAAAACACCATGGATTCAACGCTGGCCCTGCGCCGTTCCTGCCGGGAAGGGGTGTGCGGCTCCTGCGCCATGAACATCTCCGGCCGCAACACGCTGGCCTGCACCAAAGGCATGGACGAGCTGCCCGACGGCCAGATCACCATCGCGCCGCTGCCGCATATGCCGGTGATCAAGGACCTGGTCCCGGATCTCTCCACCTTCATGGCCCAATACGCCTCGATCGAGCCCTGGCTTCAGACCACGACGCCCGAGCCGCAGACCGAATGGCGCCAAAGTCCCTCAGATCGCTCCCATGTCGACGGCCTGTACGAGTGCATCCTGTGCGCCTGCTGCACCACGAGCTGCCCCTCCTACTGGTGGAACGGCGACCGGTATCTGGGCCCCGCAGCCTTGCTTCAGGCCTATCGCTGGATCGCCGACAGCCGCGACGAGGCCACCGGTAAACGCCTGGATGAGCTTGAAGACCCCTTCAAACTCTATCGCTGCCACACGATCATGAATTGTGCGCAGGTTTGTCCCAAAGGCCTTAATCCCGCCAGAGCGATCTCCGAGATCAAGAAGCTCATGGTGGAGAGACAGGTCTGAACCCCAGCGCATTCTCCCGGATTTTGGCCCTGGCCCTCACCGCGATGCTGTTCGGCGCCGGTGGGGCCGTGGCCACGCCCTGGCTCCTTGATCGGGCGGTGTTCGTCGGTGCGCACTTGGAGTTTGTGCAGCGCGCGCCCCCCGATGAGGTGGAGACCTTTTGGGTGGAGCGCCCCGGAGGGGTGGCCCTGGAGGGCTGGTTCTTCCCCGCCCGCGGCGTCCGCGGACCCGCCCCGGCGATCCTTTATTTCCATGGCAACGCCGAGGTGATCGACAACAACATCGGGCTGGCGCAAAGCTACGCCGCCGCCGGTTATCACGTGCTCCTGGCGGAATATCGCGGCTATGGCCGCTCCACCGGAGAGCCCGATATCGGCGCGCTCCCGAATGACGCCAGGGCCTTCTATGACCGCCTCGCGGCCATGCCCGAGGTCGACCGCAACCGCATCGTTGTCCTGGGCCGCTCCCTGGGCGGCGCGGCGGCAGGGGCGATCATGGCCGAGCGCGCCCCTTGCGCCGTCGTCCTGGAGCAGACTTTCACCAATCTGGCGGACATGGTCTCCGCCGCGGGCTTTCCCCGGTTCCTGGCGGGCGATGCCCTCGACACCTTGGGCGCCTTGGAGGCCTATACCGGCCCGGTTTTGGTCTCCCACGGCCGCACCGACGACGTCATCCCCTTCGCCCATGGCCGGCGTCTTGCCGACGCTGCCGCCGAGCGCGACCAGGGCCATCATCGCTTTGCGGAGTTTTCCGGCCGCCATAACCCCATGGCGCCCTTCCCGGAAATCCGCGAGGTCGTCCTTGATTTCTTAGGCGAAACCCGGTGCGGGCCTGGGGCGGGATCGTAACCAATTTCGGCTAAGCCGCCTCCCTGAACCTGAAAAGGGCAGGGGAACACCGCATGACCGACCATCTGCACCGCGAAGGCGCCGCCGCCTGGGATATCGCCCCGGCGGTCCTCAGCGTGCTTGAGCGCGAAGTGAAACCCGGTTCCGTGACGCTGGAAACCGGCGCCGGCCGCTCCACCGTCGTCTTCGCCCGCCAAGGCGCGCACCACCACTGCGTCGCCCCCAGCGAGGATGAGGTCGCCCGCATCACCGCCCATTGCGCCGCCGAAGGCGTCCGCCTTGATCAGGTGAGCTTCCATGTCGGCTTCAGCCAGGACGTCCTCCCCCGCCTGGAAACCCCGCCCCTGGATGTCGCCCTCATCGACGGCGGCCACGGCTTCCCGATCCCGGCGGTCGATTGGCAGTATATCGCCCCGAAACTGAAGGTCGGCGGGGTCCTCATCATCGATGATGTGGACCTTTGGACCGGATCAATGATTGTCGAATTCCTGCGCGGCGAGGCCGCCTGGAAAGAGGAGGGGATCCTGCGCGGCCGCTCGGCGGTGTTCCGCCTTGTTGCGCCCTTCACGCCGCACGAATGGACCAAACAGCCGACAGTCGTCGCCAAGAGCCGCTGGACCCAAACCCGCCGCAAGGCGATGAACGCGTTGGGCCTGGTCATGTCCGGCCGGATCGGCGAGATCGGCGGCAAACTCGCCAACGAGCGCCGTTTGGCTGAGGCCGCCAAGCGGGATTATTGAGCGAGGCTCATCCTCCCCCGCGAAGCGGGGAAGGTGCGAGGCTTTAGCCTCGCGGAGGGGGCTTTTGCGGCGGGGCTAACGCCGAACCCTCATGCTCCCGTCTGCAGCACCGCAGAATCGAAAATCACCTGCTCCTCGACCGCCATGCCGTCGCGCAGGCGAAACCGATCCACGCCGAGATAGGTGCGCCGTTCGCCCCCGATCAGGGCCGAGGTCTGCCAGGAAATGTAAAGCCGGTCCCCGTTCCCCGCGCAATCAAGCGGCGTGACCGTCAAATCGACCGACACCGCGAGAATTCCGCTCATCACGTCGATGTACTCGCGCCCACTGAACGTTCCCAATCCGGTGAACGTGATCGTGGCGTCCGGGGCGATCAATTCCGCCACCCGCGGGCCGGAAGGCGCGGCCCAAAACGACTTGAAGCGTTCAAAAAAGTCCCGGTGTTCGGGGCTCAATGCGTCCTCTGCGTTGGTCATGGCGAAATCCCTCGTTCAAGACCAAGCCTTATATGTGCGCGGCGCACGTATCTGCAAGTTGAAAAATGTGCGGTCCGCACATAATGTGGGCGCATGATTGATTACACGGCCAATCTGCTGGGCGTTGTCGGCCTCGCCGTCGCCGACCGGATCGAGAAGGCGGCGCGCGACATCCTCAGCCATGCCGGCGAAACGCCCGCTGCCGTCGTCGTGATCGGGTATGGACTGGGCCCCTCCAACGAAAAGCTCCGGCATATCCTGGGCCTGTCGCATCCCGGCTCGGTGCGCTTGGTGGATCGCCTTGTCGCTGATGGTTTGGTGGAGCGTCGCGAGGGCCGCGATAAGCGCGCGATCGCCCTCTATTTGACGGAACGCGGCCACAGCCTGCGCGAGGAGCTGCTGAAGGGGCGCCGTGCCGCCATCCGGCCGCTTCTGACGCCGCTCACGGAAAGGGAGCAGGAAGCCTTGGCCGCGCTGCTACACAAGCTGCTGTCGTCGATGGAGACGACCGACCAGCAACGCTGTCACCTCTGCCGCCTGTGCGATGACCGCGTCTGCGTGAACTGCCCGATCCCGGCCGAGTTCAGGGGGCAAAAGACGGCTTAGACGTGGAGCGGCGGCGACTCCGCCGCCGTTGGAGCTTTCCCATCTCCGGGGCGGACCGAAGGGCCGAACCCGAAGTCCATGGGCCGATAAGCCCCCTCACTCCTCCCGCGGCGGTTCCCCGGGCTTCGGCGGATCCCGGAACCCGCACTCCGGCCCCGCCGGGTCAAACGGGGTATCCGGCGCCCCCGGCAAAACCCGCTCGATATAGTGCTTCACCTTCCGCGACGCGCTCACCCCGTCGCCGGCCTCCGCCACCTGGTCGGGCGTGATGTCCGGCCCGAACACGAGCTGATAGGACCGGCCTTCCTTGTTCAGAAGCTCGTGGAACAAGGTGATGTCCCGCAGCTCTTTGGAGAACGTGTTGAAGAAGTGAAACAGCGTCGCGTAGGGACCCGTGATGTGCACAGGCACAATCGGGATCCCGTATTTCCGCGCCAAACTCACCGCCGTGGACTGCCATTCCGGGTCCGTCACCTGGCCCTCCCACATCCGGGCAAGCCGCCCAGCGGGGAAAATCATGATCGGCTTGCCGGCGTTCACCGCCTCCGCCGTCATCTTCAGCGTCACCCGGGTCCGCTCCCGGGAGCGCTTCTCCGGCACCCACTCCACCGGGATCAGCGCCTCGTCGAAGCGCGGACACACCCGGTGGGCGTCGGAATTCGCGTAAAACAGCACATCCGGCCGGGCAGGGGCGATGGCGTCATACATCGCGATCCCATCGGTGATGCCCGTGGGGTGGTTCGCCAAGATGAGGAACGGCCCCTCCCGCCGCAGACGCTCCGCCCGGGTCACGCTGATCTGCAGCCGCAACAGCCGGCTCAGGTAGCGCATCGCCTCTTGGCCCCCCATCACCCGGATGGCGTCGGCCATCCGCCGGGCCTTCTGGTAGTTGAGGATTTGGTACAGCGGCGGCCGCACCACAGGCCAGAACCAGCTTGATGACAGAAGCGGCGCACGCTCTTCGATCAGCACATCCACGATGTGCTTGGCGGCGGCGGCGCCGGTCACGGCAGTGGCCGTAGGGGCGAAATGGGTCATCGAACGAAGGCCTTCTCCCCCGACCATAGATGATCCGTTTATGACACGCGAGGCCCGGTACTGCGGCGGATGTAGAAACCTGGGGCCGCAGCGCCGCAACGGTGACATGCGAGGCGAGCCTCGCTATGCAGGGCCCCAAAGCGCCCCCCCCCTAAAGCGCCCCTCGAAAGCGACTCCAAGGCAAGGCCCCCCGGAATGCTGACGCACAAGGTGGACATTGAAAGGCCGGCTTACCTGGCGCTGCTGCTGGCCGCGGCGCTGGTCAGTTTCAGCTGGGCGCAGTGGTCGCTCAACCAGCTGGGGGCCGCCCAGGCTCAAGCGCCGGTCTTGATCGTTCACGACCGCGACGCCCTCATCGCCGCCCTCCAGGATGCTCCCTTCGCCGGCCCCGCAGGGGAGGACGGCCGCCCCTTGGGCGATCCGGTTTGGCTGATTGCGCATATCGGGTGCGAAGGCTGCGACGCCACCACAGCGCAGGCCTTGGCCCGCCTAGACCGGGCGGGCCTCACCGCCCAGGTGCTCTTTGCACCTGACACCTTCCCCGCCGCCCCGGAGACGGCCGCCTTGATCGCTACCGTCGCCCGCACGGGGGAGGCCGCCCATTTCCAGGCCTGGCGGGACGGCCAGCCCCTGCCGCCGGTAATCACCGATCCGGCGGAGGCCGAAGGCTATGGCGAACTCGCCCGCCAATCCGCCGAACGCCTTGCCGCTGTCTTGGCCGCCAACGGCTTGGACGCCGCCCTACCGGTGCTGATCTGGCGCGACGAAGGCTCCTGGCGCGCGCTCCCCGCCGGGCGACCCGCCGCCGCCGCCGCGATCCAACGCGACCTTCAGTCGTAAGCCCATGCCTGCCTCGCCCGCCGTTCTGGACGCCTACAAAGCCCGCGTGGCGCAAGGCAAACTCGCCCCCGATCCGGCCCAGGAGGCCGTGGCCCAGCGCTTGGCGCACCTGAGCGAGGCGCTCTCCCGCTGGAACCCGGACGCCTGGCTCGGCAAAGGCGCCCAGCCCCGCGGGCTCTATATCTGGGGCCCCGTCGGGCGCGGCAAATCCTTGCTGATGGACCTCTTTTTCGAGAACGCCCCCATCGGCCGCAAGCAGCGCGTGCACTTTCACGCCTTCATGCTCCAGGCCCATAAGATCATGCGCGATGTCCGCGCGAGGGGAGGCGAGGGCCAGGACCAGGCCATCGCCGCGGTTGCCAAAGACACCGCCAAGCGCGCCCGGCTTCTGTGCTTTGACGAGTTCGCCGTCACCGACATCGCCGACGCCATCATCCTGGGCCGCCTCTTTGAAAAGCTGCAGGACGAAGGGGTGGTGATGGTCGCCACCTCCAACCGCGCTCCTCAGGAGCTTTATAAGAACGGCCTCAACCGCCAGCTGTTCCTGCCTTTCATCGCCCTGATCGAGCGCGAGATGGACGTGGTCGAGCTGACCGGCCCGCAGGATTACCGCCTCGGCCGACTCCTGGCAGCGCCCGTCTATTATGCGCCCTTGGGGCCTGCCGCCGAAGAAGCCGTGGATGAGGCCTGGAAGCGCCTCACCTTGGGCGCGCAACCCCAGCGCAGCGAACTCGATGTGCAGGGCAGGGTGCTGGTGGCACCCCGCCACGCCGCCGGCGTCGCCCGCTTCACCTTTGAAGAGCTTTGTACAAAGGCCCTCGGCGCCGCCGATTACCTGGAAATCGCCGAGCACTTCCACACGGTGATCCTGGAAGAGGTGCCAAAGCTGACCCCCTCGATGCGGGAAGAAGCCGCCCGCTTCCGCATCCTCATCGACACGCTCTATGAGGCGAAAACCAAGCTCATCGTCACGGCAGACGCCGAGCCCGACCGGCTCTATCCCGCCGGCGATCAGAGCTTTGAGTTTGAACGCACCGTCAGCCGCCTGATGGAGATGCGCTCGGCTGATTATCTCGCGGCCCCCCGCAGGGACGCCGAATGGCGCCGCGGGGTGGTGGACGGTTAAGCCGCCGCGCTGGCCTTCCACCGGCCGTTGCGGCGATAGAGCCCCCGCCGATCCGGCACGCCTTCGAATGCGTCGGTCACGCCCATCATCGTTTCCGCCGCGCCCAGCAACAGGAAACCGTCCTCCGGCATGTTGCCGGCCAACCGCTCCAGCGTGGATTTCTTCGTCGGCTGGTCGAAATAGATCAGCACATTCCGGCAGAACACCATGTCGAAGCGCCCCAGCGCCTTCAGGTCGTCCAGCAGGTTGAACCGCTGGAACCGCACCGCCGACCGGATCCGGTCGCTGATGCGCCACATGTCGTTGACCTTCTCGAAGTGCTTCACCAACAGCTTGGCGGGCAGCCCGCGCTGCACTTCAAACTGGCTGTAGAGGCCAGACTTCGCCTTCTCCAAAACCCGGTCGGAGATATCGACGCCGACGATCTCAGCGTTGATCGGCGTGCCCATCTCCCGCAGCTCGTCCAGCATCATGGCGAGAGAGTAGGGCTCCTGGCCGGTCGAGCACGCCGCGCACAGAATCCGCACCCGCGGCGCATTGCCGCGAGACCGGATCAGCGCCGGCACAACCGCCTCACGGAACAGATCAAACGGCGTCTTGTCCCGGAAAAAGAAGGTTTCGTTGGTGGTGAGCGCATCCGTGATCGCCCACAGCATCTTTTCATCGCGCCGCGACCGCGCCGCCACCGCCAGCTCTTTCAGATTGGCGAAGCCCTCGCGCCGCATGATCGGCGCCAGCCGCGTCTCCAGCAGGTAGGCCTTGTCCGGGGTCAGAACGAGGCCGGACCGCATGCGGACTTCCCGCGCGATGAACGCGAACTCAGCTTCGGGCAACATCGAACTGGCCTTTCCCTTGGGCGTATGCGAGCGCCGTGGGCGCAATCTCAGTCAGTGGTTTGATCGCGTGCGCGAAGCCCGCCTGGGCCACAGCCCCCGGCATCCCCCACACGACGCTGGTGGCTTCGTCCTGCACCAGCACGCCGGCGCCCTTGGCCATCAGCGTTTCGCACCCCTTTTTGCCGTCCGCCCCCATGCCGGTCAGCACGATGGCGAGCGTCCGCTCCCCACACACCTCGGCGGCGGAGATAAAGAGCGGATCGACGGCCGGCCGGCAGAAATTCACCGGCGGGCTTTGATCCAGCGTCACGATCATCGCCCCATGCCGCTTCACAAGCCGCATATGGAAATCCCCGGGCGCGATCAGGATCGAACCGGGCCGGACGGGCATTCCGTCCTTGGCCTCCAGGACCGTGACCCCGCAGGCCTTCGTCAGGTGCGTGGCAAGGATCGCCGTGAACATCGGCGGCATGTGCTGCACGATCAGCAGCGGCTGGGTCAGCTTCCGCGCCAACGCGGGAACCACAGTATTCAGAGCCTGCGGACCGCCCGTGGAGCAGCCGAGCACCACCACGTCCGGGATCGCCCCTAAGGTCTTGCGCGGCGCCACGGCCACGGCCGTTGCCGGTCGCCCGGCTCCCGGAGGCGGCGCCGCCGTCGTCGGAGCCGATGATTGTGACGAAGTCGGGCGGGCAGGGGCCGCCGGAGCCCGCCGGGCCCCAAGAACCCGAACCCGGCTCAACAAATCGCGCTGGAAGTCCGCCGCCCCGGCGAGCTTGCCGGTCACAGGCTTCGGGAGGTAATCCGCCGCCCCAAGGGCAAGCGCCTTCAGCGTCACCTCTGCGTTGCGGTGGGTGAGGGTGGAGGCCATCAAAATGCGGGTCGAAGGCGACGCCCGCAGAATCTCCGGAATGGCGCCCAAGCCGTCCAGCTCGGGCATTTCCACATCGAGGATCATGACGTCCGGCTTCATCGCCGTCGCCACGCGCACCGCGTCTCGGCCGTTTACGGCGGTCCCGACGAGCTCAATGCCCGCCGCTTCCGTCAACCATCGGGTCGCCAGCCCCCGCACGACCGCGCTGTCATCCGCCAGGACGACCCGAACCGCCGGCTCCGGCGGGCGCGAGG
>VYLN01000280.1_pt1 | contig 11979 bp, 10 predicted proteins | sample 5109471 | NCBI WGS metagenome assembly VYLN01 (sample SAMN12291806, study PRJNA351875) | freshwater metagenome | isolation source: freshwater lake | place: USA: Michigan, Lee Lake | collected 2013-08-06 | reverse complement strand
GGGTTGGGGGTTAGGGGTTGGGGGTTAGGGGTTGGGGAGATGGGGAGATGGGGAGATGGGGAGAATAAATAAAAATAATCTCCTGACTCCTAACTCCTGACGACCGACTCCTGAATTCTGTCTCCTCAATTTAGAAGAAAACATCAATTTCCGATCGCCCGGTGATTTTCAGCCAGTTTTGGGCTTCAATGTAGTTATTGGGGGCTAATCGGATGGCTTGTTTCCAGTATTCTGCCGCTTTGTCGTAGAGTGCTTCCGCTTCGGCCTGTTGACCGTCTTCTCTGGCTTTTTCCCCCTGAAAATGGTAAATAACGGCGATATTATTCAAAGCGGAGGGCATTCTGGGATTAAGTTCGATAGCTTCTTCGTAGTATTCCAGAGCCTTTTCATGCTCGCCGTTACTAGCGTGGATAATACCGATATTGTAGAGGATATAACTGCGATCGTTAGGATCCTCTTCTAATGTTAAAGCCTCATAGTAATTATCGAGGGCTTCGGCGTATTCGCCGTCAGCTTGGGCAGACATCCCATCTCGGTAATAAACAAAGGCTTCCTTGGCTTTTTTATTGGCGGGGAGTATCTTTAAAATGATATCCGCCATGACGGTAAAAGATTTATCAATAAAATTATCGTTACGTTGAGTGCGTGGCATAGTTAGGACGATTAGGCGATCGAGATGACTATCTACCTTTATAGCACTCGCAAGCAACCCTAGGTCTGTTTTTCCGATTTTTCTGGCTAGGGTTTCGATTTAGAGGCTCTTTGCTAGTCCGGCAATGGCAAGAAGTTAATGGCTCATTCTGCTCCCACTTGACAAGGGTTCAGACGTGGACTCCAAGCATTTCTGCTCCGGTTCTGGGTTGAACATACTTTGCGATAATCAATACCTCAATTCCTTTGATTTAATGTAGCGCATAGCTACGCATTATCACTTTATTCCTGGATTAAATCTTGCTCCAGCCAAGAACCTAGTCGGAACGCATCTCATTCCGACCAGCATTGGTGCAACTTTACCTATAATGTCGGCTTGAAGGCTATACTTTGCACGGCTATAACTTGCATTTTTCACTCAAAGAGGCGTTGCTGAATCAAGGTATGAATGACAACCTTGCACCCATCCAAAAGTTAGTTTGGGTCTAGGTTTTAAAAATCCCACAAAAGAAGATTCATATCTCAAATCAGCAACGCCTGACACTTATATTACAGCAACTCAAGTCTGTGAACTCCAGTCAAAAATAGCTGATTTAGGACTAATAATTCCTATCACTCTAGTATTAGATAATGCCCGCTATCAAAAATGTAAAATTGTTGAAGAATTGGCTCTTTCTTTGTCAATAGAGCTACTCTATCTGCCGTCTTATTCGCCTAATCTAAATTTAATTGAAAGGCTGTGGAAATTTGTCAAAAAGAAATGTTTATATGGTAAATATTATGAAAACTTTTCTGACTTTTCTTCAGCTATTTATTTATGAATGTCTGAATGATGCCCATCTGAAACATAAAAAAGAACTGGATTCCTTGCTCACTCTACGATTTCAGAAGTTTAATAAATCTCAATGTGTCAAAATGTTAGAAAATTCCCTACCGCTTCTAATTCATTACCTTAAGTTTAAGGATGTTCCAGTTCCCTACACTTTTGCTTGATTCATCTTTACATCTGACAACGCCGGCAGTGGATAAAGCAAGAGGTGTAATAGCGAGTTTCACTGGGAAATCTCCTTAAATAGAATTAGGTCAAGTTAAGTTGGGGCATAGCACCCCAGCGCGTTTTATTTGTTTTTTTTGACCGTGTCTGTTACTTTTGATACAGTTTTTTTATTGTTTTATGGTATCGGAATAGGGAGACACGGGGACAGCACCGCTCAACTAAACCTACTCAAACCTACTTAAAAGCCTGAAAGCTTAGTCATTCGTAGTGGATTAAGCACGGAGCGGGTTAAACGGCAAACCCGTTATTCCCTGGTCAACGACATCGGGAATTACTTTTCGTGAACCACTCTCAAGGTCGTTGAGAGCTTCCTGCTTCAATGGGATGCGCTTTCTACCTCGAAAGATAGCCAGTCTTACTTTCCCGACCCCGGCATCCGTCCTAGTTCCTAAGACCCATACTTTTCCTGGCAACACGACCCGCCGAGGCTCGGTTATCGCTTAAGGAATAGTGGTCAAGATCTGTTTATCGGAGCATCGGTTTTTGAGAATTGTCTATGTGTTGGGCATTCATCCCATCGCTAAAAGCGAGGGAATTCTGCTGACACTAAGTTAAATTCTTTTTCCCAAACTAACGCCCGCTAAACCAAAGGCTAACAGAGCAAGCAAGGAAGAAGGTTCGGGGATTTTGGTTCCTGCAGCAAACTGAATCTCTGAGAAGCCAATGCGATTGTTATTGGTGGGGTCAGTGAACCCCCCAAAGTTACTCAGATTAGTAAATCTAACATGAGTCGCAGCGACTGAGGCAAAACTGAACTGCTGTGCGACCTGGCTGGTAGCTGGGGAACCAGAAGTTCCTTGAGCAAACATACTGGGAGCGCCACTCAGGGTACTCCAAGTTGTTCCACCGTTGTTGGAGTATTCAATCGTCACATTGTTAATTCCCTGACGGGTAAGCTCGGCACTACCACCGCCAAGGTTCCAGAAAGTAAACCCAGACAGATTATAGCTACCATTGAGATTAAACGTGATAGTACCTGAGGGAATTGGGGTGCCCTGCGTGTTAGCTAAAATATCTGACCGCCAAGAATTAGAACTGCCCGACGGAGCGTGAACTCCCGTAAGACTCGGAGTGTTACTGGGCAGCCCCTGGCCGTTGACGGCATTGATTAGAGCCCACTGAGTTGATATGTTGTTCGTTGCGGCAGTGACTCCAGGAATTAGAGTAGCGGCTTGGGCGTTTTGTGTTACACTCAACATTAAGCCAAAAGTGGCAGTGGATAAAACAAGGGTTTTAATAGTGAGTTCCACTGGAAGATCTCCTTAGTTAAAGGCTAGGTACAGTCAAAAGGATACAACGTATCCTTCTACATCGTATTTGTTTTTTTTGCCAATGTCCACTACTTTTGATGTAGATTTTTTTACTATTCGGACTTAGACAAAAAACAAATCGAGAAAAGCCTCAACTCCAATCCCCGCTTGGGATTTACTTCGACCAAGCCCAAAATCGCTGAAACCCAGATATATCAAGGAAAATCATAAATTGAGGTTAACCCTTTGTCCCGTAATGGTTTGAGCCTTTTTTGCTGACCGAAAACGCCTAAGTCCCATTAAGAAAGTCAGAAGCCAGAAATCGGCTGGGGAAGAAATTCTGTCTTCTGCCTTCATAGCGGGCAATCTGCCTACTGATGAGATTCTAGCCTCGTGGTTTTGCTATTGTCCCCATCCGAGAATAAATCATCGCTAAATAGATCATCAAGGGGCAGGTCTTCGTCAGAAGGTAAGGATTCTAGATTAGCCATTTCTTCATTATCCAACATACGAAAGAAATCTAGTTCTTCTTGGTCACTCGCAACAGAAGCAACATTTTGGCGGTTAGATGCAACTGTAGGGGTTTCTTCCGCAAAATAATCGAATAATTCGGGGTTATTGCTGTCATCGGTATCAGCAAATAAGTCATCTAGAAAATTTTGGTTATCAGCGAATTTTTCGGTGTCGGGGGCTAATAAATCAGAGAAACTGGTGTCACTGCTAACGGTTTCTTGAATCTGACCGTAATTACCCGATAATTCTTCTAGACTACCGATAGTTCTCGTTTCTTCCTCTAATGTTAAACTGTTGAGAAATTCTATCTCAGCAGCGGACATCTCCCAGTCAGAGATTGCTTGTTCTTCCATGACGGGAAAATCTTCGCTCTCAGTCATTTCTGGAGAAACTAAGGTTTCTTCTCTGCTGTTTAAACCGTCAAATGTCTCCTCGGAAACTGGTGTTTCTAGGGGCATTTCAGGGGCAAATTCTGGTTCCAATACTAGGGTTTCTTCGGTGATAAAACCATCAAAAGGATTCATCTCACTGCTGAATTCTGATTCGGAAACCGGCGTTTCTAGGGGCGTTTCAGGGGCAAATTCTGGTGGCAATACTAGGGTTTCTTCAGTGATAAAATCATCAAAAGGATTTATTTCTTCGGCACTGGGGCTATCGGGGAAATCATCCCAGGGTTCGACGATTTCAGTGGTTCGATCATCCACTACTGCTTGGCGGGCGTTTTGTAATTCCAACAGTTGGCTTTGATAACCCTGTTCTAGTTGTTGAATTTGCGACTGATAGCCCTTTTCTAATTCTAGAATCTGCTCCTGTTGACTTTGACGCAGGGCTTCCATTTCCCCTTGCTTCCCGTCTATGATCTCTTGTATTTGACTTTGATAGCTTTGGCGCAATTCCTCGATTTTAGCTTCGTATTCCGGTTGAAGTGGCTGAATTTGGGTTTTATCGGCGACTTCCACGGCTTGAGCGGGATTTGCGCTGGCTATCTCTTGTAAACGTCCTTGGCTATCTTCTAACTCTTCTTGCAATTTAGCCACTTCTTCTCTATAGGTGGCTTCGATATTGCGAATCCGTTCTTCGGAGAGAGCGAGTTGTTTTAACTGTCCTTTGCTGTCTTTTAACTCCTTTTCGGTTTCACCTAAAGCCGCCCGAATTTTCTCATATTTCTGTAGTGCTTCCCTGATTTTTCCCTCTTGCAGGGCATATAAAGCCCCACCCCCGATCGCACCTCCACCGACAAAACCGATTAAAATATCGAAGATATTCATTATGGGATTCCTCCTATAGGAAAATTTACTTCTAATATGCCCAATCTCGGAGAATAATTCACAAGGGGCAAATGTGGTCAGTGTTTTCCGCCGCTCTCTATGCCGATTGCTTTTGATTGTGGCAGCAATTATCAGAAAAAGAAAGCAAATATTCAGTTTTTTATCGGCAAATGTGCACCTTTAGGGCAGTTATCTCGATGGTGAGGTACAAAGTCTCTGGTTTTAGGGAGTCGGTTGTCGATGTCAAATCCAGTCATACCTCGTCTTTGTGAGAAACGCCGTCGGTGGTGTTCGGCAAGACATTTCACTGAAGCTGTATTTCCCGATAAGCTTGATAAACGCCGCGCACGTTGTACCAATTGAGAAAAATGCGGGCAATTTCTAGGGCTAATTGCGGTTTACCTCGATCGATCAACCATTGTAACAGAGGGGAGAGGCTGCGTTCATTCAGGGTTCCCCCCAGGGAAAGTAAACCCCACAACAGTCGATGAATCCAAGTCATTTGAATCATCATCCGCACTTCCCAGGTGGGATGTTTTTGATAAAAAAGCACTCCCATTCGTCCCCGTTGAATTTCCTTATCGATGAGATTGGGAATTTGAGCGAGATTAAAGGGGGGATGCCAATGATAACCAACGGCTTCAGGACATTTGATTAATTTTAGTCCTAATTGCTTCAATCTCACCCCTAATTCCAAATCTTCCCAACCGTAGAGTTGAAACCTAGTATCAAATAATCCCGCCGCTAATAACCATTTTTTGGCGATCGCCACGTTGCCCGTGGCAAAATAGGCGGCGGAGAAATCGGTGATTTTATAGGGTTCACTGGTGGGATGCTCGAAGTTACAGGTATTAATGACACTGCCGTAGGTAAATAAGCGATCGCTGCCGAGACTTTCTGCCCCGGCGGTTAAAGCGTCGGCGTGGGCTTGCAAAAAATTTTCTGTCACTACCAGATCGCTATCGATAAAAATAATCGTATCACCACTAGCTTTTTCTACCCCCAGATTCCTAGCGATCGCCGGTCCGCCGTGATCCTGTTGCCACAGTTGCAGATGGGGTAAATTAGCCTTTTGACTTTCTAGCCAAGCGATCGTCGCATCGGTAGAGCCATCATCGACCAGGACTATTTCGTAGTTTTCCACTTTATTATCGGTTAAACGCTGATTTTCTAGGGCTAGTAAACATTTTTTTAAAATTGCTTGGCGATTGTAGGTAGGGATGACAACACTGATCAGCACGGGCATTCGGGGGTCAAGATTACCGTTTCAGCTTACCAAATAACCTCGGTTCCTTGATTAGACCTCCTGCAAAAATCAACAATCTTTATTCAGGAGGCACTCATGCACTCATGCAAAAGGCAGCTTTGTTCTCCCCACACCCCACACCCGACACCCGACACCCTATGTAAGGAACCCTGGGAGGAGGATTAAGGTCAACTGGGAACATTGATTTGAAAAAATCGGTGATCATGTTATTCTCTGAGTGTGTTGTGTGAGGAAAGGAATCGGCCATGGTAGCTTCTCTATCGTATCAAAATGGACAAAAAGCTCGATCGCATCCCCTGTTATCCTTAACGGGTTTAATCGAATTACCGCCATCCCCCCTGTTTGGCACGGACGGAATTCGCGGCCAAGTGGGAGAATTATTAACTGCCCCCCTAGCGCTACAAATCGGATTTTGGGCAGGACAGGTATTTAAAAATCAAGCTGGTGTCACCAAACCGGTGATTATCGGTCAAGATTCGCGTAATTCCAGTGATATGTTAGCCAATGCTATCACGGCTGGTTTAACTTGGGCGGGAATAGAAGTCTGGCAACTGGGATTATGTCCCACTCCCTGCGTCGCCTATTTAACCAGAGAAAGCGAAGCGATGGGGGGGATCATGATTTCTGCCAGTCATAATCCTCCCGAAGACAACGGCATTAAATTTTTTGACAGCAGCGGTTTAAAATTATCTGGCACTTTAGCCGGACAGATAGAAGCGGGTTTAAGGGGCAATTTAGAATTAGCGGATAACTCAGTAAATTGGGGAAAAGCGACTTTTTGTCCCGAATTGATCCAAAAATACTATCAAGCTGTGATTGCTTCCGTCGGGAAGGATATTAACCTATCGGGATTAAAAATAGTTTTAGATCTAGCTTGGGGGGCAGCCGTTAACCTAGCACCTTTAGTATTCCAAACCTTGGGGGCGGAAGTTATCTGCCTACACGATCGAGCCGATGGCGATCGCATTAACGTTAATTGTGGTTCTACCCATTTAGAAAGCTTACAGGCGGCGGTGATTAATCAGCAAGCGGATTTAGGGTTTGCCTTCGATGGCGATGCCGATCGAGTCCTGGCCGTGGATAGTCAAGGTAGAGTAGTAGATGGCGATTATATCCTCTATTTTTGGGGTCGTTCCCTCTTAGAAGCCGGACAGCTACCGGATGGGTTATTAGTAGCCACGGTGATGGCTAATTTAGGTTTTGAACGCGCTTGGCAAAAACTGGGGGGTCAATTCTTGCGGACTGCCGTGGGCGATCAGCACGTTCAGGCGCAAATGTGGGAAACTGGAGCCATGCTAGGGGGTGAACAATCCGGTCATATCCTCTGCCATCATTACGGGGTTTCTGGGGATGGAATGCAAACCGCTCTACATTTAGCGGCTTTAGTGCAGAAATCGGCGGTTTCCTTGGCTAACTTAGTCGATCATAGCTTTGTCACCTATCCGCAGATTTTACGCAATGTGCGGGTGGAAGATAGAGAAGTGCGACGTAATTGGCAGCAATGTGAACCTTTGCGGCGAGAAATCCGCAAAGCTGAGACAGCTATGGCAGAAAAAGGCAGAATTTTGGTGCGCGCTTCCGGGACAGAACCCTTAATTCGGGTGATGGTGGAAGCAGAAACCCTAGAATTAGCCAATTTTTGGACAGAAAGGCTAGTGGAAGCGGTGCGAAGCTATCTTTTGTAGTCGATCGAGGGGGACAGGGATTATAATGCCCTTAGCCTAGCCTAGCAAGGGATAATTATGACCGGACTAAGTATCGATCGCCAGAAAAAAAAGAATAAACAGGGCCAAACAAAAGCTGATAGTCCCCCGCTTAACATCAAAGAGAAACTTGCCCTCAAAAAAGAAGAAAGGCAAAAGAAACAAAAGTTAACGGGGTTGATTATTTTTGCCATTTGTGTGGGAATTTTGCTCGGATTACCCCTCAGCTTATTATTTGATGCCAACATAGGAGCTGCAGTAAGTTTAGCCTTGATTTTAGGAGTTTTCTCCTTTAGCTATCCTCGCATGGCTCTTTGGGCATTTATTATCTATGTCCCCTTCACTGGCACTATTATCTATTGGTTGGGAGGTAGTCCCATCCTGCAGATCAGTAAAGATATCTTTTATCTACCCGCTTTAATCGCCTTAGTTTTAGAATGTCGAAAAAAGCAATTACCAATTATTGTCCCCAAACAATTAGGTACAACCCTATTATTAATCTTTGTTTTCTGTGTAGTCTGTTTATTAGCAGTCAATTTACAGAGACAATTTCTGCCTACTTGCGATTCCGTGGCTGGGATGAGTATCTTTAGGGATGGTCGTTTGCGCGGGATTCCCTGTCGGGAAAGTGAGACTTTTCTGCAAGGAATATTAGGATTTAAAGTTTTGCTAGGTTATGTCCCCTTGATCTTCTGCACTTATTACTTAATCAAAGATAAACCGACCCTATTATTTTTTAGTCGTCTCTTAGTGACTTTAGCGATTATTTGTTGTGTCCTAGGACTAATGCAATACTGGATGCTGAAAACAGGTCGTTGTGTAGGAACTAGAGGCTACGTGGCTGATACACTATTTAAAGCCACCTTAGAGGCGAGGTGTTTGATCGGTGGGGCATTAGTGTATAGTCCGGAAGTGAATATGATCCGCCTACCGGGTACTTTTGTTTCCCCCTGGCACTGGGCTTGGTTTTTGGTCTCTAGTGCCGTAATTTGTTATGCCAGTGCCCTTAGTGAAATTTCCCAAAAATGGCGACTAGCAGCCCTAGTGGGTTTAACCCTAGTTTTTATTAATGCAGTGATCTCTGGGCAAAGATTAGCTTTCTTTGCTGTACCGACGATTATTGGTCTGATGACGATTCTTACAGGACAAATCGCTAACTTAAAAAGATTTTTGCCGATCATTTTTGCCGCCACTTTACTTCTAGCTATCGGTTTTTCTTTTCTTAACCCCGATTTTGTCCAACAACGCTACGATAGCGCCGTCAGCCGTTGGCAACAGAGTCCCCCCACCGCTTTTCTTCAAGAACAGTTGGATTTTGCTATCCGTAATCAGGGCGGTATTTTAGGTCGTGGACTCGGTGTGGCCACAGCTTCTGCTAGGGTTTTCGGTGATATTTCCTTTGTGGAAACCTATCATAGTAAAGTTTTATTCGAGTTGGGATACATTGGTTTTACCTTGTACATGATATTCATGACCCATCTAGTTTATCTGGCCTTCCGCACCTATCGTTCCCTCAAAGATCCGACTCTGCGAGGTTTTGCCGGTAGTTATTGGGTTTTGCTGCTCTTTGTTGCCTATCTTCCCTATTGGTATGCCCTCGATACGGATCCTGTGGGCGTTTATTACTGGATATTTGCGGGCGTAATTTTTAGATTACCCGTGATCGAAAAACAGGAAAAAGAAGCCAAAATTCTGGCGGGGGAAACCGCCACAAAATCCTCCAAAAAGAGCTTAAATTTTAAACGCAAAGGTGTTTCTTTGGCTTGAAATATGGGTGTTAGGGGTTGGGTTTTGGGTTTTAGGGGGGTCACTGCGTGCGCGTTGCGGGGGGTTTTAGTTGAAATTCCCCCATCCCCTATCCCCCATCCCCTATCCCCTATCCCCTATCCCCTATCCCCTAATCCCTACCTATCCCCTGCTATGAATTTTCCCTCGATTTCTGTCATCATACCCACCTATCGACGCGAAGAGCCTCTTAAAGATACCCTCGATGACCTACTCAAACAAGATTATCCCGATTTTGAGGTATTAGTTATCGACCAGACCGCTACCCACAGCCCCGCTATACAATCCTATCTGGAAAATCTGGCTAATCAGCACAAAATTAGCTGGTATCGGCTGGATTGGGCGAGTTTACCCGGTGCGAGAAATTATGGAGTCCGTCGCGCCCAAGGCGATATCGTTCTTTTTATCGATGATGATGTGCGGCTACCGGATAATTATCTCAAAGCACATAGTGAGAATTTTGTCAAGAACCCTGAGATAGGTGTAGTGGCAGGTCGGGTATTCGATCGCATGAAATTGGGTGACTCCCAAAAAATGGCGACAGATACCAGCAAACCCTACGAAATCGACTTTTTACCCCCCCAAGCCATGGATCCGGGCATTGCTTGGTATTACATCGATCTTGTCCACACCACTAAACCCCAGCAGGTAATCTCAGCCCGGGGCTGTAATATGTCTTTCCGTAAGGATATATTTACTAAATACGGCATTTGGTTCGATGAACGCTTTCGTGGCAGTGCCGTGCGCGAGGAATCGGATTTTTGCTTAAGATTACGCCGGACTCCCTATCATGTCTGGTACGATCCCACCGCTTATCTGATTCATTTAGGGGAAGAAACCGGCGGCTGTCATGATATTAGCACTCGTTCTTTGAGTTATCAGACGACTTTTTATCATAATCACTTTCTGATGGCCCTGAAAAATCTCACTCCCGCTCAACAATTGCGACTCTACGCTAAATTATTTGATTGTCACGTTCTTGGCAATCCTCCCTGTAATAAGGGTGGTTCTCCGATTAAAATCCTCTCTAGGGGAATTTTTTATAGTTTAGGTTTTCTGGATGCTCTGAAAACTCAAGTAAAGTCCCTCTGGAATGATGGCCAAATTTATACAAAACTAGATAATCTATGAGAATTTTAGTCGCTAGTCATACCTATGTCGTTGATCTCAACTGTGAGAAACTGCGCGCCCTGACAAGATTAAATCCCAATATTGAAGTTACTATTGTTGTTCCCCAACGTTGGCAACCGGGAGGAGTCCAAAATAAAATCATTGAAAGTCAACCGAAAATAGCCGACAATTTCCGAGTCATTCCTATCTCTAATTTTAGCCAGAATAACCAAGCTTTATTAACTTTTGGCACTGATATAATTCCTTTATTGCAAAAATTTAGACCTGATATTATTCAAGTGGAACAGGGTTCTAAATCTCTCGCTTATGCTCAATTTATTACTCTGAATCGTCTCTTAAATCTCCAGGCTAAAAATGTATTTTTTACTTGGTGGAATCTTCCCTATACTCCTAAATTTCCCATCTCTTGGTTAGAAGCTTATAACCTGAAAAATACCGATGGTTTAATCGCTGGTAATCAGGACGGGGTAGATGTTTTAAAAGAACGGGGTTACAGGGGTAAATACACCGTTTTACCACAATTAGGAGTGGACGAAGTTCTTTTTTCCCCCAGCAAGCAACCCGATTTAGCCCGATCTTTAGGCATTGAAAACGATGAATTCGTGATTGGTTTTATCGGTCGTTTTGTGGAAGAGAAAGGCATTCTAAAGCTGATTAAAGCTGTAGCTAAATTAACAGGTAAGTGGAAATTATTACTGTTAGGTCGGGGAATCCTGAAAGATAAAATAGTCAGCGAAGCTACAGCCGCAGGAATAAGCGATCGCTTGATGATAGTGGAAAGTGTTCCCCACGATCAAGTAGTTAATTATATTAACCTGATGAACACTTTAGTTTTGCCTTCAGAAATCACCTATCAGGTCAAAACCTTAACGGCCGTCGGTTGGAAAGAACAATTCGGTCATGTCTTAATTGAAGCTATGGCCTGTCAGGTTCCTGTTATTGGTTCTGATTCGGGAGAAATCCCCTTTGTTATTGCTGATACGGGTTTAATTTTTCCCGAAAAAGATGGGGAGGCACTGGCTAAATCTATACAAACTCTCTTAGATAATCCCAGCTTCGCTCAAGAATTAGGCCAGAGGGGTTATCAGAGAGTAATGACCAATTATACTAATAAAGCCCTCGCTCAAAAACAATTGGATTTCTATCAACAATTACTCCCTCGGTGATGGGGGATAGGGGATGGGGGATGGGGGATGGGGAACAGGAAGAAAAAAGCTGCTCACTGCTCACTGATAACTGGTTTTGACATCCTCACCGCCGTAAACGGACGGTGATTCCCAAACCTCACGATTTAGGTTTCTGCTTCTTTCCCTTGCGGGGTTTCGCACCTGCCTTAACAGATTTACTCTGTTCT
>VYLN01000198.1_pt1 | contig 11995 bp, 1 predicted proteins | sample 5109471 | NCBI WGS metagenome assembly VYLN01 (sample SAMN12291806, study PRJNA351875) | freshwater metagenome | isolation source: freshwater lake | place: USA: Michigan, Lee Lake | collected 2013-08-06 | reverse complement strand
TCCGGTGTCGAGTTGGTTGTTGTTGTTGGTGTCTAAGTAAACTGTCCATCCTGATAAACTGGGTTCGCTATTATTAACGGCATTGCCATCAATATCGTTCCAAACTGTCCCTTTGATTTCAGCTGCGTCATCTACTGGGTTAACTGTGATGACGAAACTTGTGGCATTAATATTACCACCTGCTCCATCTGCTACCGTAAAGCTAAAGCTATCACTGGTAGTTTCTCCGCCATTGTGAATGTAGGATAGTAAGCCAGTATTAATATCGGCTTGGGTAAAGGTGTTATTAACCGCTAAAGTAACTCCATTGCGTTGTAAATTCCCATTTGTCGGAATCGTACTGATGGTAAAAGTTAACTGATCCGCGGTATTATCTGGATCTGCGACAGCAAGCAGACTATTAGAAATAGCAGAACTAGATCCTTCATTAAGAGTTAAGCCTGTATTGACTGAAATTTGTGGAGGTTGATTAACTGCGCCACCGATTTGTATGGTTGCATCTGCCGTCGTCGGTGCTGCTTCTGTATTACCTGTGTTATCAACTGCAACCGAATAGAAGGAGTAGGTATGTCCAGCTGTCCCCGTGTAAGTGGCTTCGGTTAGTTCAGTATTATTGAGCCAAATCGTGTATTCTCCGCCATTATCAGAGACATAAATAGTATAAGTCGCCAAAGCTGAACCCGTATCTGTTCCCGTCCAACTGACGAGGAATTCAGGGGTTGCGGTGGTTGCAGGTAAGTCATTAACTTCACTGCTAGGTTTATCAACATCAAGGGTGTTGAAGATAGGTGGAGTGCTGATGGGTTCTTCGGTGTCAAAAATAATTTCAGCTTCAGCGTCAATAACATCTCCTGTCTTTGCGGTAGATTTAGGTCGGATGCTATAGGTTACAAAACCTTCACCACGTCCGTTTTCGTCGTTGGTGGGTAGGAATCCCTGTTGTGCATCAAGAGGAGCTTCTCCTGTGGTGGGATCAACGGTGCTGATGCGCCAGGTTGCAATGCCTGTAAGGGTATCAATGGTGGCGGCAATATCTACATAGAAACCCTGGGTTTCGGTTAAGTCAATGCGGGCGCTATGGAAGGCTCGATTTCCTTCTAAGTCATAGACAGTTCCACTCCAGCCATAATCATCAATGCGGAAGGTACGCCAATCGAGGTCGGCATCAAGTTGTTGGGTAATAAATACTTCTTGAGCGGGGGCAGAGGCGGTGGCGACATTTTCAAAGCGAATGGTATAGCGGAGGGGTTCATCGGTGTCGATCCAACGATCTTCACCAAAGCCTTCGGGACCGAGGATGTCATTGGGATCACTGGGGCGACGAACAGGAGGTTCGTAATCATCATCATCATCATCATCGTCATCGTCGTCATCACATTCAGGATCGCCTTCTTTACAATCACAACATTCTTCAGGAGGAGTAGGTAAAGAGAAGCCTGAATTAGTAAAGATAGCCCCTTCTTCTGAAACGGTTAACACTCCAGGTGATTCAACTTCTGCTAACTCAGGGGTAAAACTGAGAGGTTCTGACCAATTACCATCATATAAACTGTAGAAAATACCAGCATTCGTAACATCTGGGTTAGAGTTTAGATCCTCACTCCAGAAAATCGCTGTTTTGCCTCCTATTTCTCCTATAGTAGCTAATCCAATAATTTCCCCATCGACAATTTCTTCGGCTTCACTCCAGATATTGCCATCCCAGATACTAACTAATAACTGTTCACTATCATCGCTAATATGATTCCAAGCCAGGAGAACTTCTCCTGTTGCAGTTGTTCCTAAGACTGGTGTTTCATCTGGTCCTAAAGCAGTTGTAATCGCAGTGGGTACTGACCAAACGCCAGCATCCGTTAAGACTGAGTAAACGATATCTGTCTCTAATAAGATAGCAACGTATTCTTCTTCGTTGATTTCAGGTTTAATCTTACTACCATCACCCATTGACCACACGACTAAGGGAGTATTATTTGGGTCAAAAATAACGGCTGGATTATTACTAAGTCCTAAACTATTAGGAATTTGAATGGGGCTAGTCCATTCATTGTCATTCATACTAGAAACAAAGATTGCACTGCCTCGTTGTTCACTGGTAGGGTCAAACTCTTTAGCCCATGCCATAAGAATTTCCCCATTTTCTCCTTGTGCTATGGTTGGGGGTTCATCAGCGTATAAATCGGATGCAATATCAGCTAATACACTGTCATTGTTATCGTCAAAATAGGTGTTTTCTGTGCCTACCGCCAGAGAGGGATCATAGATAAAATCTACTGTTATTTCTGGTGGAAGACCACTTTCATTAAGAGGATATAGACTATCACTCAAAGTTAAATCCGTTGCATCAAATTCATACAGAGTCGGTGTGTATTGATAACGGGCCAAGAAACCTGATGGAGTGCGGATATCAATTCCTACTTGCCCATAGACTTCTTTGACACTGGGATTTGGTATTATGTCACCCTTAGCCCCTACATTTCCATAAGCCTTAGCTTCGTATTTTAAAAGCTTTGCCTGGCCAAAAAGACCAACTCTGGCATCATAGGTCAAAGCTCCACTATCGGGTAGGCGATAGCCTTGAGGGGGGGCTGCTGGATCAGTCCACTGCATATTACCCCCTAGAAAGAGCATGGTACTTATCCCAAAGTTCGCTTCAAATAAACCCAGTTGACGCAAGGCTGCAAGTACGATTGTACCTGGCAAACTCACGGCAGGATTCGGAATTCGAGCAATGAGCGATTCCAATGGTGCAGCGAAATCTGCTCCAATCCCGACATTCAAACCCAGTGTTGCTTTATCAAATTCGTAGTAACAGTTTTCGTCAGTTCCTTTGCTGCTCCATTGCCCTTTGTAAAATAATTGACCCAAGGCTTTTGTTTTGGGAGAAAAGCGACTCTTAAACTCAATTTGAGCTGTTCCATCGGCTTGCAATTTTAATTCACAATCGATTCGATAACTACCATTGGCTCTTAATTCTGTTTTATATTGAGCCAATTGTCTCAGAAAACCCCATTTTGGCGTTCCATCAAATTTCCAGCCAATAGAAAATGTATTGGTATCTGGATTAGCATCTAAAGGAACAATTACATTCTCAAATACACTTAATTGTTCAAGCCAAATTAAAGGCTCGTTCTCAAAATCGACGAGATTATAGTAGAGATCAGTATCATCTTGAATACTCTGATCAGTTTTTTGATAAACCACCACAGCTTGACCATCTTGATTAACAATTATGGCTGGTTGAGTATCAGCGATACTATCGTCTGTAATTGCTACTGGTTCAGACCATTGAAAACTTCCATCTTCTTTCTTTGTGCCGACTGCATAGTAAATATCTTCATCATTTTCTTCTGTTCCCTCAGACCAAGTTGCGATTAAGCCTGTTTGAGTTCCATCAATGAGATTATTGACTGCCTTGACATCAAAAGTCCCAAAGTTTTCGCTTGGGATAGAGGCTGCTTCAATCCAGTTACTGCCATCAAAATAAGAATGCCAAATTTGACCATTTCGAGACCATAGCAAATGAGAATTTCCATCTCCATCTACTACCAAACGAGGCTGAGAATCTTGATTTTCATCGGTCTCTGTTTCAGAGAGAACATAAAGGTCTAAATCAGTAGTCTCAGAGGGTTCACTAATAATGTAACTAGGTGACTCAATATCTTCTACACCGTCACGGTTGTTATCAAAAGATAGTCGAGTGGTTTCATAAATTACATTGCCAGCTAAGACAAATTCATAATTTCCTGTCTGTAAACCGTCAAGGGTAAAATTGCCTTCTCCATCACTCAAATCGGTTTTTTCTAAAATCCATTCTCCTTCAACTTGACGATAAGCCGCAATTTCTGCGTTATCTAATGCTTCCCCTGTTTTTGAATCTAGTAGTTTTCCTGAGAGTTTAGATGTGTTAAAAAATGTGGAATTAAGTTGATAGGTTTGTGTAAATAATTCCCGAACATCATAAATTGGATGATCTGGTATTGATAATTGCTCAGATATATCATTGAGCATCTTCACATAGTCGCCATAGGTCTGAACACGAGGCACAATGTTACTCAAAAAGCCATCCCACTGAGAATCAGTTAATCCCTCTGGACGAATTGAGGCTTCAAAACTATTCCAATCAATAGCTGTGGTATTGTCTGCCGAGTAGGTACGAACCTGAAATTCAATGGGATCAGTGTTGCTATTAAAATACACGGGCAGAACATTGAGATCCCCAGGTCGCAAAATCCCCTGTGGCCCTTCATTGCTCACACCCAATAAATGCAGCGGCGCACCGGAATCCAGTCCGTTTAAGGTTGTTCCCAGTTGGGTATTGGTAGTACTTTCGACAATTAACAAAGGTGCGATCGCATCTGTATCCCCTTCATTGCCGTAGTTCACATTGAAGCGATAATTCCGCTCAGGTCGAACTTCATCTGGCCCGGTAATATTAGAATTTAAGTCATAATCTTCTGCTGCTTTAACGGTGATGAAATCCTCTAAAATCGTCGTACTACCATTGCCTTGTTTGGCTTGCACATCGTATAACCCTAGCTTTTCATCGAAGAGATCGAAGGTAACGTAAGCTAAGGTGGAATTCTCTAAATAGACATTTTCTGCATTAATTAAGCTACCATCGGCGGCTCGGAGTTGGAAAGTGGTATCGGTCGTAAATTTCGCTCCCCGAATTTCTAAGGTAGCTTCGCCAATGTTACCTATAGTGTCAGTCGCTACATCGGTAATGGAGAAAGGAATATCTTGAGCAATAATTTCATAACTGGGAGATCCTAATACCTGATCTCCATAGGCGAGGACATAGTAAGTTCCTGTTTGTTCGATGGGAATAATAGTTTCTGGATCAGCGTTGAAAGGTTGTACTGTGGTCAGATCAAACTGTCCTCTGGTGGGCATTTCTCCATAACTGACATAGAGTTCATTGAAGGCTTGCTCGGAACTACTATCTAATTGCAGACGAATCGCTTGTCCAGCCGTAGCATCGAAACGGTAGTAAATGGCTTGTCCTTGTCGTAATGTGCCGGCATCAGGTGTTCCCAATGTTAATGCTTCTACGTCTAGGGTGACCTGAACACCAGAAACTCCTGCATTATTCCCCTCGTTGACTTCAGGAACTTGGTTGCGGATATCACTGCGAACGATGACATGATAATTGCCTAAATTTACTCCTGGAATGATGTTATTGAGAGTTCCTGTATAACTTGCCCCTCCGGCTACATCACCCGAATGATTCACCTGTCCGACCAACGCATCGCCGATATCCCATTGGGTATCCCTTGACAGATAAACAGAATCTGTCCAACTACCGTAAGAGGTATCTGTGCCTTGATTTTGAACGGTGTAGGTAATATTGATGCCTTGTCCAGGAATACCACTGGTAGGAGCAGTAATATTAACAACGACTAAATCCGATGGCGGGGGAATAATTATTTCTGTTGAGAATCCGTCATAATTAACATTATTGACCTCTCCTAACCGTTCATAAACAGCATTACCGCCATCCGTCACCACGAAGGCGTAAAAACGTCCCCCTAAGCCTCGCGGTATATTAAAAGATTGGGTGGCAGTATAACTATCTCCTGCATTTAATCCCCCCGTATGGTTGCGATAGCCTAAATAAACATCGCTGTTGCGATCAAATACTTGGTCACGGGACAGATAAACAGCATCATACCAACTTTGACCCGTATTGGCATCATTATTAACAACCGTCCAAGTTAAACTCAGAGATTGTCCTGCAATTCCCTGTTCTGGTGCATCGACGGCAGTGACAGCAAGATCAGCAGAAGGAGCGGGAGTAATCGGTAGGCTTCCGGTTCCCGAACCGCCTCCACTGGTACTATCGCTGGCTAAAACGTTATTATTCTCAAATGCACCTTCAATAACGTTATTATCCCGGTCAGTTTGCACCAGAACATAGTAACTCCCGTCCAGATTAACAGGAAGCGAGAAAGTGCCTGTGGCGCTGTAACTTGCTGATGGTTCTAACGTTCCTGAACGATAAACCGACCCTAAATTAATATCATTACTGCTGACATTCTTATCTAAAGACAAATAAACCTGATCGTACCAATAATTGCTATTAGTACGTCCTATACCTAAATTTGCTACCGTCCAACTGAGGGTCAGCGGCTGTCCGGGAGTTACAGTATTTGGCAGAGTAATGCTAGTAACTTGGAGATCGGGGGTATCACGAGAGATAGTGATAGGAAAGGCACTAGAGGTATTATTCCCCTCATTGCTACCTTCATAAACACTATTAGCCGAATCAGTGACGACAAATAGTTGATAATTGCCTTCTAAGGTAAAGGGTAAAGTAACACTTTCAGTCCGACTGTAAGTACCATTGGGAGCTAAAAGTCCGGTGCGGGTGAAGCTGGCGAGGGTTAGATCATCTGCATCACCTAAAACCTCATCGGTAGAAGCGACAAGGCGATCGCTCCAACTGTTAACAATGGTATCCCCAGGCCCCTGGTTTTTCACTGTCCATTGCACGGAAATCGTCTTACCAGCTTCTCCTGTAGTGGGAATAATTGCGTCAGTAACGACTAAATCCGCCGGTTGGGAGACAATTTGTACTTGATTGGTGCTTTGAGTGACGTTATTAACATTATTTAATTCAAATACTTGATCGCCGCTATCGGTTACGCCAAAGACATAGTAGGTGCCAGTTAAGGTATTGGGTAAGCTAAAGTTAGCGGTGCGATCATAACCATCACCTGGATAAAGAATGCCATACCGGCCGACACTACCTAAATTAATGTCCGTTGCTGTATTTAATTGATTATCGCTAGAAAGATAGAAGGTATCAGTCCAATAATAATTCGGGGTTTCTGTGGCTCCAAAGTTAGTGACTCGATAATTGATGCTTAAATTACTACCAGAACGAGCATTGTTCGGAATTGTTAAGGATTCAAACTCTAAATCTGGTGGTGGCGTTAGGGTAATGTTCGTTGCTGTGGTGTCGTAGCCACTATTGTTATTCTCAAAAACGTGCTCATAAACGTTGTTATAGATGTCGCTTTGGACAAAGAAGAAGAAACTTCCCGCTACACCAATGGGTAAATTAACTGTTGCTGAACCGGTATAATTTGCACCGGCATTTAACGCACCACTATGATAGAAATCTCCCAAAAAGCGATCGCCTGCATCTAAAGTTGCATCCGCCGACATAAACACGCGATCATACCAAGCTGTTTCTAAAGTACGTCCTGTACCAGCATTGGTGACAGTCCAACTCAAGTTCATCGGTTGTCCTGAGAAGGCTCCATTAGGAGCATTAACCGCCGTTACTTGTAAATCGGGAGGTGGAGTTAAATTAACATCCGTCGGCCCACCAGATCCCCAATTATCCCCTTCATTACCAACTTCGGTAACGTAGTTATAAACATCAGCTTGTACGAGGAAATAGTAATTGCCATCAATACCGCGAGGTAGGGTTACGGTTAAGCTGTTGCTATAACTATCATTCGGGTTGAGATAACTAGGATTAACTGCGTCTCCTAAATAGGTATCAGTATTGTCATAGGTAGTATCGAGGGACAGATAAACGCGATCGTACCAAACAGGCGCATTAGTAGCACCAGTACCGACATTTTTAACCGTCCATTGTACGACGGTTTCTTGACTGGAAAAAGCTGTCGTTGGTGCAGTTACCCCAGTAACTTGTAGGTTGGGAACTGGAGCAAGTTGTAAGGAAATCGAGCGATCATCTGTAGTGGTATTGTTCGATTCGTTCTGCGTTCCTTCAGCAATATTTCCGGAATAATCGGTCGTCACAACGACTCGATAGTTACCAGTTAAACTGAGGGGAACGCTGTAGGATTGAGTACGATTTAAGGAGGCTCCAGCAGCCAAACTACCCGAATATTCAAAAATTCCGACATACTGGGTTGCATTGGTCGCCGTATTAACTAAATACACATAATCATACCAAGTTCCTTCGGCGGTTGCTGAGCCTTGGTTTTTGACAGTCCAATTGATCTCAATTGGTTGTCCTGATAGAGTTTCAACTGGTGCGGTAATATCGCTTACTACTAAGTCAGGAGCATTCAAATTGATAGCGACAGCACGAGTATTGTTAGTCTCGTTAGTTTCCCCTTGACCTCCCGAACCATCAGCGACAAATATTAGATAACGGTTTCCTGTGGCAAAGTTGGGGAGGTTGATATTGCGAGTAATGCTGTAACTTGCACCGCCGGCTAATGGCGTTTGGGTGGAGATTAATTCTTGGGTGATGTAAGTGTCAGCATTAGCATCAAAAATAGCATCGTTGGAGAGGTAAATGCGATCAGACCAATCAGTGGGAGCGGCGCTTGTACCTTGGTTTTGTACTGTCCAAGAAACTTCAATACTCTTACCGACTGTTCCGGTTGCAGGTACGGAAGCATTAGAAACAATTAAATCGGGAGCAGTTAAACTGATAGCAACCGCAGCGAGGTTATTATTTTCGTTGATTTCCCCTTGATAATTGTCTCGATCTGCAACAAATAATAGATATTGATTACCGGGGGTAAAACTAGGTAGGGTGACATTCTTGCTGATGGTATAACTCGCTCCCGCAGCTAGGGGAGTTTGTGTCGCTATCCATTCCCAAGTAACTTGAACATCACCGCTATCTAAAGTTTGATTGCTAGAGAGATAAACTCGATCGTACCAATCCCTGGGAGCTTCTCCTGTACCGTTATTAGTGACAGTCCAAGTTAATTCAACTGTTTCCCCTAAAATGGCACTTGTCGGAGCATTGGTAGCAGTAACTTGGAGGTCGGAAGCGGAAATATTAATCGGTAGGGAATAGACATTATTGTTTTCGTCTGTCTCCCCTTGATAATTATAGTTGTCAGCTTTGAAGAGTAAATAGCGATCGCCAGTAGCGGTACTGGGTAAGGTAACATTGAGGGTGCGGCTATAGGTTGCTCCGGCTGCTAGGGGAGTAAATGAACCTTGCCAAACTTCTGTCAGATAAGTATCATCGCTATTACCGAAGATTTGGTCAGTAGAAATCACAACCCTGTCATACCAATCAGCATTAGCCGCAACTGTACCTTGATTCTTCGCATCCCAAGTAACGCTAATCGTTGCACCTATAGTTACCGATGCGGGTGCAGTAGCATTTGAGACAATTAAATCTGGTGCATCTATGCGGATAGGAGTGGCGAGATTATTATTATTTTCGTTGGTTTCTCCCTGTGCATTATTGCCATCAGCACGAACAATTAAGTAACCATTGCCAACGAAGTTTATTTGATTGGGTAAGGTAATATTTTGGGTTTTGCTATAGCTTCCGCCAGCAGCAACCGGAGTTTGTGCGGCGGCTGAAATACTGGTAATGAAGGTATCAGAACCGTCATAAGTATCATTACTTGACCAGTAAATATAATCAGTCCAATCGGCGGGAGCTTCTACTGTTCCCTGGTTCTGTACTGTCCAAGAAAGGCTGACTGTTTCCCCTAATGCTCCTGATTCTGGTGCAGTAGCATTACTAACAATTAAATCCGGCGCACCAATAGTAATGGCAATGGCCTGACTATAGTTGTTGTTTTCGTTAGTTTCCCCTTGATAATTATAGGCATCAGCGCGGAAAAAGATGTAATAATTTCCCGGTGTAACATTGGGTAAGTTAATACTGCGATTGATCGTGTATGTACCGTTTACGGCTAAGGGTGTTTGAGTGCTTATAAATTGTTCAGCAATGTAACTATCATTGCCATTGCCGGGTATATTATCAGAGGATAGGTAAATAACATCATACCAATCCGCTGGTGCATCCGTCGTACCCTGATTTTTTACCGTCCATGATACATTGATCGCTCCATTCACCACCCCACTACTGGGTGCAGTTGCTCCAGATATAATTAAGTCTGGCGCACCTAAAGTGATAGGAACAGCATAAGTATTGTCGTTTTCGTTCGTTTCTCCTTGTTGGTTGGAGTAGTAGTAGGAGTAAGAGTATTGATCTGTAACAAAGATCAAATATTTATCACCAGTTCCTGCATTACTAGGAATGGTAATATTTTGGGTGTCTGTATAACTGGTATTAGCGGCAAGGGGACTTCTTGCGGCTTCCCAGAAAGCGGTAATCCATGTATCTCCACTATCCCAAGTCTGATCATTAGACAGATAAACTGAATCATACCAATCAGCATCAGCAGAAACTGTACCGTTGTTCAACACTGTCCACGAAACTGATATGGATTGCCCTAAAATACCATTACTAGGCGCAGTCCCACTGGTAATAATTAAATTGGGTGCAGCAATATCAATCGCTTGAGCATAAACGTTATCGTTTTCGTTCGTTTCTCCTTGTTGGTTGTAGTAAGCATCTGTCTTAAATAGCAAATAGCCACTTCCTACTGCACTACTAGGTAAGCTGACTGTAAGACTTACTGTATAGGTTTCATTGGGTTCTAAAGGTAGTCCGTAGTCACTATAAATAACTTCATCACTGATAACTGTAATATCATCACTATCCCCATAGATATTATTCTTGGAAAAGACTACCTGGTCATACCAGTAGGAACTTCCTGTAGTCACAGAACTGTCATTTTTCCCTGTCCAAGATAGGGTAAGACTCTGACTAGCACTAGCGGTAGTCGGTGCTGTTACTTCGGTAATAATTAAATTGGGTACAGCAATATCAATCGCTTGAGCATAAACGTTATCGTTTTTGTTGGATTCTACTTGGTAGTTATAAACATCTGTCCTGAATAGTAAGTACCCACTTCCTACCGCCTGGACGGGTAAAGTAACGGTACTACTTGCTGTATAGGTTTCATTGGGTTCCAAGGGTAAGCCGTTGCTACTAGAGATATATCGCTCAGTAAGATAAATATCATCACTATCCCCATAGATATTATTCTTGGAAAAAACTACCCGGTCATACCAGTAGGAACTTCCTGTAGTCACAGAACTGTCATTTTTCCCTGTCCAAGATAGGGTAAGACTCTGACTAGCACTAGCGGTAGTCGGAGCGGTGACATTAGTGATAATTAAATTCGGGACAGCAATATCAATCGCTTGAGCATAAACGTTATCGTTTTCGTTCGATTCTGTTTGATAGTTAAAAGCATCTGTTCTCAATAGCAAATAGCCACTAAGCCGTTGCTACTGGAGATAAATTGTTCAGTAAGATAAATATCATCACTATCCCCATAGATATTATTCTTAGAGAATACTACTCGGTCATACCAGTAGGAACTTCCTGTAGTAACAGAACTGTCATTTTTTCCTGTCCAAGATAGGGTAATAGTCTCACTAGCACTAGCGGTAGTCGGTGCTGTTACTTCAGTAATAATTAAATTGGGTACAGCAATATCAATCGCTTGAGCATAAACGTTATCGTTTTCGTTCGATTCTGTTTGATAGTTAAAAGCATCTGTTCTCAATAGCAAATAGCCACTTCCTACCGCTTGTCCAGGTAGAGTAACGGTACTGCTTGCTGTATAGGTTTCATTGGGTTCCAAGGGTAAGCCGTTGCTACTAGAGATATATCGCTCAGTAACATAAATATCTCTGACCAGCAGTAGCGGTAGTCGGTGCTGTTACTTCAGTAATAATTAAATTGGGTACAGCAATATCAATCGCTTGAGCATAAACGTTATCGTTTTCGTTTGATTCTGTTTGATTGTTAAAAGCATCTGTCTTAAATAGCAAATAGCCACTTCCTACTGCACCACTGGGTAGGGTGACACTGGTATTAACCGTATAGGTTTCATTGGGTTCTAAGGGTAGTCCATAATAGCTGTCAATATAGTAATAGTAGTAGTAGGTTAGGGAAATATCATCACTATCCCCATAGATGTCATTGGTGGAGAAGACTACGCTGTCATACCAGTAGGAACTTCCTGTAGTCACAGAACTGTCATTTTTCCCCGTCCAGGATAGGGTAATACTCTGACCAGCAGTAGCGGTAGTCGGTGCTGTTACTTCAGTAATAATTAAATTGGGTACAGCAATATCAATCGCTTGAGCATAAACGTTATCGTTTTCGTTTGATTCT
>VYLN01000352.1_pt1 | contig 12228 bp, 13 predicted proteins | sample 5109471 | NCBI WGS metagenome assembly VYLN01 (sample SAMN12291806, study PRJNA351875) | freshwater metagenome | isolation source: freshwater lake | place: USA: Michigan, Lee Lake | collected 2013-08-06 | reverse complement strand
GAAATTGGTAAAAGCTGTTTGTAGGTGTCTTAACCCTTGTTGTAAAGGTACACAGCTTACTTCATTGAGAAAGTCTAATTCTTCTTGCTTTTTCCAATCGGTTAGCATTGAAGATGTTTCAGTATATCCTACTCTTTCTTGCTTTTCGTACCAAGCTTGTGTTCGTTCGTGGAGAGCTTTGTTGTAAACTAATCTTATACAGCCCAAAGTGCGCCGCAATAGCGACTCTTGTTCGGGTGTGGGGTAAAATCGGAACCAATAGGCTTTCTCCATGTCTTACATTCTAGCATATATTTGGTAAATGCGCTAGTATTTAACGGTAAAGCCGTCGTTCTACGACGGGGTTTCAGACCCAAAATTTTCGATGAAAAAGAATCAGCAGATTGCGTGCTAACAATTTAGACCACTGCTGTACATAACCTGTTATACTCTTGGGCAAAACGACTCCACCGCGATTGTTATGCTGGAAAATCCGGTCATGGCAGCTGCCGACCCTAATGAGCAGATACCTACTCTAGAATTATCCATCGTCATGCCCTGTCTCAACGAGGCGGAAACCCTGGCCACCTGTATCGGCAAAGCACGAGATTATCTGGAACGACAGCAAATTGCGGGAGAGGTGCTAATCGCCGATAATGGCAGTAGCGATGGTTCCCAAGAAATTGCCACTTGCCAATCCACTCAAAAAAACATAAGGTACTTTGTTAGTTTTAATATAAGCTAAAGCACAAGCATAACCTAAAATCACACAAAGTAGCACTGGATTATTTTGTTGAAAAGTTTGTGCATAGTGGAGAACGGTAGTACCTAGCAACCAAATCAAGCTAGCAGATGCCGCAATTTTCTCCTGAAAATCAAATAGTCTAAGTAACCAATAACAAGAGAGAACAACTAATACATTTAGAGGGATAACTACAAGAAAACTAACCGCAAATTCTCGTAATAAATAAGGCTTAATACTAGGAAAAACTTTAGAGAGTTGAGTGCCAATCCAATCTGCGGGCAACATTAATAAGGATTGTCCCATATCATAAGCTTCATATCGTTTTCCATCTACTCCTAAAACACCAACATGGTCTAATCGAGAGGAAGGATGATAATTTGGGGGTAAAGAAACTTCCTCAGTTCCTGTCCACAGAGCATGGGCCATTCTTAGCCTAACATCGGTATCTGGAGGTAAGTTGGCCGGATTGATTATTGTTATCCAGAGTAGGGCAATAAGAGCTACTTTTGTGACTGTTTTCATGATCATCTATTTTTAGGATCTGTTTGAAAATTTATAGGGCGTTGCTGATTTTAAGTATCAATTGTCCTCTCGGCAATTTTTAAAACCTAGCACTAAGGTAACTTGTGGATAGGAGGCACAATTTAGTATTCATGTCTTGATTCAGCGACACCGCTTTTTACTATCTTCTGATCTGCCGCTTCTAGGCTGGTAATTGCGTTTTCTGCCGTCAAAATAGGAGGAATATCAGTTAAACTGGCAGTTTGATAAACCTGTTCATTTCTAGCAAATAAATTGCTCATATCTTGATAATAATTAGAAGTGATCGATAATAAAACTCCCGCAAAAATATAGAGAGGTAAAGACAAAATAAAACCCTTCGCCCACTGATAAAATTCTACCAATAAAAACAACAATACACAACCCACAACCCATACTTTCATCACAGTTTTTTCTCCTATTTTTACGAGAAAAGGTGAGCAAAAAGCCCACCTTTTATTTAACTAATTCCAGTTAGAATTTATTCCATCACGGGAGCGATTAACTCGCGTCTTTCTCCCGAAATAACTTTCACCTTACCTTCCTCATCGATATCGACCATGGCCGTATCCCCATCAGAAACCCGTCCGGAGAGAATTTCCTCAGCCAGAACATCTTCCAACAGACGCATAATAGCACGACGTAAGGGACGAGCGCCGTAGGCCGGATTATAACCTTCCTCGATCAAGCGTTCTTTAAACTTATCAGTAACAGACAAAGTAATATTTTGTTCTGTCAGACGTTTAAACACATCCTTGAGCAGGATTTCGGCGATTTCCTTGACTTCTTCCTTATTGAGTTGACGGAAGACAATAATCTCATCGAGACGGTTAAGGAATTCAGGACGGAAATATTGTTTTAATTCCTCATTAACCAGCGATCGAATGCGATTATACTGGGCCTCGGCCTGATTATCGGCAAACTCGAAACCTAAACCACCGCCACCCTTCTCGATGACTTTAGAACCGATGTTCGAGGTCATGATCAACAGGGTATTTTTAAAGTCCACCGTGCGACCTTTGGCATCGGTCAAACGTCCATCTTCAAGGATTTGCAGAAGCATATTGAAGACATCGGGGTGAGCTTTTTCGATTTCGTCGAATAGCACCACCGTATAAGGACGACGACGCACCGCTTCCGTTAATTGTCCCCCTTCGTTGTAACCAACGTAACCCGGAGGCGAACCGATTAACTTAGAAACCGTGTGCCGTTCCATGTATTCCGACATATCGAGACGGATCATCGCATCTTCCGAACCAAAGAAATAAGCGGCCAGAGCTTTAGTTAACTCGGTTTTACCTACCCCCGTCGGACCGGAGAAGATAAAGGAAGCAATGGGACGGTTGGGATTTTTCAGACCGACGCGAGCGCGACGAATGGCACGAGACACCGCTTTAACTGCGTCCTCTTGACCGATGAGACGCTGATGCAGGGTATCTTCCATGTGCAGCAGTTTCTCGGATTCGGTTTCGGTCAGTTTATTGACGGGAACCCCAGTCCAAGAAGCGACGATGTGAGCGATTTCCTCCGCGTCAACAAAGGGTTCATCGTTGCCATCTTCGCCTTTTTTGGTGGAAGCGAGATTACGGATCTGGGTTTTGATTTCCATTTCCCGATCGCGCAATTCCCCGGCTTTCTCGAAGTCTTGACCGCGCACCGCATCATCTTTTTGTTTGAGAATTTGCCGCAGTTCTTTATCTAATTCCTTGGCTGCTGGGGGCAATTGGGAATTAATCAAGCGCACTCTCGAACCAGCTTCATCGATTAAATCGATCGCCTTGTCTGGTAAGAAGCGATCGCTAATGTAGCGATCGGACAATTTCGCCGCCGCTTCCAGGGCCTCATCTAAGATTTTTAGTTTGTGGTGCTGTTCGTAGCGTTCCCGGAGACCGTAGAGAATTTCGATCGTTTCTTCTACGGAGGGTTCACCGACCATAACCGGTTGAAAACGTCTTTCTAGAGCCGCATCCCGTTCGATATGTTTGCGGTACTCATCCAAGGTCGTCGCACCGATACATTGCAGTTCTCCTCGGGCCAAAGCCGGTTTGAGAATATTGGCCGCATCGATCGCCCCTTCGGCTGCCCCAGCACCGATGAGAGTATGAACTTCATCGATAACAAGGACGACGTTACCCGCTTGGCGAATTTCGTCCATGATTTTTTTGAGGCGTTCCTCAAATTCGCCGCGATATTTGGTTCCCGCCACTAGCAAGCCGATATCGAGGGTGACAACCCGTTTTTCTTCGAGAATGTCGGGAATATCCTTATTAGCGATGCGTTGGGCCAATCCTTCTGCGATCGCTGTTTTACCTACCCCCGGTTCCCCAATCAGGACTGGGTTATTTTTGGTACGACGGCCAAGAATTTGGATAACGCGCTCGATTTCCTTTTGTCGGCCGACCACGGGATCGAGTTTACCCTCGCTGGCCATTTGGGTTAGATTGGAACCGAATTCATCAAGAGTGGGGGTTTTAGTGCGACCTTGGGAAGATGAACCGGCGGCCACTTCGGCGGTTTCCCCTAACATTCTGATCACTTGGGTGCGAACTTTCGAGAGATCCACGCCGAGATTTTCCAGAACCCTAGCGGCCACACCTTCCCCTTCGCGAATTAGTCCTAAAAGGAGGTGTTCTGTGCCAATATAGTTATGGCCCAGTTGACGGGCTTCTTCGAGGGAGAGTTCTAAAACTCGTTTGGCTCTGGGGGTGAAGGGAATTTCCACGGCTACGAATCCGGAACCGCGACCGATGATTTTCTCCACCTCCACGCGCGCATCTTTGAGATTGACACCCATGGACTTGAGGACTTTGGCGGCAACTCCCGTTCCCTCTCCAATTAGTCCTAGTAAAATCTGCTCTGTTCCCACGAAGTTATGGCCAAGGCGGCGGGCTTCTTCTTGGGCGAGCATGATTACTTTAATGGCTTTTTCCGTAAATCTTTCAAACATAGCCTATCCATCACCTACACAAGCGACCCTAGATATGCTGATTTTAGCACGCCTTTTTAGTTTAGCCGTCTTTCAGTGATCAGTTATTGGGGAGCGGCCTGGAAACCTGCCGATAAGTTGTTCACCCTTGCATAATCCCCTAGGCTCGTGGTCATCCCCTTGCCCATTTTCAGGTCAAAACTCGAAGTATAAGCAGATTAAATATTACTACCTATTGACAAATTAGTATATATGTTGTATGACGGGTGACATACAGAAAGTTGACCCATATCGTTACTCTGGAAATTGTTATGCAAAAAGTTGACCTATAATATGTAGTTAGCCCCTTCTTTGTATTTAAAATAACGTTGGAGTTTCAATGTGGTTTGAGTTCCTAATACCTAAACGCCCAGTTTCTTTGCAGACAAAAAACCGAAAGAATCTCCAATCATGGAAAAATTTTGTCTGTGCTGAAGCCTGCAAAGACTGGTCAGGCGCTCCCCATAGCGGCAACGAGTTGCATTTAACTTTGATTTACCTTTGCGATGATGATCCTGTAGATGTTGATAATATTATCAAGCCCATTCAGGACGCTCTTGTTGGGGCAATTTATGATGACGATTTATTAATATCCGATGTAGAATCTCACCGGCGTCCACTAACAGGTGTGTTTGATATAGCAAAGCACCCCGTGTTACTTGTTGATGGCATATTATCAGGTACAGAATGCGTTTATGTCAGGATAACCGACGCTCAGCCACTGGAGAATTATTTGATATGAATAGCCCAAAAGAAATTCACGATGCCCTTATGAGAAGAGTCGCTCAAAGGTATGAGAAAGAAGGCTATAGGGTTTTTATTGAACCTCAAAGGCAAACTCTGCCTTTTAACTTAGGTTCATATCGCCCTGACCTTCTGGCAATGAAATCTGAAAATGACGGCTATATTATTGAAATAAAGAGCAACGCCAACCGTGTATCAGTAGATCAGTTTCGTGAACTTGCTGAAACTATCGCCCAGCACAACGGTTGGCGCTTTTTGCTGGTTACGGGAGATGATATTTCTCTTAATGAATCAGAGCAAAAAAGTGAAAAACTTTTACTTTCGTGGGAACAAATATTTACCAGAAAAGAAAAAGCGGAAAAGCTCCTTTCTCTTGGCGAAATTGAAGGGGCATTCTTAGCGTTTTGGGGAATATTTGAAGCCACGATGCGTAAACAAGCAGAACAAGCTTCAATCCCAATAGAGCGTTTCCCAACATCATCCCTAATAAGGCATCTATACTCACAAGGTGAACTTTCTATCGAGCAATTTGATAAAACCACAGAACTACTCACTGTTAGGAATCAGTTAGTTCACGGTTATCAATCGCAAAACTTGGAAAAAGAAGTCGTTGAACTTCAAAAATTGGTATCCGAATTACTGGAATTGTGGCATCCAAAATAAAATTTGCGTCCCAAAATGAGCGGGGTTAACAACCGCTTGCACGTGGACGGCGGGGGATTCTCCCCGCCCCAGCCGTAGGGTGCGTTCCCTAATGCAACTTCTACTGCTCCAGCGATCGATTTTGGGGAACGCACCATGCACATTGATTGAACTTGTGAGTCTAAGTGCGATGCCGCTCTTGTAGTCCTAGTGCGATCGCAATCTTGTAGGGTGCGTTTCCTAGGGCAACTTCTACCGCTTAAGCGATCGATTTTGGGGAACGCACCATGCACATTGATTGAAGCTGTGAGTCTAAGCATCGTAGGTTGGGTTGAGGGAAACAATACTGGGGCGAAAATAGCTCAATTCGCTGGAAAAAGCGAAACCCAACCACCCCAAAGGTTACTCTTTGTTGGGTTTCCTTGGGTCAACCCAACTACAATAATTGCTGCTCTATTGATCGCCCATTTTCAGGTCAAAACTCGAAGTATAAGTAGATTAAATATTACTACCTATTGACAAATTAGTATATATGTTGTAAACCTATATTTTTGTTAATGGTGAGGCGCAAGGTCTCTGGTTTTGGGAAACTCTAGAACTGCGGAAGGGGCTGTAAGCGAACGGTAATCAGTTATCATTAAGAAAACGCTGGATCGTTAACTTAACACAATTAGCCCCACAATACCACCAGAAAAGCTTGAAAAACGGGGAACCGGTTATGCCAACCACCTACGATTGCGATTTAATTCTCTGGGCCCAGGATACGGCTCAACTTTTGCGGGAACAACGCTGGGATGCCATTGACTGGGAGCATTTAATCGAGGAAATCGAGGATTTGGGGAAAAGTGAACGCAGTGCGATCGGTTCTCAAATGGAGCGAATTTTGATTCATCTCCTCAAGTGGCAATATCAACCCCAAAGGCGCTCCGATAGTTGGCTGGATTCCATCAATGATGGGCGATCGCAAATTCGTCGTAAATTAGAGGATAGTCCCAGTTTACGCAGTTATCCCGCGCAAATTTTGGACAAGGAATATACCAGAGCGCGTCAAGAAGCCGCCAGACAAACAGGTTTAGTCCTTAGCATTTTTCCAGAGTTTTGTCCCTATACTATCGCGCAGGTGATAGAAGATTGGTTGCCCGGTGATAGCCTTGATTAAAGGTTAAATAATACTAAATCCGGTTATTAAAGACTGATTATTTATTCTCCCTTTTGCATGAGTGCCTTTTGCCTGTCTTGATATGTAGCCTATACTCAACCGATTTAGTATAAGTTGTTTCCCATCCCTCGATCGCTTGACTATTGATCGCCCATTTTCAGGTCAAAACTCGAAGTATAAGCAGATTAAATATTACTACCTATTGACAAATTAGTATTTTATGTTATGAAACGGGTTGATATACAGAAAGTTGACCCATATCGTTACTCTGGAGAGTTTTATGCAGAAAGTTTCCGTATAATATGTAGTTAGCCGCATCAGATTTCCAAAGGAGAAAGAATGTCTAAAATAAAAACTGGAATCGTCGTAGGTATGGCGTTTGCTATCGGAGTTATTGTCGGGGGCTATTTGTTTTCCGAGTCTCAGCCCCGTTCCATTTTGGCCCTTCCGGATTGTCAAAATTGTTTGAGCCCTGCCGGTGCAGCGGGTTTGATCGCATCCGTTGGAATCCAAAAGTTTCCAGGTGCTATGCCTTTAGTGGTTGCGGAAACAGAAAAAACGTTCGTCATTCAACATCCCGCCCCATCTGCAAGAATTCACTATGTGGCCATTCCTAAAAAGGACATCAAAAATATCGGCTCAGTAGCAGATGAGGACATGGCATATTCAACCGTTGCTGATTTGAGATATGAATCTTCTTTTGTGGGATTTTTAAAACCTAGACCCAAACTAACTTTTGGATGGGTGCAAGGTTGTCATTCATACCTTGATTCAGCAACGCCAGAGATTTATCAATCTCAGGTGCGCCCCCAAGTCGAGGAGGGCAATCATGGGAAGATTGTAGCAATCAACATTGAAACAGGAGCTTTTGAAGTAGCAAAAGACAGCCTCACAGCTTCCGATCAACTTTTAGCCCGATTGACCGATGCTCAAATTTGGTTCGTAAGAATCGGACATCGAGCAGTTCATCGAGTCGGTTTGATTGGGGCAAATTTATTTCAATGATTAATCAACTCTACGCTTGTTTTTGCACAATCTTCTCACTCAATTCTAGGAAGATGGGACAATATTGGATTAAGTACTAATAACTTAATATCTTATAGAGTTTTTCAAAAAGCTTGAGTTGTGTCAATGATCAGGAAACCTAACTATTTTCTAACCAAACGATTAGGAAACAGTTATGTTATGATTTTCAGAGTAAGCCTGAGATGATAAGACACCATGAAAAATCGCATCTTTACTGTTATTTTGTACAAAGAAGATAATATGTTCATTGCTGAATGTCCAGAAGTTGGTACAGTAGATCAAGGAGAAACAATTGAGCAGGCGATTGCTGGATTGAAAGAAGCCACACGGCTTTACCTAGAGGAATTTACCTTACCAGAAACATCCCCTAGATTTGTGACCAGTATTGAGGTTAGTTATGCCTAAGCTGCCACGAATCTCTAGTCGGGAGGCAATTCGCTCTCTTGAACGCTTAGGCTTCGAGGAAGTTCGTCAAACAGGTAGCCATGTTGTGATGAAGAAAGAAACCGAAGAGGGCAAAATTGGTTGTGTTGTCCCTGTATATCAGGAATTGAAGGTTGGTACATTAAGTGGAATTCTGAAACAAGCCCAAGTCACAGTTGAAGAGTTCATTGAACATCTGTAAAGTCTGACAAATCACTGCACTCGACGTGATACCAAAAGTATTTAGTCCCCCCAGAGAACCCCCTTGAGCCACCTAGCACACTTTCCTCTTTTTGTCAAATTTTATGTTAAGAAAAATGTAACTAATGGATAGGGGGACTGTCAAAGATTAACCGTCTTCGTATTCGGGGATTCTTTCCTTTTTCTTCTCGGTGATATTGATGCGGGGGGGATTGTAATCCGGTTCCACATCATCATCCCACATATCATCTTCGGCCTTATCTTCGTAATCGTCGTACTGAGGACGAGAAAAGCTTTCTGTGCGTTCTAACCGCGCCTCTCCCCAGTTATCTTCTTCTTCCTCGTATTCTTCCTCATAATAACGAGCTTCGGCCCGTTTTTGCGGTGGGGGAGTGGCGCGCAGGGGTTCTTTTTCCCATTCGTCCTCGTTCCAGCGTTCTTCCACGGGTTTAGCGGCCTCCACAGGAGTGCGGAGGGGAATACCCGTACCTAACTGATTTTCTGGGCGAGCAGCGGGGGTATAATAAGCTTCTTCTTCTTCTCTTTCCCAGGGGGGACGACCAATACCCAAACGTTCCAAAACTCCCACACTAACTTGGGTGAGACGTTCCTCGGCCCCTTCAAAAACGATTAAGCGATTCGGACCGCTGCTAACCACTTCTTCAATGGCAATTTCGTAGGTACTGATCAATTGTTCGGGGATAAGAGGCAATCCCAGGGAAGCGATGATAATGGAATGTAATTGACCACTAAGGGGATCAAATTGATAATCGCGGACTTTGCCTAAAGGTTCGCCGGTTTCCGTGATCACGTCACTACCGATTAAGGGAGTATAAGCATCGATATCGACGGATTCCAAGACGTTATCATCTTCAACGAGAACCACGTCTCCTGTCTGACTGATGCTCGATAAATACATATATTGAGGCATTCCCGACAGGGAGAGGATATTATCGCGGAGTCCCAGGGCAACCACTTCTCGTTGATCGATATCTACTAGGATATCTTTAACAACGCCGAGTTTTTTGCCTGTATTGCGAGTGATAACCTGTGTATTTAAAAATTCTGAACGTAAGCGACTATTCTCTGTGATCATTTTTTCCTATGGGTAGGCGTTAGGGCGTGGGAATACGAATTATTGTAGGCTTAATATATAGGGCGAGATTGAGGGTTAATTTACCGATATTAGCTTAGATATTAAAGTTCCCTGAGATTAACACTTTTTTTGGCCTTGTTTGGGCGATAGTTTTGGGTGATAGATAAGGTTAAACCCATTTTAGCTAATTCTTTACATTTTTTTAGTAACAACAAAGCAGGAGCTAGAGAGAAACTCCCTTGACTCCTGCTGCCTAGATTCTGATTACATAGTTAAAGACTGCACCTCAGTTTCGATCAGTTTAGCCAAGTCTTGCAGGAAGGAGGCTGCATCGGCCCCGTAGATGACTCGGTGGTCACTGGTGAGATTAACCGTCATCTGTTTTTGCACTCCGAATAAACCATTATTGTGGACGACGATTTGGGGACGGGAAGCGCCCACTGCCAGGATCGCACCTTGGTTGGGAGGTAAGATAGCGGTAAAGCGATCGACTCCGAACATTCCCAGATTAGAAATGGTAAAAGTACCGCTATTGTATTCTTCCGGTTGCAGTTGTTTACTGCGAGCGCGATCGACTAAATCTTTCCAACTGCGGGATAGGGAATAGATATCCATCTGGTTAGCAGAGCGCAAAACCGGCGTAATTAAGCCACCATCGGGCATAGCTACGGCTACGGCCACGTTAATCGCCCCGTGGTATTGGATTCCTGCGTCGCTATAGCTGGCATTAACTATAGGATGTTTAGCGAGGGTGTTGGCTACTGCTTTTGCTAACAGGGCCGTCATGGTGACACCCTTGGATTTTAGCTGTTGATAGAGTTGATCCAGTGGGTCGGTGGTGATAGTGTAGCCCACTTGGAAGGTGGGAACCTGTAGGCTAACCGACATATTCTGAGCGACGGCTTTTTGCAGAGTGGTGAGGGGAACAGTCCGACCGACCGGAGCGCTGGCCGGAATCGGGGCTTTAGGAGCCGCTACAGGCACGCTGACGGGTTGCGGGGGAGTAATGACGGGAGCGGGGGCGGTGCTGACTTTTCCTGTCGCTTTTTCTACGTCTTCGGCGGTAATTCGTCCGTGGGGACCGCTACCCACTAGGGTTTTCAGATCGACCTTTAATTCTTTAGCCAGTTTTTTGGCCCTGGGAGAGGCGACTAAACGGCCATTATCTTTAACGGCGGCGACGGGGATCGAAACGGGAGGCGGAGCGATTTCTGGGGTCTCTACGGGCTTGCTAGGGGCGGCGGCGGCGGTTTTTCCCTGAGCTTTGGCAAGTTCAATTTCCGCTTCAGTTTCGGCGATATAGGCGATCGCTTCCCCTACGGGTGCTTCTTGGCCAGCTGCCACTAAAATTACAGCGAGATAGCCATCATAAAACGATTCTACGTCCATGTCGGCTTTGTCGGATTCGACCACTAACACCGTTTCCCCTTTGCTGACTTTTTCCCCGGGGGACTTCACCCAAGAAACTATTTTTCCTTCGGTCATGGTGGAACTGAGCGCGGGCATGAAGATATCTCGAATCATGGTGGAGTGCTTCTATCTCTAATGTTTTGAGCCATAGGGCATTTTACCACAGTTGATGGGGTGTGGGGCTTTTCAGTGAGCAGTGAGCAGTAAACAGTAATCAGTGAGTAGTAAACAGTAATCAGTGAGTAGTAAACAGTAATCAGTGAAAAGCAAGCTCCGAACTTGTCACTTAATACTATTGACTGAAAACTCACATCTGGTAACTGATAACTGATAACTGATAACTGATTACAGATGGAAAAAGAGAAGGGAAAACAGCCCCTTCTCCGTCGTATCTAGACAAAAATTGTTCTAGTTGCCAACATGGACAGGTTGTGCTTGCAGAGATTCGACTAAACCGCGCACGGCTGCCACCATAGCCACTTCATTATCCAATTGATTGATCGCCGAACCAACACCGATACCGGCCGCTCCAGCAGCGATCGCCATGGGGGCGGTGACAATGGATAAACCGGAAGCGCAGAGGACGGGAACCTTAACCGCATGGGAAATAGCGTGGGCTGCCGCTAGAGTCGGGGCAGCTTTTTCAATCAGTCCCAAAATACCGGCGTGAAGGGGTTGACTGCTAGTGCCGCCTTCGGTTTGAATAATGTCAGCACCCTGACTAACTAAAGCTTCCGCTAGTCTCACCTGTTCATCGAGGGGCAGCAGATGGGGAACTGTCACAGACAGGGTTATTTCGGGCAGTAAGTCGCGAGTTTGACGGGTTAGGGCTAAAACTTCCGCAGCCTCAAAAATGCGTCCTTGAGCATAAAAACTATCGAAATTACCGATCTCAATTAAATCGGCCCCGGCCGCCACTGCCATCACCAACAATTCTGGTTCAACGGCCGATACACACACGGGTAAATTTGTCAAGGCTTTTACCGCCCGAATTAGGTCAGCATTAGCGGCAATATCGACAAAAGTTGCTCCTCCGGCGGTAGCGGCTTTAACTACTGAGAGAACCTGCGAGCGATCGAAATTATTTAACCCACTGATCACTTTCAGGGCATGACGACGGGCGAAGGCTTGCTGTAAGGTAAAATTGATCATCGAAAATTTTGGGTCTGAAACCCCGTCGTGAAACGACGGCTTTACTGTTAAATATTAACACATTTACCAAATATATGCTAAAATGTGAGACATGGAAAAAGCCTATTCGTTTCGATTTTACCCCACACCCGAACAAGAGTCGCTAT
>VYLN01000190.1_pt1 | contig 12298 bp, 10 predicted proteins | sample 5109471 | NCBI WGS metagenome assembly VYLN01 (sample SAMN12291806, study PRJNA351875) | freshwater metagenome | isolation source: freshwater lake | place: USA: Michigan, Lee Lake | collected 2013-08-06 | reverse complement strand
CGAGTAGGCTTTTTCCATGTCTCACATTTTAGCATATATTTGGTAAATGCGCTAGTATTTAACGGTAAAGCCGTCGTAGAACGACGGGGTTTCAGACCCAAAATTTTCGATGATGGGATGGCAGTCCGCCTTGGTAGTAAGTCTATCCTTGCCCTTATCGATCCTGATGGTCTTTGCTGGTATGAATCTCTGGCAAATTCCCCTACATCAAATGTCGGTGACAGGAATTGTTATTGCTTTGGGACTTTTGATCGATAACGCTATTGTGATTGTCGATGAACTGCAAAAAGGACTACGGACCGGAATAGCTCACGAACATATTGTTGCTGAAACCGTTAAACAGTTAGGGATTCCCCTCTTAGCTTCTACCCTAACCACGATTTTGTCTTTTATGCCGATCGCTCTTTTGCAAGGAGGCACCGGCGAATTCGTGCGTACTATCGCCCAAACAGTGATCTTAGCCTTGGTTAGTTCTCTAATTTTGTCCCTAACGATTATTCCTGTCCTCAGTTTACGTTTATATCAACTGACTCATCGATCGCACCAGACAAAAACCCATTGGTGGGATACGGGAATTAATTTACCGCTCCTAACGGGGTTGTATCGCCAAATTTTGAAGTTAATTCTCTATTTTCCCGTATTAGGTCTGGTTATTGGCTTGATTATTCCAATTGCTGGCTTTGTTGTCGCCGGCACTCTCCCGGAAGAATTCTTTCCGCCGGCAGAACGAGATCAGTTAACCCTAGAAATCGAACTGGCCCCCACCACAACCCTAGAAGTAACTCAGGTAAAAGTGGCTCAAGCTGAAAAAATACTGCTAGATCATCGAGAAATTGCAGAAGTTCACTGGTTTTTAGGGCGTAATGCTCCCCCCTTCTACTATAATCTCTCCGATGGCGTCAAAGACTCTCCTAATTTTGCCCAAGCATTGATTCAACTTCGGCAAGTTTCTGATGATCCCCAATTGATCGAAACCTTACAAAAACAATTAAGTCAAGCTCTACCGATGGCTAGGGTATTAGTCAGCCCCCTAGAACAGGGTCCACCGGTGGGCGCCCCGATCGAAATTAGGGTTTATGGCTCAGAATTGGAGATGTTAAGGAAAATTGGCGAGTCCTTACGGGAAGAACTGGCAAAAATACCCGAAATAACCTATTCTGTTGCTGATTTAAGTGAAATTCAAGCTAAATTAGCCTTAAAAATTAATGAAGAAAAAGCTCGACTGATTGGTTTGGATAATGCGGCGATCGCAAGTCAATTGGATAACCTTTTAGAAGGTTCTGTGGGTGGCTCGATTTTAGAAGCAACGGAAGAATTACCCGTACGAGTCCGAGTCGGTAATCGCGATCGCGAGCAACTGCCACAAATTGCCTCTTTAAATATTCTCGGTAATTCCGCCACTGCTGAACGGGCGAATATTTCCCTTTCCTCCGTGGCAGAATTTGATTTTCTCCCCGAATTAGCCACGATTCCTCGACGAAATGGCAAGCGAATTAATACGGTGAAGGCCTATGTTCAAGCTGATGCGATCGCTGCAACGGTTTTAGACGAATTTCGCCAAAACTTAGAATCGGGCAAATTTTCCCTTCCGCCAGGGTATCGGCTCGAATTTGGCGGAGAGGAAGAAGAAAGAGATACGGCTGTGGCTAATCTAATTGCTAGTGTGGGAGTCTTGACGATTCTAATGCTATCAACCCTTGTTCTTTCTTTTAACTCCTTCCGTCTTGCTGCTCTAGTTACTGTCGTCGGTATTAGTTCGATTGGACTAGCCTTATTTTCCCTCTGGTTATTTGAATATCCCCTAGGATTCATGTCGATTTTAGGCACTATCGGCTTAGTTGGGGTTTCCGTTAATGATTCTATTGTCGTGGTAGCGGCTTTACAAGCTTTACCCCCCCATCTTCAACGCCAACGAAAGGCAATCCGGGAAGTGGTCATTGCTTCCACCTGTCACATTCTCACCACTACCTTAACCACGGTGACGGGATTTGTGCCATTATTTCTCTACGGCGGCGCTTTTTGGGAACCCCTCGCTCTCTGTATTTCCATCGGGGTGATGGGAACTACCCTAAGCGCACTGGTATTTGTCCCGTCGGGATGGTACTATCTCGCTCAAGCCCAAAAGGTTTCCCCTCTGTCTGTTTCTGAGTAGCTTGATTAAATACCACTTTTGTAGAGACGTTGCCTAGCAACGTCTCTATTGATTTGGGTAAAAATACCCTGAAAGTCCTCTCGGCTCCACCGCTCTTATCGGATAAAATACGGAGAATTGGCTGGGTTAAATATAATCGAGTTTGAACAATAGATAAGTTTTTTAACAAGAGTAGTTTCAGATACTGATTACCCGATGGACTGGGGTAGAATTGGAAAAACCAGTCAAACTGTTTTAGCCAAGCTATTTAACTATGATTAAAATTAACTTGCTGTTCGGGTTATCTTCCCTTAAAAAATCGATAAAAAACTTTACATAAACTCAAAAGAGAGCCTGATAACTAACTCATCTAAAAGCTGAGTTAGTTATCAGACGAAGTTTTTGGGTGCTTTTGTTGATTACTTCTTAACCACCATCTTAAAGTAGAAGAAGGGAGATGAAAGTTAATCAGTTACTAAGACTCTACGAACAAGGAGAGCGGGATTTTTTAGCCATTGACTTGATGAGTCTAGATCTACAACAAGTGACTCTAATCGCTGTCAATTTTGCGGCGGCCAATTTGTGCGGAACTAATTTGAGTCGCTCTTTTCTGACTAAATCAAATCTGCGGGGAGCGAGTTTGAATTGGGCGAATTTAACCTATGCCAAATTAAGTCAAGCGCAATTAGTGGAAGCGGACTTAACCAAAGCCAATCTCACCGGGGCCTTTATGGTACAGGCAAACCTGCGTAACTCGCGATTAAGTGGGGCGGATCTTTCCCATGCTAATCTCCGGGGGGCGAATTTATGCGGGGCGAATTTATGCGGGGCGAATTTATACTTAGTTAATCTCCGGGAGGCAACCCTAGATAAAGTCAATCTCAATTGGGCTAATTTGCAGGAAGCGCGGTTAAGTGGGGCTAAATGTCGTCAGATTTCCGCAAGGGAAGCCAATTTTAGCGGCTCTTTTCTTAAAGAGGTGGACTTTCAAGGGGCTAATTTAGAAAGGGCTAATTTTAGCGAGGTACGTCTGACGGGTAGTGATTTACGCGGGGCCAATTTAGCGGGTGCTAATCTAGCGGGAGCTCGTTTACAAGAGGTAAATCTACAGGGAGCGGACTTGAGGGGTGCTAACTTGACGGGGACTTGTTTTGAGAGCGTCACCGGTTGGACAGAAACCGCCCAAGAAGATGATATTTTTCCCCTAGACTGGTTTCAGCCCCGTTTTGCCACTTAAAAGTCAATATATCTGCCGAAAGCCCCTCCTTTTCCTATCGATTAACGATTAGCTGGAGTGGTTAATCTTTGGTTAGGAATGGGGATTGGGGGAGCATTATTCGGCTCATCCTCGAAGGGTAAAGCAGGGGGAGGAGGAGGAGTGGTAGCACTGGGAGATGGTGCTGGAGATGGCGTGGGATTAACGGCAGCGGGGGGACTTTTCGGGGTGACGACGGGTGCGGGAGAGCTAAAACCGAGGAGAGCTTTGCCAAAGGGAAAAACATTAGCCCAGCGTTGAATATTGGGATGGCCAAACCAATCTTGACGGGATACCTTCACCGAGAGGAGAGGTGCGATCGCCCCTGATTTTTCGGCCGTTATCAATAAATCAATTTTATTAAGACCCTGTTGTTGATTAAAACGACTGATGATAGTTTTCTCTGCTAATTGCGATGCTCTAGTCAATAATCCTTCGTAGGATTCTCCCCGTTTAACTGTGATGGGAAGATTAACAGTGGATTGAGCAAAAACCACATCAACGGCGATAATTCCCGTCAGCAGCGTTAAAACAGTAATAGACTTGTACATAGGACAGACGGTTAAACAGACACTCCCTGGCTAGGGTCGGGATCTTCCCTGTTAGAGTTCCCCGATCGCTTTCTTAAATTACCACGATCGATCTCTGGCCACAATTGAAAATTTTCCGGTAGCAAAATCGTCCTTGGCTCCTAGCAATAGGCAATAGGGGAATAATTAGGGCTGGCTGAATAAATCTAAAAACTTTGTTGGATAATATCTTTAGGCTTTTTTGCCATCAAAAAGTGCCAGCCATTGGAGTGATCAGAGGGGAAAATTCCGGGACTTTTTCCCTGAAAATTAGGCAATTGACCACCTGAAAATGGCTAAAACCCCACACCCGACACCCCACCCCCACGAAAAACTGTTTCAGCATAACCTAATTATATTTGGCTATATCGACCAGAGGGTTTTAATTATGACACAAACTAGCGAAACCGTTACCTATTCCCTTGAATCTGTCCTCAAAGAAATTAAAGATAGTATTAAAGAGGTTAATCAGAAAATTGACTCTCTCCAAAGAGATGTTAATCAAAAATTTGACAGTCTCCAAAGAGATGTTGATCAGAAAATAGACAATCTCCAAAGAGATATGGATCAAAAATTTGACAGTCTCCAAAAAGATGTTAATCAAAAATTTGACAGTCTTCAAAAAGATGTTAATGATTTAAAGGTGGAAGTCACAGAAATCAAAGGAGATATTAAAACTCTTGATCAGAAAGTCGAAACAATGGATAAACGACTGGAAAAAGTCGAAGATAGTTATGCAATCCTAGTTAAAGATATTGCGGACTTGAAAGGGTTTAAATCCCTGATTATCCCCATGGTTGTGGCTTTTTTAAGTGCCGTGGTCACTTTGGGATTGCGCGGCTTTTTTCTTGGCAATAAACCTTGATTTTTTATTTCAAGAAAGTAGTTATTTTCAAGAGGTTTTTAATGATGACACAAACTAGCGAAACCGTTACCTATTCTCTCGAATCTGTCCTGAAAGAAATTAAAGATAGCATTAAAGAGGTTAATCAGAAAATTGACTCTCTCCAAAGAGATGTTAATCAAAAATTTGACAATCTCCAAAGAGATATGGATCAAAAATTTGACAGTCTCCAAAAAGATGTTAATCACAAATTTGACAGTCTCCAAAAAGATGTTAATGATTTAAAGGTGGAAGTCACAGAAATCAAAGGAGATATTAAAATTCTTGATCAGAAAGTCGAAACAATGGATAAACGACTGGAAAAAGTCGAAGATAGTTATGCAATCCTAGTTAAAGATATTGCGGACTTGAAAGGGTTTAAATCTCTGATTATCCCCATGATTGTAGCTTTTTTAAGTGCCGTGGTAACTTTGGGATTGCGCGGCTTTTTTCTTGGCAACAAACCTTAAATATATCAGGGGATATTTTAATCATCAAGTTTATTTTGTACTCTACCAATAAAATCCATGAGTTTTTGTATTAATCCTCATTGTCCTAAACCGAAAAGTATCACGGAGAGTCGTTACTGTCAATCCTGTGGTTCCGACTTGCTTTTAAATGGTAAATATCGAGTCACAAATTTATTGAGTGCCAAAGGTGGATTTGGTAATACCTATGAAGTGATAGATGAACATAAAATACCCAAAGTATTAAAAGTTCTTACCTACGATTCCAGTAAAGCTATTGATTTATTTCAACAGGAAGCCAATCTTTTAAAACAATTAAATCACCCCGGTATTCCCAAAGGAGAAAACTATTTTATTTATCATCCCCGGGAGAGTCAAACTGCTTTACACTGTTTAGTTATGGAGAAAATTGCTGGTATTGACTTAGAAGAATATCAAAAACAAAGAGGATTTAAACCGATTGATTATAATCTCGCTTGTGATTGGTTAACTCAGTTAGCTAATATTCTCTACGAAGTTCATAAACATAAATTCTATCATCGTGATATCAAACCCTCTAATATTATCTTAAAACCCGATGGTCAATTAGTTTTAATTGATTTTGGAGCGGCGCGACAAGTCACTAAAACCGTCCTAGCAGGAGGCAAAAATACAGGAATTTATACCCCCGGATATGCTCCTCCCGAACAATCTCGCGGTCACTCTGTCCCCCAGTCAGACTTTTATGCTTTGGGCAAAACTTTCGTCTTTTTGTTAACCGGTAAAGAACCCAGTGATCCGAAAATTTATAATATTAATACCAATGAATTTAACTGGCGTAAATATACCCCAAATATCCCTTCTCGATTAGCAGATTTTATCGATAATTTAATGGCAGAAAAACCTATTGATCGACCTAAAGACACCAAAACTTTGCTAAAAATTATTACTGATATTAAAGCCAATCCCCATCAAACTAAAAAAACTAAAAAAACTAAAAAAACTAAAAATTCTTCTCTTGAAAAACCTAAAATTATTCCTATTCCCAATCCTGCACTTATTTCTTTACTCGCTGCAATTTCTCCCAGTTATGCTGGGTTTTGGCTCCGTTTAAAAGCCTCTTTAATTGATTCTTTTATCGTTCTTATTATCGCCGCTTTATTAGGTGGTTATATCTGTTTTCGCTTACAACAATGGTCAACTTTTCAAGATTTAAACCTTGATTTTGATATAGCCAAAGAAATCTGGGTTTACTACGCAGCAGGATTAAGTGCAGCTGGAACAACAATTTTTGGTTTTGCTTTATTTATAGCAGCAATTATCTATAATATTCAAGCCAAAATTAACTTTACTCACGAGCATATTGCCATCCTGACTGCTCTCGGTTTAGGAATAGTTATTAAATGGTTATATTATGTTTTCTTAGAATATCTTTTTAAAGCCACTATTGGTAAAATGTTTTTTGATTTATCCGTCACCGATAGCGAAGGAAGACGCATATCTTTTGCGAGAGCCAATCGCCGCTACTTACTAAAATTTATCTCCACTGCTCCCTTATATTTGGGCTTTTTACTGGCAGCCTGGACAAAGAAAAAACGCGCCCTTCATGACATGATTTCCGGTACACAAATCCGCAAAAAAAGTAACCAGAACCTAGAAAAGTAGGGAGATGGGAGCAGGACGATAGGATAAAATCAACTACAATAGGGACAAGATATTCCTGCTTGGTAATTGGGGGATTGTTTATCTTTTTCATCGATGGGATGACCGCAAGCGGGACACATTTCATAATGTCCTACCTCTAAATTAGCTGTTAGTGCCACTCTTTGATCGAAAACGAAACATTCTCCTTGCCAAAGACTCTGATCGGGACTAACTTCTTCTAAGTATTTCAAAATACCTCCCTCTAGCTGATAAACTTGAGAAAAGCCTTGATTTAATAAAAAAGCTGCCGCCTTTTCACAGCGAATTCCCCCCGTACAAAAAAGAGCTATTTTTTTATCGTTAATACTATCAAAATTGTCCTGAATATACTCAGGAAATTGGCGAAAATGCCCTATTTCAGGGTTAAGCGCTCCCGCAAAAGTACCGATCGCCACTTCATAATTATTACGAGTATCGATAACTACCACGTCCGGCTCTTTCAGCAATTGGTTCCACTCTTCAGTTTTGAGATGAATTCCTGTTTTTTCGAGAGGATTAGCCTTGGGTTGACCAAAAGTCACAATTTCCTTTTTTAAGCGAATTTTTAAGCGTTGAAAGGGCAAATAATCGCAAACAGACTCTTTCACCTCTAGATTAGCTAAACGAGTATCGGTTTTTAACCAACTAATCACCTCGGCGATCGCTTGACTGTTCCCGGCGATCGTTGCATTAATCCCCTCGGCTGCCAGAAGAATAGTTCCTTTAATTCCTCTTTCTTGGCAGTATTTTTGTATTTCTGGCTGTTTTTGACGATAATCTGACAAAGCCACAAACTGGTAAAAAGTGGCGACTAGATAAGACATGGCAGGCAAGGGAAAAATTAACTTGTAATATTTTTCACTATAGGTTATGATAACGAAAGTGTCCTAAAAACCAGATCGGGGGTTTAGCTCAGTTGGTAGAGCGCCTGCTTTGCAAGCAGGATGTCAGCGGTTCGAGTCCGCTAACCTCCATAGCATCTCCCCCATAGTCCTGACTGATTCACTTTTGCTTGGTGATTAGCTCAAGTCTTTTTGGGAAGACAATTAGCTAGGGTTGCCGAAAAAGTTTTTCCTGGGGGCAGGGTGTAGGGTGTAGGGTGTAGGGTTTAGAGGGAGTCGTCTTGGAGTCTCCCCAAAACGAAAACTTCGTACCTCACCATTAAGATAACTGCTATCAATGATGTCTCGTACCTATCAAGCTACTGGAATCAATCTGCAAGGAATGGCCTTCGGAGAGGCCGATCGCCTCTTAACTATTTTGACCGCCGAATATGGTTTAATTAGAGCCATCGCTCCCGGTGCGCGCAAGTATAAATCTTCCCTGCGGGGTAGAAGTGAACTATTTGTGGTCAATAATCTGTTAATAGTCGCAGGAAAATCCCTAGATAAGGTCGTTCAAGCCGAAACTATCGAATCTTATCCCAAATTAAGTCAAAATCTCGCCAAACTCACCGTTAGCCAATACCTCTGCGAACTGGTTTTGGCGATCGCACTGAGCGAACAACCCCAGAGGGAATTATACGAATTAATCTGCGGCCATCTGGCCAGAATTGAAGTCCTCGACGAAAATCAATACATACTTCCCTATCTTTGTCAAGCAATTTTTCATTTCTTAATAATTGCTGGCTTAGTGCCGCAAGTCCATAACTGCCTGTTGACGGGAAAAGCTTTAATTAGGGACAATTGCCTAGGATTCAGTTTCGAGGCAGGGGGAATAATAGATCTAGCTGCCCTAACAGAAACAATCAACCCGCCCAAAATCGATAGTAAACTGACGCGGCAAGAACTGCAATTACTGCAATGCCTAGGAAAAACAGATTTTCCCCCCCAAGAAAACCTTACCTCAGAACTAGCTTGGATTAACCTCGATCGCCTGCTGCGCCGCTATACTCAGTATCATCTGGGAAAAACTTTTCGCTCCTCGGCATTAGTTGAGGGTTTATCTCCCTTAGAATTTTAAACAGATAGCAACAATCATCATAATGCAACTGTTTGACTCAGAAACTGACGACGCTACGTCTAGCGACTCCTCCACTCCTGTTTTTAATTCTTCCGATTCCTCACCGAGGCAATCCGACACAGAAACCATGAACCGCTTGCCTAAACGTGCGCCCAAATCCAATCCTAGTCAGGGTTTTGCCCCAGTGCTAAAAAACCCGCGCTTTCTCATTCTCTGGGCGGGGGGAATTTTTTCCCAATTAGCGGATAAATTCTATTTAGTCCTGATGATCTCCCTAATTGCCACCCATTACCAAAAAGCCGATCAGTCAATTAGTGGCTGGGTATCGGCGATAATGATTGCTAATACAATTCCGGCGGTGTTAGTGGGTTCGGTGGCGGGTGTATATGTTGATAGATGGTTAAAAAAACAAGTTTTAGTTATTTCTAACCTTTTACGCGGGGCTTTTGTCCTCCTCATTCCCCTATTATTATGGTTAGTGCGCGAGCAAACTTTAGCCGTTCCCCTCGGTTGGCTGCCGGAAGGTTTAAGAAATTGGCATTACCGGCTACAAGGAGAATTTAATTTACCCTTCGGTTTTTTCCTGTTGTTAGTCATTACTTTTCTTGTCTCCACCTTAACCCAATTTTTTGCCCCCGCCGAACAATCTACCCTGCCATTAGTGGTAAAACGCCGTCATCTTTTGCCGGCTAATTCCCTCAACACTTTAACCACCATGGCGGTATTAATTATCGGTTTTGCCATCGGTGAACCTTTATTAGCTTTTGCTGATAGTATTTTCGGCACGAGAGCCGGACAATTTGATATTGGCAAAGTGATGATTGTCGGTGCTTTTTATATAATTGCCGGTTTAATTCTAATTATCCTGCGAACTAACGAAAAATATGTCATTCCTACCGCAGAACAGCCCCATGTTTGGGAAGATATCCGCGACGGCATTCGTTACCTCAACAAAAATCATAAAGTTCGTAATGCTCTGATTCAATTAGTCATCTTATTCTGTATTTTTGCTGCTCTATCGGTATTAGCCGTCAGTATGGCCGAAAAACTACCCGGGTTAAAAGCTTCTCAATTTGGCTTTTTATTAGCCTCCTGTGGTGCAGGAATGGCAGTTAGTGCGATTACTTTGGGTTATTGGGGTCAAAAATTCTCCCACACCCAATTAAGTCTCTGGGGTTCCCTGGGTATGGCGGCAGCTTTAATCGGTTTATCTCTAGCCACAAAGAGTTTAATTTTAGCCTTCGCTATGACGGCTTTATTAGGGATTTTTGCCGCTTTAGTCGGGGTTCCCATGCAAACCACCCTACAGGCAGATACACCCCCCGAAATGCGCGGTAAAGTCTTTGGTTTAGAAAACAATGCCGTTAATATTGCCCTCTCTTTACCCTTAGCTGTTGCGGGTATCGCCGAAACTCAATTCGGACTCCGACCGGTACTATTAGCTTTAGCAGTTATGGCAGTTATCGGCGGTGGTTTTACTTGGTATGTTTCTCGCTCAGTTATCAGTAAACAGTAAACAGTAATCAGTATTCAGGAGTCAGTATTCAGTATTCAGTATTCAGTATTCAGTATTCAGGAGATTGCCTTTATTTATTCTCCCATACCCCCCGCAAAGAAGCGAAACTAACATTAACTAAACGGTAGCTTTTGGTAGTAATTACTGAGTAACGCACAGAAAACGGGTTTCTCGGAGAAACCCGTTTTCTACTCATGCCTCATGCAAAAAGGGGAATATAGCGTTTCCTGTTGACAAGAGGTACATTCTCAATCCTGAAAAGCTTAATCAGCAAAGGTTAAAGTGTGCCACACAGATGTGAGAACCGCTATAAATAATCAGTCTTTAATAACCAGATTTAGTATCAGGAGACAAAGTAACCTTAAACTTGTTAGAATCAAAAAGTTGTTATTTTCTGGTAGTCATTCACCGCTCAGATTAGTTAAGATGATATTACATGACTAATAATATTGACCATGATCGCTTATTTAAGGAGTTAATCTCCACCTTTTTTGTCGAATTTTTTGAGTTGTTTTTTCCTCAAGTGATGGATTATTTAGATAGGGACTCGATTACTTTTTTAGACAAAGAAGTATTTACCGATGTCACGGAAGGAGAAAGGCATGAAAGCGATTTAGTCGCACAAGTTAAGTTTCGAGGAAAAGAATCTTTCTTTCTGATTCATCTGGAGGCGCAGGAAAGTTCCCGCAAGTGGTTTAACCGGCGAATGTTTACTTATTTTGCTCGCTTTCATGAGAAATTTGTCTTACCGATTTATCCAATTGTAATTTTTTCTTACCCCCAGCCCAAAAAAGAAGCAATTAGTCAATATGTGGTCGATTTTCCCGATTTTAAGGTATTAGAATTTAACTATCAAGTCGTGCAATTAAATCGATTAAATTGGCGAGATTTTCTCAATCAGCCGAATCCGGTTGCTTCGGCTTTGATGGCGAAGATGAACATTGCCGACAAAGAGCGAGCAAAAGTTAAGGCGGAATGTCTGCGCTTGTTAATAACTTTACGGTTAGATGCGGCGAGAATGCAATTAATTTCTGGATTTATTGATACTTATCTCAATCTAAATCCGGTTCTCAATCTAAATCCGGTCGAAGAGATACAATTTCAAGAAGAGATTAGCACATTTAGTCAACCCGTACAGGAGGGAGTTATGCAAATTACCACCAGTTGGATGCGTCAAGGTATTGAACAAGGTATTGAACGAGGTATCGAACGCGAAAAGACGTTTATTATTCGCCAACTTAAACGCAAGTTAGGGGAAATTAATCTTGCATTAGAAACTAAAATTATGCAGTTAAGTATTGATGATGTCGAAGCATTAGGAGAAGCTTTATTCGACTTCTCTACGGTTGAAGATTTAATCAATTGGTTAAATACTTTAACTGCCTAGCTTTGACGTTAGCGATCGCCTTTTGTCCATCACCCGCTAAAATTTTCATGGCGAGGGGGGAATTGAGAGATAACCTTCATCTCAACACCATAATCCCCCCCAATCTCACGGTATTATCGAGAAAACTGGTTTCTTGAAGAAACTCGTTTTCTGGATTTCTGACAGTCGCCAGTTAGAGAGAATTTGTGCCGTGTCGAGACAGGAGACTCCGAGACAGCTATCAGGGATCAGATTTGAGTTTTCAGTTCACTGTTTACTGGTCACTGAAAAAGCTGACGGAGTAGCGGCTTAAATGTGTAATTAATTTTGCTTAGGCACTTATTAATCGCTACAGTTTCTCTTATCTAGTTAGGGTTTGCTGAATAAATCTAAAAACCTTGTTGGGTAAGACTTTTAGACTTTTTGTCAATCAAAAAGTACCAGGCATGGGAGTGATCAGGGGGAAAATTCAGGTACTTTTTCCCTG
>VYLN01000175.1_pt1 | contig 12312 bp, 7 predicted proteins | sample 5109471 | NCBI WGS metagenome assembly VYLN01 (sample SAMN12291806, study PRJNA351875) | freshwater metagenome | isolation source: freshwater lake | place: USA: Michigan, Lee Lake | collected 2013-08-06 | reverse complement strand
ATGGCGGATGAGCAAGATGCATCGTTGCGGCGTAGTTGTGCTGAAGCGGCGCTGAGTCTTTTGCCCGATGAGGTGGAAACGCAGCTACGCGTTGGTGCGGCGCGGCTGGCAGATAGCGATGATGAGGCGGGGCTCGAATTGCTTGAGCAAGCGGCGATCAACTTGCAAGAGCGCGAGCTGGCTGCGGCAACGGATCAAGTGAATTTTGTGCTGGGTGAGTTGTACGCGGATCCGGGTTGTCCGCTGGCGGTTGGTCGTGCGGCGGCGGGTGTTGTGCTGGTTGGGGCGCGAGTTCCCAAAGAGCAGTTGCCGTATTTCCGCGATGACATACTGGATGAGGTTGATCACGGCGGCACGATGGTGGGGCTTGATCAGCACAAGGCGATAATTCTTGAGACGTTCCGCATGCTTGAATCGCTCAAAGGCTTGCGGCCTGCGAAGGGTCCCAATCTTCGGCTGGTTGGTCAGAAGAAGAAGGGCAAAGCTGGCAAGCGCTCGAAGGAAGCATCGGGCAATAGTGCCGCGAAGGTGGCTCGCGCTGGGAAGGCTGTGAAGACGGCGGCGAAGACGAAAAAGCCGGCGAAGAAGCGGGCGAAGAAGTCGGCGGTGGTTGGTCGCATTGTGCCGCAGGCGGCGAAGGGCCGGAAGAAGGCGGCGTGAGCGTTTGATTCGCCTTGAGTCGGATTGATCAACCGTTGATGTCGAGTTGTGGCGTGTTGACGGGACGAATGGCGCCTTGCTGGCCATACTCGCCTGTGTCGTGTTGCTGGTGATCTTCGCGGGCGTCTTCTTGATCGTTGCTGGTGAGTGAACGCACAGCTTCGGCAGCTTCGAGCGATTCGGCGCCGACGATGACTTCGTCGGTGCCGCGAGCGGGGCGGGTTTGCTTGGTGTCAGAACGCTTCGCGACAGGTGAATTCACGCCGCGTGCGACGCCTTGTGCGCCTGCGAGTGCTTGTGCTATGGATGTGATAATCCCCGCCATACAACCGTCTTCGGCGTCATGGCGGGGAGTTCTTGAAATTGCAGTTTTAGAAGGCTTCGGGTACGTCCTGTAAACGGCAAAATGATTCGATTGAGGGGTTGGTAGAGGGGTTGGTGTTTGCGCTTACGAACGGTGCGAAGGATGATTCGCTTACGAACCCAAGATGTTCACGCCGCAATCGACGTAGAGGACTTCGCCTGTCATGCCGCTGCTGAGGTCGCTGACGAGGAAGGCGGCGGTGTTGCCGACGTCGGCGCCTTCGACGTTGCGGCGGAGCGGGGCTCGCTTGGGGACTTCTTCTTCCATTTTGCTGGTGCCGCCAACCGCGCTGCTTGCGAGGGTGCGGAGATATCCGCCTGAGATGATGTTGACGCGAATTTTGTCCTGGCCCAGTTCGCTCGCAAGGTAACGGCCTGTGCATTCAAGCGAAGCTTTGGCGACGCCCATGACGTTGTAGCCGCTGACGACTTTTTCGGCTCCGTAGTAGCTCATGGCGAGGATGCTGCCGCCGCCACTTTTGACCATGAGGGGGTGAGCGGCGCGGGCGAGCCCGAGGAGGGTGTAGGCGGAGATGTCGATGGCGCTGAGATATTGCTGGCGGCTGGTGGTGATGAATTTGCCGGGCTGGAGCAATTCGCGATCGGCGAAGGCGATGGAGTGGATGAGGAAGTCGAGCTTGCCGAAGTCGCGGCCATATTGCTCGAAGGCGACAGCGATGTCTTCGTCCTTGGCGGCGTCCATGGGTTTGAGCCAAGGGTTGTCGAGGCCGAGTTCTTTGAGCGAGCGCTTGGTGCGGTGTTCGTTGCGTTCGCCTGGGAGGTGCGTGAAGGCGCAGGTTGCGCCCTGCTGCATGAGTGATTGTGCGATGTACCACGCGTAGCTGCGTTCGTTGGCGATTCCGACGATCAGGCCTGTTTTGCCGGCGAGTAGAGACATGCGAAACTCCTGCGTGCGAACGCCTGCGTGGCGTGCGACGATGCATGTTAGTGCGTGAGTTGTGTGTGGGTGCATGCAACTGAAAACACCGGTGTTTGCGGATTCGGCGGGGTTCCTTATCGCGTGGATCGAGTAGCTATATTTTGGATATGGCCTATGTCAACGTCAACGGGCTTTCATTACCCGACCTTTATCAGCGTCTCAACAAACAAGGGCTGGTTCAGCGGTTGCTTGAGCTTGCATGGATTGAAGATCTTGGGAGTGAGATTGATGGCGGGCCTGATGAAGGGCTGGATGCGCCGTATCCGGGTGACATCACGTCGGATGCGTGCATTGATATTGAGCGGCAGGCGCGTGCGGCGTTGCGGGCTCGCAAGAGTGGGGTGGTTGCGGGGCTTGCGGTGATTCCGGACTTGGTCGATTTGTTTTGTGGTGATGTGCGGTGGACGATGCACGCGGAGGATGGAGCTCGCGTGCAGGCGGGTGACACGCTGGTGACGCTGGAAGGGAACGCGATTGAACTTTTGCGGCTTGAGCGCACGATGCTGAACATTGTGGGGCGATTGAGTGGGATTGCGAGCTTGACGGCAACGTACAAGCACGCGATGGGGGCGAAAGGCGCGACGCGAGCGAAGCTGTATGACACGCGTAAAACGACGCCAGGGCTGCGGGTGCTGGAGAAGTATGCGGTGAGGTGCGGGGGCGGGTTCTGCCATCGGATTGGGTTGTTTGATGCGATGCTGATCAAGGACAATCACCTTGCGGGTGTTGGTGTGCATGAGTTGGCTGCGTTTGTTTCGCAAGCGGCCAGCCGAGGGCGGAGTCTTGCGGGGCTCTCGCAGAGCTTTGTGCAGGTGGAAGTTGACTCGCTTGCGCAACTGCATGCGTTGTGCACGCTGCCGGCGGGCGTGATTGATATTGTGCTGCTGGACAACATGAACGCGGCGCAGTTGCGTGAGGCGTGCGGCGTGCGTGATGCGAAGGCGAAGTGTCTTGAGCTTGAGGCGAGCGGGGGTGTGAATCTGGAGACGATTGCGGAGATTGCCGCGAGCGGGGTGGATCGGATCAGCGTTGGGGCACTGACGCATAGTGCGGTGCAGCTTGATGTGGGGCTTGATTTCGAATGAGCGGAGATTACTCGCGAGAAATTGAGCGATTGGCGGCAGCGGCGGCATCATCGCGCGATGCGGCGCAGCTTGCGATGCCGAATGCGGCGGCGTTTGATCGCTTTGTGATACTTGATGAAGCGACGAGTACGCAGGATGAGGCGCGTGTGCGATGCGGTGGCAGAGCCGGGATGATGGTGATGGCGCTATCGCAGACTGCTGGACGCGGCAGGCTTGGTCGGGAGTGGAAGCATGCGGCGGCGAAAGGGGTTGCGGCGACGTTTGTTGTGAACGTGGGACAGTGTGATGCGGCGTCGGCTTCGCTTCGGGCGGGTGTTGCGGCGTTGGATGCGGCGAACGTAAATGTACCGGTATCGATGAGTTCAGAGACGCTGGGTATTCGCTGGCCCAATGACGTGGTGTTGCGGTCGGCGACGCGGCGGAAGCTTGCGGGGGTGCTGGTGGAGCGGCATGGGGAGTTGCTGCTGATTGGGATTGGGATCAACGTGTTGCAGGAGCGTGGCGATTGGCCGGTGCAGCTTCAGGGGAGTGCGATTTCGCTGGCGATGCTGCTGGCGGAGCGAGATGAGGGGCATGCTGCGGCGGGACTTTCGATTTTTGCGGTTGCGGAGCATCTTGTTGCGAGCCTTACGCGGGCTCTTGCGATGGCGATGCCGATGGTGCTTGATTCGTGGCAGCGTGCGAATGTGTTGCGGGGTGCGACGCAGACATTTGAGTACAACAACGCGCGATTTACGGGCGTGGTGGAAGAGATTCAGCCGGGGAGTGAGATTGCCTTGAGGCTCGTAGATGGGACGCGGGTGCTGCTGCCGGCGATGAGTACGTCGATGGTACATGATTGAGCTTGCAGAGTTGCTTGCACGCTGGGTTGCAGCGCAGTTACAATCGTGCATGCTTGCTGGCTTGGCTGATAATCGGCCGAAAACAATTGATGAACTTCTTGGGCCGCAGCTTGCGGCTCGGCTGGATCGGCTGGACATTCTCAGTCGCAAGATGCTTGCGGGGAAGTTGCCTGGCGAGCGGCGGAGCAAGCGGCGGGGTCGCAGTGTGGAGTTTGATGATTTTCGGCAGTATGTGCCGGGTGATGATCTGCGTCATATTGACTGGAACATCATGGGTCGGCTGGACAAGCTGTTTATCAAGTTGTTTCGCGAGGAAGAGGATCTGGCGATGCACATCATCATTGATGCGAGTGCGTCGATGGATGTGGGCAACCCGAGCAAACTGGTGTATGCGGCGCGGCTGGCGGCGGCGCTGGGATATATCGGGCTGGTCAATCAGAATCGTGTGAGCATTGCGACGTTTGGGCTGCCGCCTCAAGAGAATGCGGGTAGTTCGATTCGTCAGTTGATGCCGCTGCGGGGGCGGACGAATATTCGTCGGCTGAGCAGTTTTGTGCTTGAGATGCTGAGCGATTCGGCGCGTCGCGTGAGCGGGGCGACACGGGTGCCTGCGGACGAATTCATCAGCGCGATGCGGATGCTGGGCAAGGCGTCGGCGGGGCGGGGCGTGATTGTGCTGGTGAGTGATTTTCTGATGCCGGGGGAGTTTCATCAGGGGTTGAGTTATCTCACGGGGGCGTCGCTTGGCACGTTTGACACGATGGCGATTCAGACGCTGACTCCGGGCGAGATTGACCCGTCGCGCGAGGCGGAGGCGGGATTGCTGGGCGATTTGCGACTGACGGATGTGGAGACGGCGCGTGGTGTTGAAGTCACGGTGAGTCCAGCGTCGATTGCGATGTATAAGGCGGCGATGTCGCGGCATCAGCAGACACTGCGGGATGAGTGCGCGCGGCGGGGGATTGCTCACTTTGTGGTACCGACGGAAACACCGGTTGAGCAACTGCTGACGAACACGCTGCGGCGTGGGGGGCTGTTGAAGTAACGCGATTAGCTCGAGGGATTCTGAAGGCGAGTTCACCGCAAAGACGCGAGGAGCGCAAAGAAGAAGAAGAAGAAGAAGAAGAAGAAGAAGAAAGATACGAAAGCCGCTGGCAGTTGATGTTGGAGATGGCGAGAGAGATCAGTTCGATTTGTATGGGGGGGAATTGCGTCCAATGTGTTGGGTGAAAAGAGAACGCGGCCGCTTTCGCGACCGCGTTGTGAACTTGTTTCGTTGTCGTTTACTGGCAGGTGGCGCCAGCAAGGACATCAAAGAACGCGGTGACGTCGCGGTCTTCGGGGAAGATGCAGTTGTTGTTGAAGTCGATGTCGCACACGCCGCTGTACGGGCAGGGGCCGCCGGCGAGGACGTTGAAGAAATCGATCACGTCCTGATCTTCGGGGAAGACGCTGTTGCGGTTGAAGTCGATGCCGTCGCAAGCGACGTTGGTTCGTGGGCCGGGGGCGGTGAGGGTGAGGGCGACTGATGCGACGCCGCCAGCTTGGGGCTTGAAGAGGCCCAGCATGCCGAGTTGGTTGGTGGCGGGAGGCGTGCTCGCTTCGAACCAGAAGGAGAAGGTGCTGCCCCAGCGGATGGCGTTCGCGTTGACGTTGGTGCTGAATTTTTGAGCGGTTTCCCACTTGATTGAGTTGCTCGAGATGCTGACGGTCCAGGGGTCGCTGTTGTAGATTTCGCCTGAGTGATACCAGGGCGAGCTAAAGCCTGCGTTGGTGACGGTGACGCCGCAGGGGATGGGAATTTCGAGGCTGCCGCCGCTGCGGTCGCTGTTGAGGTTGAAGACGGCGTAGTCGTAAAGCCAGCGACCGTTGCCAAGATCGCGAGCTTTGAAGCCGTACCAGAAGCGGCCTTCGGCGGCGGCGCCGGTGCCGGGAACGTCGATTTGGCTGATGGTCACGGAGGTATCGGGGACGTTGAGGCCCAAGCCGTGATCGCGCCATGATTGGATGGCGGGGGTGCCGATGACTGGGGTGCCCGTCAACGCAAAGGTGCGGTTGGTGGCATCGGTCATGTTGAGTGGGCGGTAGGTGGCGTTGTTCATGCGACCCGAAGCGGACTCGTCGCTGGCGACGTACACGCCTTCGCTGATGTAGCGTGCGCCCTGGAAGTTGCCGGCTGCGGTGGTGTTGACGTCGCTGTCAAGCACTTGCAAGCGGCGGAAGATTGCGTTGGTGGTGCCAGCGGGAGGATTGTGAGCTTGGAACGCGCCGGTGGAAGCGTTCATGGCTGAGCGCGGGCCGAGTCGGCTTTGGCCGCCGTTCCAGCCGGATGAATAGGTATCGAGGCAACCGATGCCAAGGCCGCCGCCACCACCTTGGCAGGTGCCGCAAGCGGCGAACTGTGAACTTGCGGCACAGCAGGCGAGCTTGACGAAGGACCAGCCGACTTGCTGAAAGCGGCCGTTGTGGATGCGGTGGAGATTCATCGCGAGACCGGGCGTGCCGTTGTTCTGCCAGAGCAGGACTTGGTTGCCGATGTTGCAGGTGCGGCTGCCCCATGCGTAGCCGCGAATGTTTCCGACGAGACCGTAGTTGGAAACGTCGTTGGGATCAGCCAGCGTCACGTCGGCTTGCGCGAAGGCACCAGATGTGACACAACACGCCGCAATCAGACCTGCAACAGACACGCAATGCTTCATGAGAGCCATCCTTTCGGGTTCTGCGAACGCCTACCCGCGAGAGTCGGTAATGTAACGAGAATTGGTTCGCACCGCAAGGGGCAATATTCACGCAGTCGAAAGAATGCCACCGAATATCTACCGCACTGCTCGAGAAATGCATGAAAAAAGCGGCCTGAGCGACCGCTTGATTCAAGATCGTGATTCAGCGGGTGTTCAGCAGGTGCCGCCAGCGAGCAGATCGAAGTACTTCACAACGTCTTGGTCGTCAGGGAAGACGCCGTCGTTGTTGATATCGATATCGCAGGGGTCGGGGTAGGGGCAGGGTGCGCCAGCGAGGACGTTGAAGAAGTCAACAACGTCTTGGTCTTCGGGGAAGACGCCGTTGCGGTTGAAGTCGATGCTGTCGCAGGTTGGCGCGGGGTTGCCGACTTGGATGGTGAAGGTTTGCCAGGTTGCGTTGCCGCTGTCTTCGAAGGCGATGACGAGCAATGTGTTCTCGCCGTTTTGCAGGCCGCCGAGTGTGCGCGACCAATCGAAGCGATCGTCTTGGGTGCAGAGGTTGCTGGCGGTTGCGAGGCTGAGCGGGTTGGTCAGGTTCGCAGGGTTGATGACCATGTGGGTGCGCGTGGTCTGCCGATCGGTGCTCTTGATGGCGAAGCGGAAGGTTGTGGTGTTCTCAGGTAGCGGCGAGGGGTTCGCGAAGGTGAACTGGGGCGGCGTGCGATCGACGTAGATCGCTTGGCGGAACTCGCGGAAGAGCGGGCCTTCCCATGCGATGCGCTTGCGGAAGGCGACGACGCTGATGTAGTTGAAACCTTCGGGCAGGAGCGTGGTATCGATGAGTTGTTCGTACAAGCCGTTGGTGTTCGCTGTGTTGGCGAGAGGTTGACGGACGGTGACGAAGTTTTCGTAACCAGGCACCACGCTATTCGTGAAGGGAATGTCGGTGCTTCCGCTGGCGTTGAGGTCTTGGAAGCCCTGATTGATGCGGAAGACGGCGTTGTCGTCGGCGACGTCGTTGTTGCCTGCGCCTGTGTCGCCGTTCACGGTCGTGAGTTTGAGGCGGAAGGTGCTGCCGGTGATGATCGGCAAGGCATTCGCGCGGCGGCGCCAACTGGGGACGGTGATGTCGTCAATAGGAATAGCGCTGGGTGTGGTGCCATTCGCGTTGAGAATTTCGAGCGTGCCTGCGGGAAGGGCGGGGGCGTAGGCGACGAAGCCACGGTTGTGTTCGAGGTTGGTGCCCGGCGCGGTGTTGCGGGGGATTCGCAAGGTGACGCTGCCACCTGCGCCGACGGTGAGGACGTCGGAGATGTCGTTGTTGGGATCGACGGCGCTGCTGGAGGCGTTGCCGCTGTATTCGAGCAGGCGCGTGCCTGCGGGGAAGTTGGTTGCGACGGTGCGTTGATCGAAACCGGCGTCGTAGCGGTCGTTGGTGCCGACGAGGACGTTACCGGAGATTTGTCCGGCGCCGGCGTTGGTGCGGCGTTCGAAGACGAAGGTGTCATCGTCTTGCCAGCGGGGCACGAACTCGCCGCGGCCGGTCATGTTGTTGAGTTGAATCATGCGCGTGAGCACATCGTTGCTCGCGCTGGTGGGCAAGCCGCCTGGGCGCGTCTGCGTGATGTTGGGCTCGACGCCGAAGACGGGCAGCAGGCCGTGGCGAGGCCAGAAACCGCCGCTGCGATTGACGCCGCGAGCGTTGTGGTAGAACTTTTTGACGCCTGGGCGCATGGCGAGATATGCGTGGGCGTACCAGCCTTGCTGTTTGGCGGTGGGCACGCCAGGTGCGCTGCCGCCGTTGCCGTTGCTGCCGTTATCGTGGCTGAAGATGTGGTTGACGCCGATGGTGCCGTTGTTGAAGCCGTCGTCGGTGGTGTCGATGTGCGTGTTGAGGACGTTGTTGCTGCTCCAACTGCCAAGGCCGCCGCCGCTCACCAGATCGCGCAGGCGACCTGCACCGCCCAGGTCGAGCGCATCGCGATTGCCGAAGGCATCGCCCGCGGCGTTGCGACCGCTTGCGCGACCGTTGGGCATGCGGATGTAGCGATCGAAGGTGAAGTCGTTGCCTTCAACGCTTTCGCCGAAGCTGTAGGGAATGACGAAGCGGCCGTCGGGGGTTTGGCGGCGGTTGTAGACGACGCCGTCGTAAAAGGTGTCGTAGAACCAGCTGGGCATGTGCTTGATGGCGTCGATGCGGAAGCCGTCGACCTTTTTGACGTCGAGCATCCACTGGGTCCAGCGAATGAGATAGCCGGTGGCGTTCTCAGGGACGGGGTCTCCATCGAGCGGGTTTGCCTGGTTGAATCGGCCCCAGTTCTGCGTTTGCGCGGGCTCGTTGCGAGCGGGCACGTTGCAGGAGGCGAAGATGCCTGTCGTCAAAGCACCGGCCCACGCGCTGCCATTGGTTTGCTGCGTGCCGGTGTTGAAGAAGTTGTCTTGGGGCAGGGCGGTATCGCGATAGAAGCGACGGTTGTTGGCGTCAGGGCGATTGAAAAAGTTACCGCCGGGAATGTTGAGGGGATTGGTACTGTCGATGGGTTGGCGAATGTAGTTGTTGTTGCTGGCGTGATTGATGTCGATGAGCGCGACGAGGTCGCCGTTGTGGAGGCAGTAGTTGGGGTTGTTCGGGTTTTCGCTTTGGAGGTAGCCGCTGACGTTGCCTGCGAAAAAGTCGCCCCAGTTATCGGTTGATTGCTTGCCTGCCGGGCCTGAGATTGGTCCCATCCAGAAGCCGGGGTAGCCGCCGTCTTGTTGGAACAACTGGCTGGTCTGCCGACCGGCGTTGTGGTTGAGCACCATGTCGATGTAGACGAGGGTGTTGGCGCGGTGGAACTCGGTCATGACGGAGTCGAAGTAGGACTCGGTGCCATAGGCGGTTTGGCGACCGGGTGAGCCCAGGTCGAAACGATCGAAGGGGTCGTATCCCGCGCTGAATGAATTTTGGTTGGCATCACGCGGGCTGATGTAGCCGCGGCTGACTGGCGGGAGCCACACGTTTCCCCAGCCCGCTATGAAGAAGTCGGGCATGCGGCGTTCCATGTCGGCGAAACGACACTCGAACCACTGCAGCATTGGTGCGGGGTCTTCTTGTGCCATGGCCGATTGGGGCAGCGCAAACGCGGCGCCGGCGGCGAGGGCGAGCAGACCGGATTGAATGTGTCGAGCAGACTTTGGACGGCTATTGACCTGATGCATCATCTTCCGGACCTCAAGGTGTTGATAACCCGCAGGCTGCGGGCAAGGGAGCGAACGTTCGAACATGCTTCCTGCATGTTGCATGTACACCAAACTCGTGGACGGACTGGCGGACGAACAACAAACGAATGTGTAGTACGAACGCCAGCGTCGCAGTATCCCAAAAAATGCGCAGGGTGCAACGTAAACACGTTGGAAATTGTTGAATTCACAAGGTATTTGACGTGTTCCAAAAACACCAACCGGCCAAGAGTCGTTTTCTCGGCCTCACAAAACCCGTGAACGAAAACCACCGCTGAGCGTCCAGTATTTCGGATGGGCGGCGTCGCTATGCTGCTTGTCGATATTCGATTCTTCCTCGCCCCGCCGCGAGGGCTCTTCCGGAGAAGCTTGGTTATGACTCGATCTGTCACGCTTTCGTGTGTTGCCCTGCTCGTTCTTCTCGCTGGTCAGGCAAACGGTGAACTGCCACAAGGTGCGACGGCGCCGGGGCAGAACATGCCTAGCACGCTGACGGGTGAACTGATTGGCGACCGCATTGCACGGTTTTTTGCGAGCCCGCAGGCGCGTGAGAATGCGCTGCCTAGTTATGCGATTGAAAAGGAAACTGGACCGGGTAAGCCGCTTGATGGGTCGGTGAAGACGCAGCCGGTGTATTCGCTCCGTGATGGCAAGCAGACGGCGATTGTGAAAATCGCGCCGGGGACGAGTTTGTATGGCACGGGTGAAGTTGCAGGTCCCCTGGAGCGCAACGGGCGCAAGACGATTGCGTGGAACACGGATGCGTATGGATATCAGGATGATGCGGTGAGCTTGTACAAGAGCCATCCGTGGGTGCTGGCGGTCCGGGCTGATGGCAGCGCGTTTGGGGTGCTGGCGGATACGACGTATCGGGTTGAGATTGATACTGCGGCGGATGCGGCGGATGAGATTCGGTTCACTGCTGATGGTCCGGCATTTCCGGTGATCATCATTGAGCGTGATAGTCCGATTGAAGTGGTACAAGCGGTGACGAAGCTGACGGGCTTGCCGCCACTGCCGGCGTTGTGGACGCTGGGGTATCACCAGTGTCGGTATAGCTATTACCCGGATACGCGGGCGCGGGAGATTGCGAGCAATTTCCGGGATCGCGATATTCCGGCGGATGTGATTTGGTATGACATTGATTACTACGAGAGCTTCCGTTGCTTTACGTTTGATCCGGTGTTGTTTCCTGATCCGAAGAAGCTGAACGCTGATTTGCTGGCGCAGGGCTTTCACAACGTGTGGATGATCAATCCGGGTATCAAGAGCCGGGAAGAGCCAAGCCCCAACGAGCCGCCTGCTGAAGAGCGCATGAAGGAATCGGCGGAGATTCGCCGGGCGCGCGAGACGCAGCGCGATGTGTTCCGCGCGATTCGTGATAGCGGCAAGGTTGAAGACGTTTACGTGAAGCGAGCGGATGGCAAGGTGTATGAAGGTGAAGTGTGGCCTGGCTGGTGCTTTTTCCCGGATTACACGCAGCCGCGGGTGCGCGAGTGGTGGGCTCCCAAGTACAAGCCCTTCATGGATGTGGGCGTGACGGGTGTGTGGAACGACATGAACGAGCCGGCGATTTTCAATGTCGCTTCGAAGACGATGCCAGAGGACAACATTCACCTTGGTGATCCGAATTTGCTGACGCCCATGGGCAGCCCGCAAGGGGCAGCGAAGGCGAAGGGCGATCATGCGCGGTATCACAACGTGTTTGGGTTGATGATGGTGAAGGGGTCGCGCGAAGGCATTCAAGCGAGCAATCCGGATAAGCGACCGTTTGTGCTGAGTCGTGCGACGCATATTGGTGGGCAGCGCTATCACGCGGGTTGGAGTGGTGACAACACGGCGAACTGGTATCACGTTGAAGCGAGCGTGCCCATGACGCTGAACATGAACCTTTCGGGTCTGAGTTTCTATGGACCGGACATCGGCGGGTTTGCGGCTGATGGTGATGCGCAGATGTTTGAGCGTTGGATTGGGTATGGCACGATGCTGCCGTTCTGCCGGAGCCATACGGGCAAGGGGAACATTGATAAAGAGCCCTGGGCGTTTGGTCCGGAGGTTGAAGAGACTTCGCGGCTTGCGATTCAGCGGCGGTATCGGCTCATGCCTTACATCTACACGCTCTTTCGCGATGCGAGTGTGAACGGCACACCTGTGATGCAGCCGCTGTTCTTTACGGATGCGAAGAACCCTGCGCTGCGGAGCGAAGATGATGGGTTCTTGCTGGGTGGTGATTTGCTGGTTGTGCCGCAGCTTGTGCCGGATCGCAGTCGGCAGAGTGTGATGCCTAGCGGCAACTGGCGCGAGCTTGCGTGGGATGCGGCGGCGAGCCCGAAGAACACGACCAAGGGTTTGGATAGTCAGAACAATGATTTGCCGAGGCTGTATGTTCGGCCCGGTGCGATTATTCCGACAGCGCCGGTGATGGAGTACACGGGTGAGAAGCCGGTTGATCCGATTACGCTGATCATCAACTTGGATGAAGCTGGCGCGGCGCGTGGCGAGATGTATGAAGATGCGGGCGA
>VYLN01000173.1_pt1 | contig 12403 bp, 10 predicted proteins | sample 5109471 | NCBI WGS metagenome assembly VYLN01 (sample SAMN12291806, study PRJNA351875) | freshwater metagenome | isolation source: freshwater lake | place: USA: Michigan, Lee Lake | collected 2013-08-06 | reverse complement strand
GACCATCACGTCAGCCTCAACACGAACAGCCGTCTTTCGCCGCGGCTCGTACCCACCGGCGCGACCGTCTGGGCCGAAGCGCGCCCTGAGGGCGTGATCATCACCGCCGTGCGTCCCGGCAGCCCCGCCCGCGCCGCCGGCCTCCGCGAAGGCATGCGCATCCTCACGATCGATGGCCGGCCTCCTGAAAGCCTGCCGCGCCCGCCCGCAGCCCCCGGCCGGGAAGCCGACGCCCTGGGCTTTGCAGCCCGCGTCGCGATGGCCGGTACCCACGTCCAAGATGCACAGGTTGTGGCCGTCGGCCCGCGCGGCCTTGTCTCCGCCGTGTTGAGTCTGCCGTCGGGTGAACCGGAAGGCCTGCTATCCCTCACCTGGCCAACCCCCGGCGTTGCGCACATCCGCCTAAACAACAGCCTGGGCGACGAAGGCCTCCCCGCCGCTTTCGATGCAGCGATGCAAGAGGCCCGCGCCGCCCGTGTGATCCTGCTCGATCTTCGCGACACACCATCAGGCGGCGACAGCGTCATCGCCCGACCTATGATGAGCTGGTTCGTCACGGGCGAGCAGCCCTATCAGACCCACGAGCGCTCGAACGGCGAACGTTGGACCGAAACAGTCGTTGGCCGCGCAGACGCTTTTCAAGGCCGCCTTTTGGTACTGGTCGACCGATGGACAGGCTCGATGGGCGAGGGAGCCGCCATCGGCCTCCGCGCCGCCGCCGGCGCCACCCTGATCGGGACACCTATGGCGGGCCTGCGCGGAGCGATGCAGTCGTTTCCGATCCCCTGTCTGGATGCTGATCTGCGCTTGCCCATTGAGCGCCTCTACGAGGTGGACGGCGGCCCTCGTGAGAACGCCGCGCCGGATATTCTCGTCACCGAAGACAGCCTCGCCGTGGCGGGCCTAGAGGATGCAATCCTGCGAAGAGCTCTTCGAGAAGCTCTTCGGCCCTAGGGGGATGCGCTCTCACACGCGTCGAGCAGGTTCGTGAAGGCGCACCCGACCTGCCGGGTCGTCCGCACCAGCCTCGGCAGGATCGACGACGCGACCTCTCCGCCGGTGGCGACGGTCATTTCCTCCCGCGCCCGCGACACCTGAAACCGGTTGCGATCCCACACGTCCCCGGACTGCATAAAGCCGTCGCGGAAATAGCGGACGACCCCGCCGATGCTGCTGGGCTGTGCCCGGGACAGATCGATCACCGCCGCAACCCGTTCGGAGGAGTTCATGTCCTGCCGCTCCACGACCAGGAACGGCCCCGCTCCCGTGATGGCGAGCTTGCGTCGAATGCTCTCAGCCCGCGGGTAGTCATAAGTCGCAAGGCGTTGCGCACAGCGATCCGCGCCCGTGGTGGGGCCTGTCAGCTCCCGCGTCGGCCAATAGAGCGGGCGAAGCAACTCTGTCTCCCCCTCGGCGTTGCGCCGGATGCCGACGCCGACCTCATCGGTCGTTGCCCGATCAAAGCTGATGAACAACTCCCGGCACAGCGCCATATTGCGCCGCTCGTCGATGCTCCGGTCAGACCGAGCGGCCAGCAACACTACCGCCGAGCCGCCCTGGCGCGGCTGCCGCGCTTCCGTTGGGAGAAGTTCCACCAGAACCGGAGTCAAGACGCGGTTGGGATCAACGCCGGAGGGCCCGTCCCCCGGCATTCCCGGCGCCGACCGGATCGATGGGAGCGAATCCGTCAGGCTGGGGCTTTCCCCGGTCGTTGAGTCGATTGTGCCGCGCAGCTCGTCCGCCCCAATTGGCGCCGGCGCATCGCCCCCTGCGTCAGGCGCCGGCGAAGTATCCGCGGGCGCCGTTTCGGTCTCTGACGGGGGAGGGGGCGGAGGGGCCGCTTCTTCCGCCGCCGCGGGCGCTTCTTGTGCTGGAGGCGGCGCCTCCGCTTGGCAAGCCGCCAGCCCGATCAAGAGCGCCGCCAAAGCCAGCGTCTTGAAAACCGTCCGCGCGCCGCTGCGCATGTCACAAAACCCTCCAGCAAAGGCGAGGGTGATCATGGCCTCCCGGCCGTTTGACCGCAACCCGAACGGGGAACGAACGCGACGAGATAAGCCAAAAACGCGAAGCTGAAACGTGATTCCTAAGCGAGGGCCGCTTCGGCAAGCCGGCCGATGGCGTAGAACCGCTCCCGCTTGCCGATGCGCAACGCACCCGGATCCCGCGCTCCAAGCTCGTCCAACGCGTCAGCGATCGCAGCCCCCGCCGCCGCGATCGCGGTCTCCGGAGCCCGATGCGCCCCGCCGAGGGGCTCCGGGATGATCTGATCGATCACTTTCAGCTCAAGCAGGTCCTGCGCCGTGATTTTCATGGCGTTCGCCGCTTCTCGCGCCCGCCCTGAGTCTTTCCACAAGATCGAGGCCGCGCCCTCAGGGCTGATCACTGAGTAGACCGAATGCTCCAGCATCAGCACCCTGTCCGCCGCCGCAAGCGCCACCGCCCCCCCAGAGCCGCCTTCGCCGGTGATGAGCGACACGATCGGCGTCCCCAGCGTCAGACAGCGCTCTGTGGAGCGCGCGATCGCTTCGGCTTGGCCGCGCTCTTCCGCCCCGATGCCGGGATAAGCCCCCGCCGTATCCACCAGCGTCACGACCGGCAGGTTGAATTGCTCGGCCATGTCCATGAGCCGCACGGCCTTACGGTAGCCTTCCGGCCGCGCCATGCCGAAATTGTGGGTCACCCGCTCCTGGGTGGTGCGGCCCTTCTCATGGCCGATGACGACACAGGGCCGCCCCATGAAGCGCCCAAGCCCGCCCAGGATCGCCTGATCGTCCCCGTAAGTCCGGTCCCCGCCGAGCTCGACATAATCAGTGACCAGCGCCGCCACATAATCCCGATACCGTGGCCGATCCTGATGCCGCGCCACCAGCGTCTTCTGCCAGGCGTCGAGCTTCCCGTAGAGCTCCTGCAACTGCTTCTGCGCCTTCATTTTCAGGCGCGAGATCTCCGGGCTCGCCGCCAGCGAGGCGCCTTCTGTCAGGGCTGAAAGCTCCTCGATCTTCTGGTCGATTTCCGCGAGCGATTTTTCAAATTCAAGATAAGCCGGCAAGGCGATCATCCTGGGTGAAAGCGCTTCAGCGCGCCGTCCTGAGGGCTCCCCTTAGACCTGCGCCTAGCGAAACGCTAGAGAATGCACTCAGGACCGTACACATTTCCGGGGTCCAAAACAGCGGTGAAGGAGTTCCCGTATGGGCCGATGGTCGGTGGTGGCGGTCGTGGTGGCGTTCGTCTCCTTAAGTTGGCTCTATGGCTGCGTCTCGACCCGCTTGCCTGCGGTTCCATTGGAAGTGGCGGGGGAGGCCGCCGCGCCGGGCGTCCTCGCTCCGTTTGGCGCTGACCCGGCGGTGACAACAGCCGATGAATGGTCCGCCCGCCGCGCGCCGCTCCTGCGCGAAGCTTTCCAAGCCAACATCTATGGCCGGTTTCCTGATCCCGCCGCGGTTGCCGTCGAAAGCCGCGAAACCCTGGCCCCCGGCGACCTTGAGGGTATTGCTGAGATTGAGCAGTGGCGCCTGACCGCCGGACCCTCCGCTTTCTCGATGCTGCTTGTCACGCCTGCCCATGCGCAGGGTCCCGTGCCCGTGATCGTGATGCAGAACTTCTGCGGCAACGCCCTGGTCTATACCGATGTTTCAGGTGTCGATGGCCCCCGCCACGGCTTACCCGCGGAGTGCTCCAACAGCTGGATGCAGCCGATCGTGCCCCTGATTTTCGGCGACGCGATCATGACCCCGCCCACCGAGATGATTCTCAATGCCGGCTATGCCCTGGCCATGGTCTATGCGGGCGACGTCGTCCCGGATCAGGCGGAGGCTGCCGCCCCCTTTCTGGAGGCCTTGACGCCGCCGGGCGCCCCGCCCGAGCAGCGCACCGGCGCCGTCGCCGCCTGGGCCTGGACCTATCTTCGCGCCCTCGACGCTCTCGCCGAAGACCCGAGCCTGCGCCCCGCTCGGGTGGTGCTGTGGGGCCACAGCCGCAACGGCAAAGCGGCGCTCCTGGCCGCCGCGATGGACGAGCGTCCCGCCGCCGTCATAGCCCTTCAAGCGGGTACAGCCGGCGCAAGCCTCGGCCGCGACGCCATCGGTGAATCCATTGCCCAGATCACCGGAACCTATCCCCATTGGTTCGCCCCGGCCTATGCGGCTTTCGCGGGCCGCGAAGCCGAACTGCCCGTCGATCAGCACCAGCTGATCGCCCTGATCGCCCCAAGGGCTGTGCTTATCGCTGGCGCCCGCCGCGACCAGTGGTCCGACCCCATCGGCGGGGTCCGCGCCGCCCAGGGCGCGTCCCCCGTCTATGAGTTGTTCGGCGCCTCGCCTTTTGTGCAGCAAGACCTCCGGCAGGGCGTTTATGAGCGCCCGTTGGCCACGTACCTGCGCAACGGCCTCCATGGCGTCCACAGTCTGGACTGGCGCGAAGCCATCGCCTTCCTGGATGCGCAAGCTCGCTAGCTTCCGCCTCTGCTTTTCGCTAGCGAGTGCAGGAAATCATGCTGCAGGAGCGAAGAGAGATGACCGCCAAGCCGCCCCGGGAGTTCTTTAAGCCGCTGGCCGCGGGCGCCCCCGCGCCGCTGCGCGAGCTACCCGTGCGCCTGGAGCGGATGATCCACTTCATCCCCCCGCATCTGGACAAGGTCCGCGCCAAGGTCCCGGAGATGATAGGGCAGGTGGACGTGCTCCTCGCCAACCTCGAGGACGCCATCCCTTTTGACCAGAAGGAAGCCGCCCGCCGCGGCCTTATTGAGATCGCCGAGAAAACCGACTTCGGTCAGACCGGCTATTGGACACGCATCAACGCGCTGAACAGCCCCTGGCACCTCGATGACGTGCTGGAGATCGTCCCCGCCATCGGCAACAAGCTCGATGTTATCATGGTGCCGAAAGTCGAAGGCCCCTGGGACATCCACTACATGGATCAGCTCTTGGCGCTCTTGGAAGCCAAGCATCAGATCAACCGGCCGATCCTCATCCACGCCATTCTGGAAACCGCGCAAGGCGTGGCGAATGTCGAAGCCATCGCCCAAGCCAGCCCACGCATGCAGGGCATCAGCTTAGGCCCTGCCGACCTCGCCGCCTCCCGTGGCATGAAGACCACCCGCGTCGGCGGCGGCCACCCCGATTACGCGATGCTGGCGGATCCCGAAGGCGACGCCCCGCGCCCGCGCTTTCAGCAGGACCCCTGGCACTACACCTTCGCCAAGATGGTCGACGCCTGCGGCCAAGCCGGCATCAAGCCGTTCTACGGCCCCTTCGGCGACATCAAGGACCTCGCCGGCTGCGAGCAGCAGTTCAAGAACGCCTTCCTCCACGGCTGCCTTGGCGCCTGGAGCCTCCACCCCGACCAGATCGCCATCGCCAAGCGCGTCTTCAGCCCGGCCGTGGATGAGGTGCTCTTCGCCAAGAAGATCGTGGAGAGCATGCCCGAAGGTGGCGGCGTCGCCATGATCGACGGCAAGATGCAGGACGACGCGACTTATAAGCAGGCCAAGGTCATGCTGGATCTGGCGAAGCTCGTGGCGGCGAAAGACCCGGAGATGGCGAAGGCCTATGGGCTGTGAATGGGGTGCGATTGACTTTCCCCACCCTCATCGTAAGCAGGTTCACCCTTAGGAGTGACGCCATGAAAACGGTTGCTGCTTTGCTGTTCGCGGTCGCGTTCGCCATGGCGACGATGCCTGCTCCTGCCGTCGCGCAGACGACGCAAAGACCCGGTGGCATTTGCCTGCTTCTCGGCTCTGGGTCGGGCTCCACCCTAACGACGCTGCCGCCTGTCTGTCGTCCCCGGACCCGGTAACACGACCGGCTCAACAGCACCGCCTCTTGGCTAGGCGTTAACGCCCCATTGCCCCACCGCCGCTTTCGGGCGACAACGGAGGCGGGCGGGGGAGCCGTAAGCTCAAGGGGGAACTGACACCATGTTGCGAATCTTGGGCGCGATCCCGCTTCTCACCGTGCCGGCGCTGATTTACGCGGTCTTCGCGTTCCCCTCTGGCCTCACGATGACCGAGCGTCTCTCCCGCGAAGCGTTCTCCATCACGATGCCCTCCGAGATGCCCTGGGTGTTCACGTGGGGCGGGGTGTTCTTGCTGTTCTCCATCGTCACGCTCTTCATCGAAGTGATGAAGTCCACCCGCGCCACGGCAAGCGCCATGATCGACAACGGCTTGTCGATCGCGCTCTTCATCGCGTGTTTCATGTTGTTCTTGCTCGTGCCAGGCTTCGCCACGACCGAGTTCTTCCTGATCACGGCGATGATCGTGCTCGATTTCGTCGCAGGCTTCGTGATCATGGTGAACACGGCCCAACGCACCGTCACTTTTGACGGACAGCACTGATAGGGCAGGGCTTACGCTGCGGCTTCGACCCGCGCTTCTTGCGCCAAAGCCGGCAGCCGCAAGGTAAATGTGGAGCCCTTCCCGGGGGTGCTTTCGGCGACGATCGAGCCGCCCATCAGAGCGGTCAGCCGCTCAGAGATGGCAAGGCCTAGCCCAGTGCCGCCAAACTCCTGCGCGATGCCCGCGTGCGCTTGTTCGAAGGGCTTGAACAGCCGCGCGATCTGATCCTCGGTCATGCCCATTCCGGTATCTGTCACAGCGATGACGATCGAGGCGCTGTCCGCCGCCACTTCCCGCCGAGCGCTCAGCCGCACTTCGCCCTCGTGCGTGAACTTCACCGCGTTCGACAACAGGTTCAAAATGACCTGCCGCAGCCGCAACGCGTCCGCCTGCGCGAAGCCCAGGTCCGGCGCCAAATCCATCACGAACCGATTGTCATTCGCCTGCGCCTGCAGCCGCACCGTCTCCGCGGTGCCCGCAATCTCAGCCGCGACGTCCACCGGCGACAGGCTTATCTCGAGCTTTCCGGCCTCGATCTTCGAGATGTCCAAAAGCTCGTTGATCAGCGTCAGCAAGTGCCGCCCCGCCCGCGTGATCCGCATTGCGTCTTGCGCGCCGGTCGTCTCGTTTGCGGCCTGCAGGTCCTCTTTCAAGATTTCCGAATAGCCGATGATTGCGTTCAGCGGCGTCCGCAACTCGTGGCTCATATTCGCCAGAAACTGTGATTTCGCTTTATTCGCCGCCACTGCTGCCGCCCGTTGCGCCTGAGCCTGCTCCTCCGCCTGGCTCAAAGCCAGATGCAGTGTGCTGTTCACGCGGTAAGCCTTAGCGAAATGGGTGATGAAACCCAAAAACGCGAGACCCAGAGCGCCGCCCTCGATGGCGTCCAGATCGCCCGTGAAGAACACCCCATGGGTCATCAGCCCCAGCAGCAACACGGTCGACGGCGTCATCAAACCAAAGATCAGGGCAGGGCACCGGGTCACCGTCAGCCCCACATGGATCATGCTGCCGGTGAGTTGGAGGATCGCCACCACGCGACCGACGTCCGACGGTGAAAACCAGGTCAACACCGCCACTGACACATAGGCGCAGGTGGTAATGAAGGCGCTCGCCAGAGCCACCTGCGCTGTGACCCGCCCGGCCAAATAGGCCCGCGCGACGCGGTTGTCCAAAAGCTGCGTCATGCAGGCGATCGCCAACCAGATCGCCACAGCAACCCAGTCCCGATAGAGCCCCCACACCAACAGCGCAATCAGCGCGCCAAAGCCAAGCCTGGACGCCATCTCCGCCGCGCGTGCGCGCATCGCGTCTCGAAACAGGTCATTGTCTATTGCATGAAACATGTCAGCAGCCCGATTTTCGAAAGCTGATGGCACAGCGCCTCTCAAAACCGCGATAACAAAGGTGGTTACCGCCCTCTGAACGCGGCCCCTTTCCATAGGCGCAGACCCAGCCTAAACCCCGCGCATGAGCACCGCGCCAACCACCACCTTCACCAGCGACCACCCCCACCTGCGCCTCGCCACTGAAACCATGGCGTTGGAGTTCGGCCTATCGTCGGAGGAGTACCGCCAAATCCTCCAGAAGCTAGGCCGCACGCCTAACGTCACCGAACTCGGCATATTCTCGGTGATGTGGTCCGAACACTGCTCCTACAAATCCTCCCGCGTGCACTTGGCCAAGTTCCCGACCAAGGCGCCCCACGTGCTGTACGGGCCAGGCGAGAATGCCGGCGCCATCGATATTGGCGCCGGCCCCGATGGCGTGCGGCTCGCCTGTATCTTCAAGATGGAAAGCCACAACCACCCAAGCTTCATCGAGCCCTATCAGGGCGCCGCCACCGGCGTTGGCGGCATCCTGCGCGATGTGTTCACCATGGGCGCCCGCCCCATCGCCTTGATGAACGCCCTGCGCTTCGGCGATCCGTCTCATCCCAAGACCCGCAGGCTCCTTGAGGGCGTCGTTTCGGGCATCGCTGGTTACGGCAACTGTGTCGGCGTGCCGACCGTGGGCGGAGAGACCAACTTCCACCCCCGCTACAACGGTAACATCCTCGTCAACGTGATGTGCGTGGGCGTCGCGCCGGCAGACCGGATCTTCACGAGCGCCGCCCGAGGCTCAGGCAACCCTGTGGTGTATGTCGGCGCCAAAACCGGCCGCGACGGCATCCACGGCGCGACCATGGCGAGCGCAGAGTTTGACGATGAAAGCGAAGAAAAGCGTCCCACCGTCCAGGTCGGCGACCCCTTCCTCGAAAAGCTCTTGATCGAGGCTTGCCTTGAGCTGATGGCCACCGATGCCATTATCGGCATCCAGGACATGGGCGCCGCAGGCTTGACCAGTTCCTCTGTTGAGATGGCGTCCAAAGGCGAAAGCGGCATCCTGCTCGTCATTGATGACATCCCTGCCCGCGAAGACGCCATGAGCCCCTATGAGTTCATGTTGTCGGAAAGCCAGGAACGGATGCTCATGGTTTTGAAGCCCGGTCGGGAAGGGGAGGCAAAGGCCATCTTCGACAAGTGGGGCCTCGACGCCGCCGTCATAGGCAAAACCACCGAAACCGGACGATTACAGCTGCAGTGGAAACGCGAGATCGTCTGCGATCTGCCCCTTGGTCCGTTGGCGGACGAAGCCCCGAAATATGAGCGACCCTACACGCTCCCCACCCCGAAGGCATCGACCCAGCCGTCGCCAAAAGACGATCCGCCGTTCCCCTTCGCCCAGACCCTGCTGGCTTTGATGACTGCCCCCGACATGGCGTCCAAGGCATGGATTTGGCGCCAATACGACCGCCACGTCATGGGCGACACGGTGGCCGACAGCGGCGGCGACGCTGCCATTGTGCGGCTGCACGGATCAAACCGCGCCCTCGCTATGACCTGTGACGTCACCCCGCGTTATGTCGAGGCTGACCCCCGTGAGGGCGGCAAGCAGGCGGTGGCGGAAGCCTGGCGCAATCTGTCCGCCGTCGGAGCAACGCCGCTGGCGATCACCGACAATCTGAATTTCGGCTCTCCCCAGCGCCCCGAGATCATGGGCCAGATTGTCGCCGCGATCGAAGGCATGGCGGAGGCCTGCCGGGCGTTGGATTTCCCCGTCATCAGCGGCAATGTCAGTCTCTACAACGAGACCAATGGTCAGGCGATCCTGCCCACCCCCGCCGTTGGCGGCGTTGGGATCCTCCAGGACCTGACAAAGCGGGCGGGCCTTTCAGGGCTGAAGGCCGGCGACCAGCTGATCCTGATCGGCGAAACGAAGGGACATCTCGCCCAGTCGATGGTCGAGCGCGCTTTGCTTGGCCGGGAGGAGGGCCCCCCGCCGCCAGTCGACTTGGCGGTCGAGCGTAGGAACGGCGATTTTGTCCGAAAGCTGATCGAAGACGGCGTCGTCTCCGTCTGCCACGATCTCTCCGATGGAGGCCTCGCCGCCGCCGCCGCAGACCTCGTCCTCGCCTCCGGGGTCGGTGTCATGCTGACCAACCCGACAAGCCTTCCGGACACGGCGTTCCTGTTCGCAGAAGACCAGGCGCGCTACCTGATCGCGCTGTCGCCGGGCCTAGCGGACGACCTGTTCGAAGCCGCCGACGTCGCCGGAGTTCCGGCCGAGCCTGTGGGCATGGCCGGTGGCTGTGAGATCGCCTTCAAGGACGCCGCCGTCGATGTCGTCGACCTCCGTGCAGCTTACGAAGGCTGGCTCCCAGCTTTCATGAGCGCGCCGCACTGAACAACCAAACGCCCCCGGCCTTTCGACCGGGGGCGTCTGTAACCTGATAGTCCTGAAGCGGAGCGATTATTCGACGCTGATCGAGTATTCGCCCGGGGTCATCGGCGACAAGCTCTGCGCCCGGATAATCAGCGTGCCGCTTTGTTCCGCCGTGAACGAGACCTGCGAGTCGAGGCCATACACCCCACCGCCGCTGTCGTCGTCATACGCCGCAACCGCGAAGCCCGCCGGCGACATGACGCCCACTTCCAACACCGAGTCGAGCGTTTCGGAGCGCATCGTAATGCGCACTTCTTGCCCTTCCCGGACCCGCAGGCTGTAGACGTCGTAGTACTGCATGAAGTCGTTGATGATCTCGCCCTCATCCAGCGAACCGCGCATGATCTGGTTCATGCGGATCGGGGTCGGCCGCGGCTCCGCAGGCTGCGGGAAGGATTCCGCCGCGACCGTGAACGGACCGGTCGAGGACTCGTAAAGCCCCATCGCCCGCACGGTGTAGGCGCCCGCTGCCGGGAAGCGATACACAAGCCGCGCGTTCAGGTTGCCGCCGCTGTCGTCGTCCGACATCTGCGGCTCAAAGCCCCACTCGTACTCTTGGCCCACTTCCAGATAGCTGTCGAAGGCGTCGGAGTTCATCGTGAAGACCACGATCTCACCTTCTTCGGCCTCGTAGGTGAAGAGGTCATAGGGCTGCGAGGACCATTCCAGCACCGGGCTATTGGCGCTGAATTCGCCCGTCACAGACCCGCCGACTGCGAGCGGCCGCGGGGTCGGCGGCGGCACGACCACCGTCTCGGCCACGGCAAGAGAGTAGGTCCCGGTGGTGTCGGAGCCGAAGCTCGTGGCTTGGATTGTGTATTCGCCGGTGAACGGCGCGGTAAACGTCAGCCGCGAGTTCAACGTCCCATCGCCGCGATCATCGTTGGCGGCATACTCCTCGAAATACCCGTCCGACTGCACGCCGATGAAAAGATAGGTGTCCATCCCTTCGTCCGACGTCATGTCCAGGCGCACCGATTGGCCTTCCGTCAGCGTCAGCTGATAGGTGTCCATCCAGGCTTCCCGCGCCCCGTTGCGCTCGTCGGTCGTCTCAAGAGTTCCGCTGACCGTATCCCCCATCCCGATCGGATCGGCGAAAGCCGGGGCGGCGAGCGCTGCCCCGATCGCCGCTGTCGCCGCGACCATCGTGCTCCATTTGCGCATAGTGTGTCCTCCATCCCAGGTGCGGACGCGCCCCAAAGGCAGGGCTGGCCATCCGCGCTTCACACAAACAAGCGCCCCCCTCCCTTGTCCGTGACTGGAGTCACAAGGATGAAGCGTTTGTAAGGTTGTAAATACCGCAGACATTGCGGCCCTCGTATGTCAAAGGCACCAAACCCTATTCCCCCCTGACCCGCAAGGAGCAGCCGATGCCCATGAGCCGCAACGATCTGGAGGCGCACCTCAAGGAGGCGTTCCCTGACGCCGACATCGTGTTGGAAGATCTTGCCGGCGACAGCGACCACTGGAAGGCGGTCATTGCCTCCTCAGCGTTTGCAGGCAAGTCGCGGGTGGCCCAGCACCAGATGGTCTATGCCGCCCTGAAGGGCAAAATGGGCGGAGTTCTTCACGCGCTCGCTCTGGAGACACGCCCCAAGTAATCGTGATCCGCGGCGATCTGACGCAAGCGTTAGACCGCTTGATCCCCCGGCAATAGCCTCTTAACTCCGACAAACCAGCCTGTGCAGGCTTGAAAACGAGAGATCCGTCATGAGCGAACCCGCCGTCTTTGAAGAGCTTCGCACCACCATCGCCGCCCATGACGTCGTGCTGTTCATGAAGGGCTCCGCCGACCAGCCGCGCTGCGGCTTCTCCAATCTGGTCGTCCAGGTCCTAGATCACCTCGGCGTCCCGTTCCATGACGTGGACGTGCTGGCGAACGACGAGATCCGCAACGGCGTGAAGGCCTTCTCCGATTGGCCGACCATCCCGCAGTTGTATGTGAAGGGCGAGTTCCTCGGCGGCTCCGACATCGTCAAAGAGATGTACCAGTCCGGCGAGTTGCAGGCGCTCCTCAAAGAAAAGGGCCTGATGGCCGAGGCCTAAGCGGAGAAACGCTCAGCGCGCCGACCCCAAGCCTTGAGCTTGGGCCGGGTTCGGTCGATAGTTTCCGATGAAATCATTCGGAGCGCCTCATGGCCGAAGTCGCCAAACCCGACGCCCTTAAGCACGCGCCCACCGCCCACGGCCTGCGGGGCGATTACTCCGCCATGCGCCCCGATTGGACGGTTGATCAGCCGCTCGCCGGCTACACCAAGGACGACCACGCCCTGTGGGCGGAGCTCTATGCCCGCCAGACCCGCC